>Ga0326727_10004444_pt1 | contig 42149 bp, 36 predicted proteins | sample MB2enrmetagenome_FD_207643 | JGI IMG/M metagenome (GOLD analysis project Ga0326727, IMG submission 207643) | Lab enriched peat soil microbial communities from McLean, Ithaca, NY, United States - MB29MY | ecosystem: Environmental > Terrestrial > Soil > Wetlands > Peat | place: USA: New York...
GGTTAAAAGCGAAGGCCCGGCGCGTTGCCGGGTCTGTTTGGTTTTGCATCCTGATTTAATTATACGCGTTAGAGGGAAACTACTATGCCAAGTAATTGAAATATTTATCTTGTTTGGTTGGTGCTGGTTAGGTGGAAATTGGGGGTTCGAGGGGCTTGACAAGAAATGCAGGGGTGAGGGGCAAGGGGTAAGAAAGAGCGAAAGCGGGGATTCTGTGGGAGAAAGGGGTGGGGGATTGGGGTGGACCGCGCTTCGTCGGGATCCTTCGCGCTCGAAAGACGCGCTCAGGATGACGGCAAGAACAAACAACGGCAAGAGCAAAGGCAAAATGCGGGGGTCCTTCGACTGCGCAGCTCGCAAAGAGCGCAAGCTGCTCCGCTCAGGATGACAGCGTAAAACAAACAACGGAGAAAAACAGGCAACGGCAAAAGCAGAAGCAGATTCCCTTCGGGAATGACAAACCAAAGGGGCAAGGGCGGTCGTTCGCTACCGCGAACGATAACCCACTCATGCGCTCAGCCACCCCAGCGAGCAAGGACCGCTCGCCGGGGACCCCGGCCTCCGCGCATGAATGGGGCACCCGGCACAGGGTAGGGCCCCACCTTAGCCGCGATGAGACTGCGGCGAAGATGGGGCACCCGGCGATTGGGGGAGGCGGAGCACCTCAATCTATTGCGCTGGCTGCACCACCAGGTCGTCCGCCAGCTTGAAGTTCACGATCGACTCGGCCGGGATGACGATGTCGCGGTTGCCTGTGAGACCTGCCGCCGCGGTACCGGCGCCGCCGCCGACCAGGCCGCCGACCACCAGCCCTACGCCGCCGGAGGCCACGCCGCCCACCAACATGCCAAGCCCAGTGCCTCCGCCGATCATGGCCGCCGAACGCTTGCCCTTGCCCTTCTTGCTGCGCTCCAGGTCGCGCGTTTGCAGCGGATACCGCGTTCCATCCAGCGTCAGCGAGGTGAGGCGCAGCTCCAGCGTCGAGCGGCCCTTGAAGTGTCCGCGCCGATGCGAGACGTCCACCACGCCGCCGACCGCCGTGCCCTTTGGCAGCAGCATGGTGTTGTCGCCGGCAAGCACGGGGTCAACGATCTCGCCGGTAAACGTGTCTCCGGCGCGGCTGTCCTTGACGCTGATGCGCTGATCGATGCGAATGTTCAGATTGGTTCCCGCCGGGATGCTGACGCTGACCGGTTGCGGGACCGCGGAGACCGTGGGGCCTGAGGGCGCTGGAATGGTCGCTCCCGCGGCGGGCGGCGTCGTCGTGGTGGCAATCGCCTCGATCGTCTGCCCCTGCGCCGGCGGCTGCACCACCGTTGTCGTTGTGGTGCCGTTCTTGTCTACAGAGACCACCTGCTGCGGCTGCCCGGTTGCGGCCGCCTGCTGCTTGGCCTGGTCCAGCGCCTTATCCTGCTTCGATTCGCATCCCGACAGCATGGCGGCTGCCAACACCAGCATCAGAACCGGAATCCGGCCTGGTCGAACAAATGAGCCTGCATTGAACATGATTGGTCCTCGTTATGGCTTTCGGGTGCCGCTGTTATTGGTGCGTTCGCTGCCCGCCGGCGGATTCTTCCAGTCCAGCTTCACGTGAGTTTCGATATGGACATCTGTGTTCTCAACGGCATCGCGGACCGCATCCTTTGCGTTACCCCATGCCCCCTCGACCTTGCCCTTCACCTGCTGGGCCATGCCTTTGACCTGGAGCCGGGTATTGCCGGTCAAATCCCCCGCCGCGCGCTTTGCGCTTCCCACCACTTCGTCGATCGCTCCCTTTACTTGATCTCGATTCATCGGTCCACCTCCGTGGATGGAACATCTGTTGCTTCAACTGAGGCATTTCTTCCGTGCCTGGTGGAAGTTCGCCTACACATTCATCCGGTCCGAGGGCTGGACGATTGCGTACTGAATCGGGTTGCTGCAGTGGATGCAGTCCGTTTCGCGCACGATGCCGTCCGAGTCTTCGATGGCCTGGGGAAAGCTTCTCAGGCACTCCGGGCAGGAGATGGTAACGCATGTCTCCGGGGCGGAGCCGTGACCGTTGCGATGAATCCAGAGAGGCGCCGCTGTGCGGGAAGGCTGGGGAGCGCGCTGTTCGATCTGCGGCAGCGTGCCGAGGAGATGCAAGAGCGCGTTCACGCCGCTGCCCTTTTGATAGAAGGCGTCGGCGGAAGCTCCGGACGGCACTTCGCTGCCAAAATACGCACCGCTCATTGCGATCTTATGGACTGCGGGAAACCGGCGATGGACCACGGAGAGCAACTCGAAGCCGGACATGCCGGGCATGTTGAGGTCGGTGAGAAGGATGTCGGGAATCTCCTGGCGGATCTCGCGCAATGCGGAGAAGCCGTTGTCCGCGCAGCGCACGCGATAGCCGATCTCGCCAAGCACCAGCGACATCGTCGCTCGAATCAAAGGCTCATCGTCTACAACGAGGACCTTCGCTTTAGCATCGGGCATCGATCACCTCCAATGACCTCCCACAGGGCATTGGGGCGAGTATCCCATTCACTGGGTTGCATTACTGATCAATTTCGCACAGGGAGGGCTGGGGGCTTGCGGCGGGGCTTGCCCATTTTGGGAATGCCGCGGACCGGCGGCTTTCCGGCGTTGTCGCTCGGCGGGTGATCGAGCAGGACCACGTTCAGCAGCGACTTGTGCACCCGGATGCGGCCGTTGTATTCGAGAAAGCCGAGCTTGCGGAAGCGGTTCATGAAGAAGCTGACGCGGGAACGTGTGGTGCCGATCATCTCCGCCAGGGTCTCCTGCGAGATCTTGGGAACCAATGGTTCCGGCTCGCCCGGCTGGCCAAACTCCGCCATCAGAAGCAGAATGCGCGCCAGGCGCTTTTCGCTGGAGTTGAAGAGCTGGTCGACCAGATCGGCTTGGACGCGCATGCTGCGCTCCAGCAGAAACTTCATGAACAGGTCGGTGAAGTCATGCTCCTGGTGCATCGCGCGAACCATCTCGTCCCGCCCTATCTTGAGCGCGGTACAGGCGGTAATCGCAGTGGCCGTGGCCAAACGCAGCCCCGGCACCGCCGCCAGCGAGCTTTCTCCGACAAAATCGCCGTCGGAGAGAAGCGCAATCGTGGCCTCCTTGCCGGCTGTGGAAACAACCGTGACCTTTGCGCGGCCTTTCTGCAGATAGAAGACCGAGTCCGCGAAATCTCCCTGGGTAAAGAAGTTCTGCTTGGGCGCAAATTGCACAATTCTGCGCCCCAAGCCGGCACTGGCCAGAAAGGCATGGGCATCAAATGTGGGTTTTTCAAGTAGTACCATCGGAAGGCCCTTCCCGGATACGGTCTTAATTGACCACCGTAGTGAGCCGCGCGCGACCGCATCACGCATAAAGTTTACACCGGAATTGTACCGTGGGCGGCCAAAACTTGCCCCCAACTGCCGCTTCCAGGCACCAGGATGAATCGCTGGACCGCCATCCTTCGCCTGAGCGTTATTGCTCAGACCGGGCCGCGCAACGCGGCTAACGTGACAGATGTGCTTTGGACAATCCTCCCGGGCGCCCGCAATGCGGAGAAAGGAAGCATATGCTTTGGACAATTTTCGTGGTCGTTCTGGTCTTATGGCTGTTGGGCTTCAGCTTTCATATTGCCGGCGGCCTGATCCACCTTCTGCTCGTCCTGGCGTTGATCATCCTGATCTACAACCTGATCTCCGGACGACGCAGCGCACTCTGATCCAGGTACACCCTCAAATGCAAAGCGGCGGAGCTGGTTGGCTCCGCCGCTTTGTACAATCCAGCCGCCTGATGCAGCAGCTACAGGTTACTTGTGTTCGCCGCCACCGCCGCCGCCACGTGATGCGCCGCCGGGACTGGCATGTCCACCGCCGCCGCCGCGGGCTTGTCCACCGCCGCCGCTGCTGCGTGGAGCTGCAGCGCGCGGTGCGGGTGCGCTGGCGCGGGGGGCTGTAGCGTGAGCGACGCTGGGCCGCGCTGCACCGGGATGGGAGGCCGCCACGTTGCTATGGGCCGAAGCACCGCCGCCGGCGCGCGGTCCCGGGCCGCCGCTGCGTACCGCCTGTCCGCCGCCGCCGCGGGCAAAGCTGCTGCGATTGGCCATGGCGCCGCCGCCGCCGCGATAGCGTCCGCCGCCATCCGCGACGAAGCGATGGCTGCCCCAGCCGTGGCCATAGCCCCAGCCGGCCCAGGGCCCCATGCCCAGGAAGATGCCGTTATAGAAATATCCCGGCCCATAAAAGCCCATGGGAGCGCAGGCGTAGGGCGCGTAGTCGTAGTAACCCCAGGAACAGACCGGTGGAATGCCAATACTGACGACGATCTGCGCCTTGGCCATTGGCGCCAGAACCAGGCCCGCGAGCAGTGCTGTAGTGCCGAGTAGAGTTTTGAGTCCGCGCATGTGTGACCCCCCTTTAAGGCGCCTGCGGTTTCTTGTGTTGCGTGGGATGCTGTGTGCAGCCGATAGACAACCCGGCCCGATCAGTCACCATAAGGGGTTGAGTGCGTTCATGGATTCCCGTTGCCATGCCGGGACCGTCTTCACCCTGCCCTTACACGCTTCACTCTAGCCGCTGGCATTGCCCGTGTCTGAGCAATATGAACCATGTTCGATGGGCGATGCCGGCCGGCCCCGCTCTGCAATCGGCCAGCCCCCCGCGTGTTGAATTGCACTCTTTTCCGGCTTATTTAGGTAGATCGCTATTTGGGCGAGGGACAGATACAATTCAAGCGAATCGGCGCTGAAAAGGAGATTGCGAATCATGCCCTTTAGCGCTTGTCCTGTTTTGCGAATTGATTGAAGGATCGGAACGCATGAAGACCGGACGCAAGAATGCTCTTCGCCGCCAGGGTAAGCAATCATTCTCCAGGCAACCGGCAGCTTCCGGGCCTTCCTCTGTGGACCTTCTGCTCCAGAAAGCCACGGCCCACCACCAGGCCGGGCAACTGCCCCAGGCGGAGGCTCTCTATCGGCAAATCCTGCAACTCTCTCCCAGCCACCCGGTCGCGCTGCATCTGTTGGGAGTGATCGCCTGTCAGTCCGGACAATATGCCGCCGCGCTTGAATTGATCGACCGCGCGATTCAGGCCAATCCAAAGTATGCAGAAGCCTACTGTAGCCGTGGCGATACACATTATTCCGCTCAACAGCACGAGGCGGCTGTACAGAGCTATGACGAGGCCATCCTGCTCAGGCCGGATTTTGCAGAAGCCCACCATAACCGCGGAAGCGCACTGCATGTCCTTGGGCAATTCCGGGCGGCGCTCGAGAGCTATGACAAGGCCATCCAGCTCAAGCCGGATTATGCGGAGGCCTACTGCAACCGGGGCATCGCTGAGTATGTTCTTCAGCAACATCAGGCGGCACTGGAGAGTTGCGACAAAGCGATCCTTATCAAACCGGAGTTCGCGGACGCCTACTTCAACCGAGGCAATGCACTCCACGCCATGGAGCAATATCAGGCGGCGCTGGAGAGCTTTGACAAGGCCATCCTGCTCAAACCGGAGTTTGCGGACGCCTACTACAACCGGGCCAATTCTCTCTATGCGCTTCAGCAGTATCAGGCGGCCCTCGAGAGCTATGACAAGGCCATCCTTCTGAATCCGCGCCACGCCGAGGCACACAACAATCGAGGAAGTGCGCTACATGCCCTGCTGCAGCACGAGGCGTCACTGGAGAGTTTTGACAGGGCCATCCTGCTCAAGCCGGATTATGCGGATGCCCACAACAACCGGGGCAATGCTCTCCTGGCCCTCAAGCAGTACCGGGCAGCTCTGCAGAGCTTCGACAAGGCCCTCCTGCTCAAGCCGGACCATGAATTTCTGCGCGGAATGCGGCTGTATTTGAAGCGGCTCCTCTGCGATTGGGAGGATGTTGAAGGCGAATGCGGGCAGTTGGAAGCTCTCATCGGCCGCGGGCTGAAAGCTGCGCTCCCATTCGCGATGCTGGCCATCAGCGGTTCTCCCGCGGTGCAGCGGCAGGCGGCCGAGATCTATGCGCGCGACAAGGTCCCGGCGCGTTCCTCCGCCGCTGCAATTCCCCGCCGGCCACGGCGCGACAGGATTCGCATCGGCTATTTCTCCGCGGACTTTCACAATCACGCCACCAGCTATCTGATGGCGGAGTTGTTCGAGCGGCACGACCGCAGCCGGTTTGAAGTCCTGGGGTTCTCCTTTGGCCCGCTGAAGCTCGATGAGATGAACCAGCGGGTGTCGGCGGCGATGGACCGGTTTGTGGATGTGCGATCGATGCCGGACCGGGAGGTCGCCGAACTCAGCCGCAAGCTCGAAGTGGACATTGCAGTGGACCTGAAGGGGTTCACGGAAGACAGTCGCGCCGGCATCTTTGCCGAGCGGGCCGCCCCCATCCAGGTCAGCTACCTCGGCTATCCCGGAACCATGGGCGCCGGCTATATGGACTATCTCATCGCCGACCCTACGCTGATTCCCGAAGCCGACCGCCGCTACTACTCAGAAAAGATCGTCTGCCTCCCGGACAGCTATCAGGTCAACGATTCCCAGCGTGCTATCTCCGCAAAGCCCTGCGCGCGCACGGACGAGAGACTGCCGGAGTCGGCATTCGTCTTCTGCTGTTTCAATAAGGTCTACAAAATATCGCCCGCCGTATTCGACAGTTGGATGCGCATCCTCGGGCGCGTCGAAGGCAGCGTTCTCTGGCTGCTGGAGGAAAATCCATGGGCCGTCGAAAATCTGCGCGCCGAAGCCGCGCGCCGCGGCATCGCTCCCCAGCGGCTGGTCTTTGCCAGTTCGCTGCCGGTGGACGAGCATCTGGCGCGGCATCGCCTGGCGGACCTCTTTCTCGACACCCTGCCCTACAATGCGCACACCACGGCCAGCGATGCGCTCCGGGCCGGCCTGCCAGTCCTGACACGCACCGGCGACACTTTTGCCAGCCGGGTCGCCGCCAGCCTGCTGCGCGCCACCGGCCTGCCCGAGCTCATCACGGCAACGGAGTCCGAGTACGAGGAACTCGCCGTCGATCTCGCGCACAATCCGCCGCGCCTCCAGGCCCTCCGCCAGCGCCTGCAACAAAACCGCCCCGCCGCTCCGCTCTTCGATTGCGCGTCCTTCACCCGCCATCTGGAGTCCGCCTACACCGCCATCGTCAACCGCTACCACGCCGGCCTCCCCCCGGACCACATCCAAATCCCCCGGCTTCCATCTCAACCATAACGCCAGTCGTCTAAAACAAGCAGGCGAGTCAGCTTTTGCGCTGACTAGAACGTAAACGACAGCCCGCCCTGGATCGTCCGCGGAGTCTGCGCCAGAAACAGCGTGCGTCCATCCGCCGACAGAAACGGCTGATAGCCCTCGGCCAGCAGGTTGGTCACGTCGATGGTGGCTTCGAGCCCTTCGGGCAGTCTGTCTCCCCAGCGAACCGCCTGGCGCAGCGAGAAGCTGAGGAACGCCTGGTCGCTGAACGCATCGTACGGCCCCACCGCGGTCGCCAGACGCCGCGGCTGCCAGCGGTAGGCCGCGCGCAGCTTGGTGCCGGTGCGCAGCACCCGCCCCTTCACGGCCACCGTCGCCGCCTCGGCCGATGCCGGTTGCAGCCCCGCCAGCCCTTGCCCATTTCCTGTCTCCAACGCCTCGCCGCTCACAAACTCTAGCGCCGCCCACAGGCCCTCGGTCAGCGGCTCACTCAGCGTAACGCTCACTCCATTGGCCGTTGTTCCCGCGCCCAGTGCGCAGAAGCTCCCCGTCTCCGTATCGACGACGACTCCGCTCACGCCGCCGCTTCCAGCCAACTCCACCGCGCCCATCGCTCCCGTTCCCGCAATGGAAGTCCGCGCGATGGCATCGTGGTACACGGCTGCCTGCAGCAGACCGCCTCCGGCCCTCCGGCCCAGCGCAATCTCCTGGTGCGTGCCGCTCTCGGTGCAGAGCCGCGCGCCGCACACGACAGCCACCGGAAGCTGGGCCGCGATCGAGTCCAGTCCGTCGAAGTCCTGCACGTCGCGCGAGGTCGCCAGCCGGTAGCGCACCGCCCACACCTCGCCCGGATGCACCGTCACATTCAGGAACGGCTGCGCAGTCAACGCAGTTCCCGCGGTCCGGATCGCGTAGACCGTGCCTCCGGCCTCCACGTCCACACTGTCGCCCAACTGCATCTTCTCTGCGCTTGCCATGCGCATCATCTGCATGCCCATGACGCCGCCGGAGGTCATCATCTCCGGATGCGACGCGACGCTCACCACCAGCCGCGACCCGCCAGCGAGCGTCCCACGCCGTTCGTATCCTGCATCGATCTCGGTGGCCGGCGCGCTCGCAGACTCCATCCCTTGCGCCGCAACATCGGCCCGCATTATCATGTCCGAACCGTCATTCCCTGCCCGGTCCAGCGCAACGACGCCATGCATGCCGCCCCCGCCAAACCCTCCGTCACCGCTCATCATGGCGACGCGAGCCTCCACCGGAGCAGCGCGCGGGGCCTCGCCCGCACCCGATGAAACCAGCTCCACGCTGCCATCGCCCATCATGCGCAGGATCGGCCGGTTCGCCGCCGAGCGTAGCGTCCAGGTCCAGTCGTCGCCCGGCTCATCCGGCCAGCGCCGCTGGGCCGGCAGCCACGCCACCGGGTCGCCCAACATGCTCAGCGTCAGGTCCACGGTCGCGCGCATCCCGGCAGTGAGCCGCAGATTGCCTCGCGTCGCGGGCGCAAACAACGCCGCCGTCGCCCGCACCTGGTACCGGCCCGCAGCCAGGTTGGCGATCCGGTACCGCCCAGCCATGTCCGTGTACGCCGTGCCCACGCTGCCCGATGCGGCTGAGACCGCCTCCACCAGCGCTCCCATCTGCGCCACGCCGCGGATGTCGCGCACCACCCCGCTGACCGTCGCGGCCGAAGCCGCAACCATCGTCCCCGGCGCCAGTGAGAGCGTCAGAGCGCCGAGCGCAAACCCGAACCGTATCCAGCAGCGTTGCACAGTCCGCATCCCCTGTGCGTCGCCGGCCTTCTCCTCAAAAGCGGGCCGCAATCAACCGGCCCGTCAGGACGCTCTGCGCCGGAATCCGGTCATCGCAAACAATCCGCGCAACCGTTTCGCCGTAATGGCCCCGCATCCGTCCTCAGTCTGCTTCCGCCGAGCGCTCTTCGACTACGGCGCTTCGGCCCACTGCACGCAAACCCGATCTCAGTTCACGGTAAACTTTGCCGACTCCTCGGTCTCCTGCTTGGTCACTCCATCGTTCACCTTGATCTTCACCTGGTACTGCCCCGGCTGCAAGCTGGCCAGCGGAAGGCTCTTCTCCAGCGTCAACTGGTCCGCATTGGGGCCCAGCGCCGAGGCCGGCTCCTGCGCATTCAGCACCAGCTTGTTCGTTCCCAGGTCCAGGATCTGGTAGTTGATCGTCGCATTGTTCTGCTTGCTCTTCTCGTCGATCCCGAGGTTGTACACCTGCATCCAGAAGTTCAGGTTCTGCGCGCGGCTGAAGCTGACCGGCGCCGCCACAGGCCCATTGGCCGCCACGCGCGGCCTGATCCGCGTGTTGCCGATCACGAAGTTCCCGCCCCCGATCTCCTTCGACGGGACCCGCTCCATTTGGTCGGCCAGAATCAGCGAGGAGTGGCCCAGCGTGTCGTCGTCGAACTTCGGCACGTTGATGCTGCGCGTCCATCGTCCCACGTGGTCCGGGTTATTCACATCCTTGATCACGATATCGATCTTGTACAGCCCCGGCTTCAGCGGCAGCGCCTTCCAGTAGACCGACGAGGCCTTCTGCTTGGCCGGCAGCAGTTCGCTCGGCGTCGAAACCTCCACCGGGTCCCCGAACCAGCCCCCGGGAACGACCTTGTGCGTCATGTTGGAGACGCGCCCCTCGATATCGACCTTGCCCACCGACACCCCGTCCTTGGTCTCGAATGTGATGTCCGAGTTCTTCACCTGGATTGTGATCGGCACGATCACCGTGTCGTTGGTCACCTTCACGTAGTCCGTGCGCACATCGAAGAGGAACGGCGGCCCGGTCAGGATCTTGGAGCTGGCCATGAACTCATCCAGGTCCTGGTACTTCACCGGCGGCGGCGACATAATCTTGGCCATCAGATCGATGCGGTCGAACTGCTTGTTCTGCAACTGCTGCTGCTGCCCCGGGCCCAAGCCAAGCCGCTCCAGCCCGCCACCCTGGAAGCGGTCCTCCTTCTTGGCCTGTCCGTTCTCCTCGGCCTGGGTCAACCCGGCGTTGGGAACGTGCAGCAGGGCGTCCTTCTCCGACCGGTCGATGGTGAAGTGGTAGTCGCCGCACTGGCAGGTGTCCACAAACTCCAGGTCGATGTTGTCGCCGATCCCCTCGATATACCGGTAGTGCCATATCTCGAACGGGAAGGTCACCGTGTTTCCGCCGCCCTCGTCCATCGGCCGGTCGTATGAGCCGCCGCTGGGGTGCGCATCGATCTCGTCGGGCTTGCCGTATGCGATGTAGACGTGGCCGCGGTCGGTCATCCAACCGGGCTTGCCCGCGGGGAAGTGCTCGTTGGCATAGGCGATCCGCGCATAGATCTCGTCGCGGTACTCATTATCGGGGCTGTCGGGGCTGGGATTCCGCCGCTGCCAGAAGTTCTCGATGAATTGGTCCCGCTCCTCGTCGTTGGTCAGTTGCTTGAACGCCTGCTCTTCGGTCGGAGTGATGATCCAGCGCACATCCTGGTCCAGCCACGTCTTGTAGACGCCTTTCAGCTCCTCTTTCAGGGCCTTTTGCTGTGTGATCTTTTCCTTGTCGGTCAGCCGCCGCTTCAGGGGGTTCGGCTTCTCCACCGCAGGCGCCGACTGGGTCACGCCATCGGAGGCCGCAGCCTGGGCTGCGGGAGCCGTCGCCTGCTGCCCATGCGCGCTGCCCCACCCCATGGAAAACAACATCGCGCCCAGAACCAATCCACCCGCTGCTCTCATCGCCTGCAATACTCCTGCTTCGGAAAGTTCACCGGCACGGTTCCGTCTCACGCCGCGGCGTCTGGCCCCGTAGCCCCTTGGTACGGCGCAGGGACCGAAACCCATGCCTCATTGTAGTGCGCCCTCTCCGGCGTTTCAAGCCGGGCCGCCGCCCCATCCCTGCTATCATCAACTACGAAGAGCTTGTCTTGCACAGCCACTGACAACACCGCAACGGAACCATCGCACCCGCAACCGCGTACCTGCTCTCAGCGCACCTTTTCCGTCAGGAGCAACAATAGACCGCATGAGCACGAAGAAGATCGTCATCGTCGTCGTCATTGTCCTTGCCCTTGCGGGCATCGCCGCCGGCACCATCCTGCACGGCCAGGCCGGCATCACCAAGGTCGCCACCGGCAAGGTGGTGCGCCAGGACCTCGTCTCCACCGTCAGCGGCACCGGCCAGATCAAGCCCAAGAACTACGTCAACATCGGCGCAACCTCCTTTGGCCGCATCACTCACCTCTACGTCAAAGAGGGAGACCGCGTCCATAAGGGAGACATCCTGGCGCGGGTCGAGAGCGTGCAGCCGGAGGCCACCGTCGACGCCCAACAGGCCGCCATCGCCAGCTCCAAGACCGACATTGCCTCCTACGTCGCGGCCGAGAACACCGCCCAGGCCAACATCACGCAAGCCCGCGCCGACCTGGAGCAGAAAAAATTTGACTTCGACCGCGCCCAGGCCCTCTACAACGCCCAGCTCATCGCCAAGCAGGACTTCGACGCCAAGAAAGCCGCCTACGACGTCTCCGCCGCAACGCTCGACCAGCGCGTCGCCGCGCTTGCCCAGGCCCGCGCCCAGACGGCATCCCAGCGCGCCCACCTGGACCAGGCCGTCGCCAGCCAGCGCGCCAACTTCGACGCCCTGGACAAGACCATCAGCCGCGCCCCCTTCGACGGCCTGGTCACCAACGTCCCGGTGCGCGAGGGAGAGACCGTCGTGGTGGGCATCCAGAACGCCGAGGGCTCGACCCTGATGACGCTGGCCGACATGTCCGTCATCACCGCCGAGATCAAGGTCGACGAGACCGATATCGTCAACCTCCGCCTCGGCCAGGCAGCCGATGTCACCGTCGACGCGCTTCCGGGGCGCACCTTCAAGGGCCACGTCACCGAGGTCGGCGACCAGGCGCTGCTGCGCACCACCGGCGTCGCCACCTCGCAGTCCACCACCGGGACCGAGGAGGCCAAGGACTTCAAGGTCGTCGTCACGCTCGACCAGGTTCCCGAAGCGCACCTCGAAGACCTCCGCCCCGGCCTCTCCACCACCGCCAAAATCACCGTCGCCGACAAGCCCAACGCCCTCACCATCCCCATCCAGGCCCTGGTGCAGCGCGACGCCGCCATCGAAAAGGACCTTGCAGCCCACGCCGGCAAAGCCTCCGCCACGCCCGTCTCCGCCGCCACAAACTCTGGCGCGCCCGTTAAGCCCAACCTCGCCCAGGGCGTCTACATCCTCGCCACCAAAGGTGGTAAGCTGCGCGCCAACTTCGTTCCCGTCACCACCGGAGTCACCGGGGCCACCGATATCGAAGTTCTCTCCGGCCTCAAGCAGGGAGACGAGATCGTCATCGGCCGCTACCAGGTGCTGCGCGCCCTGAAGAGCGGCACCCTGGTCAAGCGCGACAACTCCACTCCCGTCACCACGACCGACGACAGCAATTCATGATCCATCCGGAGCAACCGATGCCGCTTGAAACCGCCACCGACCCCACCCTCCTCAACGCCGACGGCCCCCACGACGGCGAGGTCATCGTCACCAGCAATCTGTGGAAGACCTACGAGATGGGGGAGCAGCAGGTCAACGCCCTCTGCGGCATCAACCTGCGCATCCTGCACAACGAGTACGTCGCCATCATGGGCCCCTCCGGCTCGGGCAAGTCCACCCTGATGAACCTCATCGGATGCCTCGACTCGCCCACCCAGGGCCGCTACTGGCTCAACGGACACGACGTCTCCGCGCTCAACGACGACGAGCTGGCACGCATCCGCAACAAGGAGATCGGCTTCGTCTTCCAGACCTTCAACCTGCTGGCCCGCGCCACCGCCCTGCACAACGTCGAGCTGCCGCTGATCTACAACGGAACTGCCTCGGCCGAGCGCATCGCGCGCGCCAAGGAGGTCCTGGAGTCGGTCAGCCTCGGCACGCGCATGACGCACAAGCCCAACGAGCTCTCCGGAGGCCAGCGCCAGCGCGTCGCCATCGCCCGCGCCCTGGTCAACCACCCCACCATCATCCTCGCCGACGAGCCCACCGGAAACCTCGACTCCAAGACCGGAGACGAGATCATGGCCCTCTTCGACCAGCTCCACGCCCAGGGCAACACCGTCATCGTCGTCACCCACGAGCCCGACATCGCCGAGTACGCCAACCGCATCGTCACCCTGCACGACGGCGTCATCGCCAGCGACCACCCCTCCCATCGGCACACCACCAGCGGCTCCAAGCACTCCCACTCCGCCTGACCCGCTCTTCGGTCGCAACGCAAGCTACAGCCGCTTGAGATACGCCTTGGCCGCATCGAGCTCGGGGAACAGCCGCTCCTCCGCCTGAAACGCCCTGGAATGCACGCAGCGCCGCCCCGCCTTCACCCGCACCGGATGCTTCAGGTGCAGCATCTCGTGGTACAGCAGATACTCGATGGCATATCGAGGGGTATCAGCCCGGTCGAAGACCCGGCTCACCATGATGGTGTTGTGCGCCGCATCGTAGTGGCCCAGCATCCGCCGCGCGTGGTGCGCGCTCCAGGTCAGCGTGGGCCGTCCCAGCAGCCCATGAAAGAAGCGCGCGTTCAGGCCCTCGAAGACCTCGTCCAGATCGTAGCAACGCCCCTGCGCCGACAGCACCGTCTTGCGCCCGCGCGTCTGCCGGATCCGTTCCGCCTGCCGCGCCACCGCCTCCGACGAGACATACCGCCGATAGCGGTCCGCATGCACGCGCGCGATCGGCAATTTCTTGTAGAGCTTGGCCAGCAGGATGTGCGCGATCGCGTGGTGCACCGGCTCCGGCGCCGACTCCAGCAGGTCCGACAGTTGCACCAGCAGCCGCCCCTCGCGCAGCCGGATCGTGGTATTCAGCGACGTGAAGCGGCGGAAGCGGACCTCCAGCGCAGGAATGGGCGCGCGCGGGCGCAGCTCGCGATACTCCTGCTCAAAGATTTCCTTCAGTGCGGTAGACACGCTACGTCGAGCTTACTACGGCGTGGCTGCCCCGCTCGCCGGCGCGGGAGTCTGCGGCGCCGGGGCCGCTGGCTTGCCGGTCGCCTCCGGTGCGGCGGCAGGCGCCGCCGCCACCTGCTGTAGCGGGTCCAGCCGCGCTACCGCCGCAACCGGGACCTCCACCGCACCGACATTGTCCGAAATCAGATCGTGGATCGCGGTGCGCAAATAGTACTGCCCCTTCACCGGCACGCTGATCTGCTGGTGGAACGCCATGACCCCGCTCAGCAACTGGTTGTACTGCGCTGGAGTCAGCAACCGATGCAGGCGGTTGCTCGCGGTGATGAGCTTGTCTCCATTGGTGTTGTAGACGAAGGTCCAGACCTCGAGCGCGCAGTGGTGGTTGCCGTCGGCCCCCAGGCGGCAGTTGACTGCGTGCGGGTCCGGCACCAGGTCCACTGCATACTGCTTGAACGGCCCCTCCACCTTCACCCTGGGATCGGGATTGGACTCGTTGGTCGGCAATACCTTCGCCTCCGGAGGCGTATTCGCGGGGCGAATTCTCACCTTGAACATGATCTCCGCCGGGTCCGGCCCGCCGTGCATCATGGCCGCCGACATGGTGTTGGTCTGGACCAGGGCCGTGGCCGCCCCCTGCGCGTTCACCCGGTTCCGGTCGCTGGGGTCGATGGCAAAGTAGCCATTGCGATACGTCAGTTGCACGCTCGGCTCAGCCACCTTGACCTTGATCGTCCGGAACCTCTCATCCCACTGCATGTTGGTCGGCGAGTACGTCAGCGTGTAGTAGTTCGAACCTTCCTCGACCGCCTTGGTCACTGCCTGCGTCAGTCCATTGGTGTTGTAGAACGCCTCGCCGCCGGTGTCCTCCGCCATGGCCTCCATCGTCCCGTGCTCCTGCGCCCTCTGAATCTGGAAGTTCATCGACGCGGTGGCGTCGGCGGCCCCGCCACTCAGTTGGTTTGTCACGCTGAAGGTCGGATCGGTCTGCACCCCCCGCGCGTCCACCGGATACACCGCAACCTGCGCGCGCGTCAGCAGGTTGTCCGTCTTGCGCAACGCATCGTCGTTGCGGATCACCGAGTCGTTCGGATCGGCCTCGTTGGGGTTGGGCTCGACGTCCAGAGGAAAGCTGGCGGAGTACCAGATCACGTTCTTCCGCCCGGGAATGCCCACCAGATACCGCGCCAGCTGGTCGAACGAGTTCAGCGTGTACAGCATCCGGTTGTTCTGCTCCTCCGAGGTAATCTGAGCATCGACTCGCGCCATATCGTCGAGCATCTCCTGGGTCGCATCGGCATACTGCGCAGCAGCGTCGGAGAACGCCGTTGTGCCCATCGGCCCGCTGTTGACCGGGTCCGTCAGGATGTCCGAGACCTGCGGCGCCCCCTTCTTCGACGTCAGCGCGGCCTTCAACACTGCCATGTCCGACGTAAACCCCTGCAGCATGTATAAGTGCGTCGTTATGCCGAAGATGGCAATGCGCGTTCCAGCCGGCGCCTTGTCCAGAAACTCGAGCAACTGCTTGCGCGCGTATGGCTGCGAGGCCACCGGAGTGTTCAGATAATCCAGCAGAAGCACGTTCACCGGCCCATTCGCCGGTGCCTCCGACTTGTTGGTGAACACGCCGGGGTGCAGCTTCTCAAGCGGCGGCGCCGGCTCAATCTGCGCCTCCGCCGCGGGCAGGGAGGTGTGCTCCTCGAAGTTCCGGATCACCTGCAGCTTTCCATCTTCCATCAGGGTAAAATCCGATTTCTGCAACCCATGGACCGGGTTCTTCTTCGAGTCGGTGACCACCACATCCACCACCACCAGGTTGGTGCGCGCATGGATCGTGGCAACCGCGGCCGTGGCCGCCGGCTGCGTCCCATTCGTCGCCGCCGGCGCCGCTGCTGGAGCGGCCGGAGGCGTCGAAGGTCCCGTCTGCCCGTGCATCCCGAAGGCAAGAAACGCAGTGGCGAGCGCAAATGCAAAAACTGCCTGAAACCAACGCGACTGGATTGGGCGACGCACCGAAAACCTCCTGCGGGTACGACTTAAGGATACACTCCCGCAAAAAACAAGAACTCACAGATTTAAACCCGAATGGGAAGGCAAAGCTACACTCACGCAAGCCCTGTACTCGCAAGGCCTTCCCACCCGCGCCCACAGATCGGGAAATCTGGAGCTACCAGTTAGACGCAGTTTAGCGCTCCATTGTTTCCTTGGGCGCGATCGCGCCAGCCCCTTCGGACCCATCCTCAACAAGATGAGCGATGTGGCCCACCTGCAGCTTCACCAGCTCCGGCTGCGCGATCCGCGTCGGCCCAAGCACCGCAATCCGGGGCAGCGGCCCGCGCACCATCGCCACCTCGTCGCACGCGTACAGCCGCGGACAGGCCTGGCAGTCCTTGTATATCTTGTCCGGCAGCGTCGTCCGGTCGGCCAGCCGGAAACCGAAGTGGAAGAAGAAGTCGGGAATCCGCGTGAACAGGCACACCGACGCGACGCCCTGCTCCTCGGCCTCCTCCAGCAGAGCGAGAAGAATCCGCCCGCCCGCGCCCTGCCCCTTGGCCTCCGGCTTCACCACGATCGACCGCACCTCGGCCAGGTGCGGCCCATACAGGTGCAGCGCGCCGCAGCCCAGAAAGATTCCACTCTCCGACTCGGCCACCGCAAAGTCGCGCACGTTCTCGCAGATGTCCGCGTAGTTGCGGCGCAGCAGAGTTCCATCGCCGGAGAGTGAGTTGACCAGCTCGAAGATGTTGACCGCGTCCTGCAGCCGCGCCTTGCGCACCACGGCGCCGCCCGCACGCGCGCGCGTCGATGCGGTGGATTCGCTGGCGGCCATCAGGGACGAGCTGGACAAGTTGATGAAGCTCCTCTCTCTATCTTCTCAGAGTTGCGCCAATGCGTCCGAACTCAGCCGCTGGCGGGCCTCCGTCAGCGCCGCACGGACCCGCGCGCGAGCCGTCCCGCCGATTGCGTCGTGGCAATCCAGCGTGGCCTCCAGCGCAATCGCCGCATGGAAGTCTTCGCCGAAGGCCGGACTCAGCTCCTGCAGCTCCGCCAGCGGGACCGCATCCAGCTCGCGCCCGCTCTCCAGCCCCAGCCGCACCGCGTTGCCAACGATCTCGTGCGCCTTGCGGAACGGAACGCCCTTGTTCGAGAGATACGTCGCCGCAGCCATCGCGTTCAGATAGCCCGTCGCCGCAGCCGCCTTCATGCGCGCGAAGTTGAACTTCAGCGAGCGCGTGAATGCAGGCAGAATCCCCAGAATCCCGCGCACCGTGTCCGCCGCGTCGAAGACCGGCTCCTGCCCCTCCTGCAGGTCCTTGTTGTACGCCAGCGGCAGCCCTTTGAGCAGCACAGCCAGCGTCGTCGCCGCACCCGCCAGCCGCGCGCTCTTGCCGCGTACCAGCTCCGTGAAGTCCGGGTTCTTCTTCTGCGGCATCGCGCTCGATCCGGTCGAAAACGCCTCCGGCAGATCGAGGAATCCAAACTCCGCCGTTGAATAGAGCGTCAGTTCCTCGGCGAACCGCGAGAGATGAACGCCCAGCGTGGCCAGCGCCTGCGTGAACTCAAGCAGAAAGTCGCGGTCGCTGGTCGCGTCCATGCTGTTCTGCGTAGGCCCGTCGAAGCCCAACTCACGCGCCGCGATTGTCCGGTCCAGAGCCAGCGTCGCGCCAGCAACCGCACCCGAACCCAGCGGACACAGATTCATCCGCTTGCGCGCATCCGTGAGCCGCGAAACGTCGCGCTCGATCATGGCCACATACGCCAGCAGCCAGTGCGCCACCAGAACAGGCTCCGCCCGCTGCATGTGCGTGTACGACGGCATCGCCGCCTCGCCCGCCCGTTCCGCGAGTTCGATCAGCGCCAGAGCCCACCTGTGCAACCCCTTCCCCGTCGCGTCGATGGCCTCGCGCACAAACAGCCGCATGTCGGTGGCAATCTGCTCGTTGCGGCTGCGTCCCGTGTGCAGCTTCAGAGCCAGCGGGCCAATCACCTTGCTGAGTTGCAGTTCGACGAAGTGGTGAATGTCCTCGGCGTGGGCCATGGAGGCGGCGAGATCGGCCTCTGTCGCGGCAGAAAACTCCTCGCACGCAGCATCGCCGTCCAGGTTGAGATTTGCCTGGATGGCAAAGTGGTTCTTCATCCGCAGCAGCAGGGGATCGTCCTTCGCCAGAACGATGCGCGTGTGCTTCACATGGCTTTCGTTGAACTCCGGCTGCTTGCTAAGCCAGCGGCGTATAGACCGCGGCGTTGTGCCCAGCTCCGCGCCCAGCAGCCTCGGGTTGACCATGCCCGGCTCCATCGGCGCAAACTCGGGCACGATGTCGCCAACCTGGTCGAGGCCGTCAATCATCTTCTCCAACTCGGCATCTGTCAGAATGCCGGCCGCCGCAATCATCCGCGCATGCGCCTTCGACGCGGCCACCTCCTGTGGAAGCAGACGCACATCGAACGGAAACGACCGCTGCCACTGCTCGAATGCGGCGTCCAGCGGCTCGCGAAAGCGGCCCGACCACATCTTTGCGGATTGTTTAGTTTCGGTCATTTTATCTATTAGTAGTTCGTGGTGCAGCAGAGATTTTTGTCACGTCCATAAAAATCAAGGTCATCTCTCCCGCATTGTCGGCGCGATGGAGTTTCCCCTCAACCACTACCATTTTCCCTTCCCATTTTGCAGCAGGGAGTTCGCTGAATTTCATGAGTCCATCGCCCGGAAAAAACAGCTTCAGTCGTTTTGCAGATGCACAATCGTTGTCAGCAAACTGCTTCTTCTCTGAGGTGCAAGATAAATTCACGGGCACAGGAACCTCAATAGCCCAATAACTCACGCGGGTATCGTGTTTCGGATCTTCTCCGTACCCCGGCGGTCCATATCCGTGAATCAGCTTGATCGTGCCGACGATTGTAGTCTCTTGATCTTCGGGCTTGATCAGTTGTTGTGAGAATCCTTGCGTTCCCAAAAATATTAAAACAACGCAAGCAACGAGGAGCGAGGTACGCGTGAAGCTGAGGAATCGCCCTGACCACATCTTTGTCGCGTGCTCCGGCATCTTTTACTCCTTGTCGCTGCCGCTTCTCAACTGTGGCATCTCAGAACCTTTGCTCAGAGTAATTAGACCACTCTTCGCGTAAGTCATCAGCTTTTCGCGGGTGTCGGTGATGTCGAGGTTGCGCATCGTGAGTTGCCCGATGCGGTCGCGCGGGCTGAAGCTGGACTCGCCCTTTTCCATGGTAAGGCGCTCCGGCTTGAACGTCAGATTGGGCGAATCGGTGTTCAGGATCGAATAGTCGTTGCCGCGGCGCAGCTCCAGCGTGACCTCGCCGGTGATGGGCTTGGCGACCCAGCGCTGCGCGGATTCGCGCAGCATGATGGACTGCGAGTCGAACCAGCGGCCCTGATACAGCAGGCGGCCCAGCTTGCGCCCGCCGTTGCGGTACTGCTCGATGGTGTCCTCGTTGTGGATGCCGGTGATCAGCCGCTCGTAGGCGACGTACAGCAACGCCAGACCGGGTGCTTCGTATATGCCGCGACTCTTGGCCTCGATAATCCGGTTTTCGATCTGGTCGCTCATGCCCAGGCCGTGGCGGCCGCCGATGCGGTTGGCTTCGAGCATCAACTCGACCGGGTCGGGAAACTGCTTGCCATTGAGCGCGACCGGAAAGCCTTCTTCGAATCGGACGACAACCTCTTCGCGCTTGATCTCAACGCCGTCGCGCCAGAAGGCCGCGCCCATAATGGGGACGACGATCTTCATGCTGCTGGTCAGCAGCTCCAGGTCCTTCGCCTCGTGGGTCGCGCCCAGAATGTTGGAGTCGGTCGAGTAGGCCTTCTCCGCCGGCATCTTGTATCCAAAGCCAGCCTTCTGCATGTAGGCCGACATCTCGGCCCGTCCGCCCAGCTCGTCGATAAAGGTGGCGTCGAGCCAGGGCTTGTAAATCTTCAACTCCGGGTTGACCAGCAGGCCGTAGCGGTAGAAGCGTTCGATGTCGTTGCCCTTGTAGGTCGAGCCGTCGCCCCAGATGTTGACGTCGTCTTCCTTCATCGCCGTCACCAGCATGGTTCCGGTGACCGCGCGGCCAATGGGCGTCGTATTGAAGTAGGTAGTACCGGCTGTGGTGATGTGGAACGCGCCCGCCTGCAGCGCGGCGATGCCTTCGCGCACCAACTGGCTGCGGCAGTCGATGAGCCGCGCCTTCTCCGCGCCGTACTCCAGCGCCTTGCGCGGAATCTCGTCGTAGTCCGCCTCATCCGGCTGACCAAGGTTCGCGGTGTAGGCGTACGGCAGCGCGCCCTTCTGCTTCATCCAATGAAGCGCGGCGCTGGTGTCGAGCCCGCCGGAGAAGGCGATGCCCACCTTCTGGCCGACCGGCAGCGTTTCGAGAATTACGGACATGGCAATGGTGACCTCAATCTTTCTCTCTGAAATAGCAGGCAGTATTTGCGAGAGAGATGTCAGCCTCGCTTCCTCGCCTGCAAGCCGCGGTCGCGCGCATTGGAGATCCTCTTGGCGCCGCCCAGCAGCATCAGCAGCAGCGCCTTCTGTGAGTGCATCCGGTTCTCCGCCTGGTCGAAGACGATCGATTGCGGCCCATCGAACACGGCATCGGTCACCTCGGCGTTGCGGTGCGCCGGCAGGCAGTGCATGAAGACCGCGTCCTGCCGTGCGTGGGCCATCAGCGCCTCGTTCACCTGGTATGGCTTGAAGATGGGCGCGCGCTTGGTCGCCTCGTGCTCGAACCCCATGCTGGTGCATACGTCCGTGTACACCGCATCCGCGCCCGTCACCGCCTTCACCGGGTCCTGCATCAGCGTGATGCTGCCGCCCGTCTGCTCGCAGATCTCGATGGCCTTGTGAATGATGTCCAGCTTCGGCGCATATCCCTTGGGACTGGCAACCGTGCAATGCACGCCCAACTGCGCCGCCGTCAGCATCAGCGAGTGGCACACATTGTTGCCATCGCCCACATAGGTGAAGCGCAGGCCCTCCGCCGAGCCGAAGCGCTCCTCCAGCGTGAAGAAGTCCGCGATCGCCTGGCACGGGTGCTCATAGTCGCTGAGCGCGTTGATGACCGGAATGCGCGAGCACGCAGCCATCTCCGTGATCGTCTCGTGCGAGTAGGTGCGCAGCACGATCACGCTCATCCAACGCTCGATGTTGTGCGCCATGTCGGCCAGCGACTCGCGCTCGCCCAGCGGCGACTGCGTCTGGTCGACGAAGAGCGCGTTGCCGCCCAGCGTGTTGATCGCCGCCTCGAAGGTCAGCCGCGTGCGCAGCGACGCCTTCTCGAAAAACAAAACCATCTGCCGCCCGTCCAGCGAGTGGCGAAAGTCCTCGGGGCTGCCCTTGACCGAGTGCGAGAGGTCCATGATGGCCGCCATCTCGTCCACCGACAGATCGGCGATGGAGCACAGGTCGCGCCCAGACAGACGCTTGGAGGCCTCGGCAAACGCGTTGTCGGACTGGATGCCGAGCTGCTTGGCGGAATGCGCCGGCTCTGCGGCGGCGTCCGGCTTCGGGTTCGTCATATCGGCTTTGCTAGCCATGGGATTCTTCTCCTGCCGGCGCTCGGCCGGCCATTGCTGCGCTGTTCAACGTAAGTTTACTGAGGGTTCCATCGAGCGCCGCAATGGCCCGGTCGACGTGCGCGCGCTCAAGGATGTACGGTGGCAAAAATCGAAGCACGGTCTCGCTGGTGCGATTCACAATAATGTGCTGCTTCATCATCTCCGAGGCCGCGTTCTTCGCCAACTCCTCCGAGTCCAGCTCGATGCCCAGCATCAGCCCCATGCCGCGCACCGCGACAATGCAATCGTGCCGCGATTGAAGCCACTCAAGCTGCTGCTTGAAGTATCCGCCCACGTCGCTCACGTGCGCCAGCAGGTTGGTCTGTTTCATGGTGTCGATCACCGCAATGGCGACCGCGCACAGCAGCGGCCCACCGCCGAACGTCGATCCGTGCATCCCCGGCGCAAAGGCGCGCGCGGCCTCGTCCGTGCACAGCATCGCGCCCATCGGCAGCCCATTCGCCATCGGCTTGGCCACGGTCGTGATGTCCGGCAGAATCCCGTAGTGCTGATAGGCGAACCACTCGCCCGTGCGCCCCAGTCCGGACTGTATCTCGTCGGCCAGCAGCAGCGCTCCGGTGGAATCGCACAGCTCGCGCGCCGCCGCAAAAAATTCCTTGCCCACCGGCCGCACCCCGCCCTCGCCCTGCACCGCCTCGATGCAGATTGCGCAAACTTCATCGTTGAACTTCGCGCGCAGGTCCGCCACGTCGTTGAAGCGAACAAACTCCACGCCCCCCATCAGCGGCCCAAACGGCTCGCGGTACTTCTGCTTGTGCGTCGTCGCCACCGCGCCCATCGTCCGTCCGTGGAAGCTCTGTTCCACGGCGAGGAAGCGCGTTCCAACGTTCTTGCCCTCCGAGCGCAGCAGCCCCGCGTGCGCCCTCGCCAGCTTCAGCGCCGCCTCCCACGCCTCCGTGCCGGAGTTGCAGAAGAAGACCCGGTCCAGCCCGCTGATCTCGGTCAGCCGCAGCGCCAGCTCCGCCGTGTGTTCGTGATAGAAGAGGTTCGAGGTGTGCAGCAGCCGCTTGCTCTGCGCCGCAATCGCCGCTTCCACCGCGGGATGCGCGTAGCCCAGCGCCGACACACCGATGCCGCTCAGCAGATCCAGGTACTCGTCGCCCTGCTCGTCGCGCAGAGTCACTCCGCTGCCACCCACAAACAACACCGGGTTGCGCTGATATGTGTTCAACAGCAGCTTCTGCTCCGCCGCCTGGATCGACTCGAGTTTCATCGGACCACCCTTCATGGAACCACTCATGCGACCATGACCTCCGTTCCATCGCTGACCTTGGTCGAGCACAGGTCCGGCAATAGATGCACCGACTCCGCGGGCAGAATGCGCACCCGCTTCACGCCGTGCGTCAGCGCCTCGCGGCAGGCGCTCAACTTGGGCAGCATTCCGCCGGTGACAACCCCCTGTCGCTCCAACTCCGGCACGTCCTTCAGCGAGAGCCAGCGCATCACCGCTCCGTCCGCTCCCTTCACGCCGGGAACGTCGGTCAGGAACACCAGCGCGTCGGCCTTGGTGCAGATCGCGCAGGCCGCGGCCATCTCGTCGGCGTTGATGTTGTAGTACTCGCCGTCGAAGCCCAGCGCAATCGAAGAAATCACCGGCACCGCGTCCATCTTCCAGATCGCCTCCAGCCACAGCGGATCGGTCGCGGCAATCTCGCCGACGAAGCCGAGGTCGGGGACCGTCTTCTTCTTGCGCGCGCGAAAGACGTTGCCGTCGCCGCCCGCCAATCCCATCGCCGACTGCCCATGCGTGCGCAGCGCGGCCACCAACGACTTGTTCACGCGCCCGGCCAGCACCATCAGCGCGGCGTCGCGCGTCTCCGCGTCGGTCACCCGCAGGCCGCTGACGAACTCGCTCTTTTTGCCCATCTGCGCCAACACGCGCGTCAACTGCACGCCTCCGCCGTGCACCACGGCAACCTGGTTGCCGTCGCGCACCAGCTCGAAGATCGCCTTGCCGCACGCATGCAGCAGGTCCTTGTTCTCGATGGCGGCGCCGCCCAGCTTGACCACGTATTTCACCGCAGGCCCTCCGCTTCGTCCCAGCCGCACATCACGTTCATGTTCTGCACCGCCTGGCCCGCCGCGCCCTTCAGCAGGTTGTCCAGGCAGGAGACCACCACCAACCGCCGGCCGTCCTTGTTCAACTCAAATCCCAGGTCAATGTAATTCGTGCGCACCACATGCTGGATCTGCGGCAGCTCCGGTGTGGCATGAATGCGCACCATCGGACTCGCCGCGTAGAACGCGCGCAGACACGCTTCAATCTCCTCCGGCGTCTTCCTCTCGGCCAGTCGCACATAGATCGTCGCAAGAATGCCGCGCGGAACCGGCAGCAGGTGCGGCGTGAACTGAAGCTGCTCCGCCGTCAATCCAAGCTGCTCCAGCATCTCGCCCACATGGCGATGCCCGAAGATCGCGTACGCCGAAAGGTTGTCCGCCGCGTACATGAAGTGCGTCTTCGCGGTCGCAGCCTTGCCCGCGCCGCTCACGCCGCTCTTCGCGTCGCACACGATGCCGTGTTCCACGTCCACCAGCCCCGCGCGCAGCAGCGGCACCAGCGCCAGAATGATCGACGTGGCATAACATCCGGGGTTCGCCACCAGCCGCGCCGCGGCGATCGCCTCGCGATGCAGCTCCGGCGCGCCGAAGACAGCCTCCGCCTGCAGCTTCTCCGCCAGCGCTGCATCCGCATCGTGCAGCTTGTAAACCGCGCGGTTCGCCGGGTCGTCGAGCCGCCACGCCCCGCTCAGGTCGATCACGCGCACCCCATGTTCCAGCCACTCCGGGGCCCACTGGCGCGAGGTCTCGTGCGGCAGCGCGAGAAACACAATCTCCGTGCCCGCCTCGCGCACCAACTCCCAACTAAAGGCACGAACCGCAGGCTGCAGCTTGCCCTCGCCCAGCGCCAACAGCGGGTGCAACTGCTCCAGCGGAACGCTGTTTCCCGCAGCGTCGTCGGCCACGCGCCCCAAAAAGAGCGGTTTGGCCCCGGCCAGCCGCGGGTGCGCCAGCAACAGCCGTGCCAGCTCCCCGCCCGCATATCCGCCAACTCCAGCCACAGCCGTGCGCACTGTCGCCGGCGGCTGTTTGCCGCGCGCCTTCGTCGCCACTTCGAGTTCCTTGCCTAAAGCTTGCATATCATCCAGTCAATTTCTGAAATCGTCATTCTTTTTTCGGGCCGTCATTCCGGCGCCGCCGGAATCTCAGTAGTTTGTCTTTCCATCCCGTACTACGCCAACCGAATCAGCCAATATACCCTTCGATACGCACCTTCAACGTGCGCGCCTGCCGTTCGTCCGGGCAAACAATCAAGACCGTGTCGTCGCCTGCGATGGTGCCCACCACCTCCGGCCAGTCCTCGTAGTCGATGCCTGCCGCCACCGGCTGCGCGGCGCTGGTGGTGGTAATCAGCACCAACTGGTTCATCGCCTGGCGGACCTCGATGCCAAAGCTGCCCAGCACCTCGCTGATTCCCGGCAGGCTGTCCTCATCCTCCTCCGCCCCATTGCCCGGCAACGCATAGCCCGCCGGCCCCTTCGACAGCCGCAACTCGTGAATATCGCGCGAGAGCGTTGCCTGCGTCACATGAAACCCGCGCCGCGCAAGCCTGCGCCGCAGCTCGTCCTGGCTCGGCACCGGAGACTGGTTGATCACTTCGCGAATCGCTGCATGGCGCTGTTGTTTCATCGGGTCCTGTCTGTGGCTACTCGTCGACGCGTTTCAACATAAGCAGAAACGTCTGATGCATAAACATGCACTTTATATGTATAATTATGCATTGGCCCTTTGTCAAGCCCGAGTGTCACGCTCTGCTCGCCGGCAATTGAAGCTTCTTCCTCCGGCCTCAGAGCTTATAGGCCTTGCGTACAAGGTTGACGGTCAGGTCCTTCACCACCTCAAACGCCTCGGCCTCGTCCAAGCGGTGTTCCGCCACCAGCCGCGCCAGAAACGCGCAATCAACGCGGCGGGCCACGTCGTGCCGCGCGGGAATCGACAGAAACGCGCGCGTGTCGTCATTGAAACCGACCGTGTTGTAGAAGCCTGCCGTCTCGGTCGCGGCCTCGCGGAAGCGCATCATGCCCTCCGGCGAATCGAGGAACCACCACGGCGGGCCCAGCTTCACCGACGGGAAATGGCCGGCGATCGGCGCCAGCTCGCGCGAGAACGCGGTCTCGTCCAGCGTAAACAGGATCAGCGTGAAGTTCGCCTCATTGCCGTACTTCGACAGCAGCGGCCGCAGCGCGCGCACATACTCGGTGGGCGAGGGAATGTCGGCTCCCTTGTCGCGCCCAAACTTCCTGTACACCACTTCGTTGTAGTTGCGGATCGAGCCCGGATGAAGCTGCATCGTCAGCCCGTCCTCAACGCTCATCCCGGCCATCTCCGTCAGCATCTGGGCCTGGAACAGCTCCACATCGCCCGGCTGCAAGCGACCGGTAAAGATGCGCTCGTAGAGCCGCGCAGCCTCCTGCAAAGGCAGGTCGGCGGTCTGCGCGGTCAGGTGTCCGTGGTCGGTGGCCGTCGCTCCGTTCTTTTTGAAGAAGGCCCGTCGCGAACGAAGCGCCGCAAGATAGCCCTTCCAGTTCGACACGTCCTCGCCGGAGACTTCGCCCAGCTTCTTCAGGTTCTCCTGGAAACCGAGAAACTCCGCATCCACCACCGCATCGGGGCGGAATGTAGGCAGCACGCGGCCCTTCCAGCCCGAGGCCTTGATCGCCCGGTGGTACTCCAGCGAATCGAACGCGGCGTCCGTGGTCGCCAGCACTTCGATATTGAACCGCTCAAACAGCGCGCGCGGCAGGAACTCCGGCGTCTGCAGCTTCTTTTCAATCGCCTCATAGAACTCGTCCGCGTTGGCCGCCGACAGCCGCTCCCTCAGGCCAAAGACATTCTCCAGCGCGAAGTCCATCCACAGCCGCGTCGGCGTGCCGCGATACAGATAGTAGTGCCTGGCGAAGATGCGCCACACCTCGCGCGGATCGGCGCTCTGCTTGCCGTCCTCCTGCGGGATGCCCAGCGACTCCAGCGGGATTCCTTGCGAGTAGAGCATGCGGAAGATGTAGTGGTCGGGCTGGATGAACAGAGCCGCCGGATTGGGAAAGGGCTTGTTCTCGGCAAACCAGCGCGGATCGGTGTGGCCGTGTGGAGAATAAATCGGCAGGTCGCGGACCGTCTCATACAACTTCACGGCAACGGCGCGGGCGGTGGCTTCGGCAGGAAATAGCCGCTTTGCATCCAGCATGGATCCCTTTTCTCCTCTGACTTTGGCACTCGAGCGGTTAACGCTACGAATGGTCTTAACAAGTCCGGATCATGGCACTCGTCGTGGCCTTCAACCGAGCGAAAGCCGTCCCCCGGCCCCGGAGTACGCACATACGCATCAATTTACTGTCAGAAATAGTATAGTCCCGCCTGCTCAGCAGGACCGTGCGAGGTCAAGCAGCAAGCGCGGTCGGGTGTTTACGCTTCGCCTCAGTTAGTTTCCGAGTGTGAAGTTCAGCGAGCCGTACCCGGCGGCGGCGCGAAGCTCAACTTAATCGTGGCCTGCACGTCCACAGCCTCGCCTTCAACCATATACGGACTGTATCGCCACTGCTTCACCGCGTCCACGGCGGCGTCGCGAAATCGATACGGGCCGGACACAGCCTGCACGTCGCCGACCTCGCCTGTCTTCTTGATCGTCGCCAGCAGAACCACATCTCCCCGCGCGTCCGCTGCAATCGCATCCGCCGGATACACCGGATCGACCTTCTTCTCCAACTGGCCCGCCATCACCCGGCCAGATACCCTCGTCACTCCCGCTGGCGGCGGAGGCAACGGGGCAGGAGCGGCTATTTCCACTCCATCCGCGCCGGTCTGTGTCTGCGTCAAATCGAAGAGAGATTGTTTCAGAGTAACTCCCATGGAAAAATTCAGTGTGATCGTCGTGTCAACGGCGAACGCGACGCCCTCAACCCGGGCTGGCTCGTATCGCCACTGGGTCACTGCATCCCTGGCAGCATTCCTCAGTATCGGGTCCCCGTTGGTGATTTTAAAGTTCTTCACCGATCCATCCGCAGCGATCGTCGCCTTCATCACCACCGCCCCTTGCACAACTCTCTGTCGCGCTTCCAGGGGATAGATCGGGTCGATCCGCTTGATAAGGCGTGCCGGCGCAACGAACTGTTTCGTCGTATTTACTGCGGAGGAATTGGGCTGGGAATCCTGGCCAAGTGCGGACAGCCACGCGCCAGCCGCACCCAGTACGCATACAGCAACACACAATGACCAAACAGCTTTCATGGTTTCATCCCCCGGCGCATTAAGTCCGCGGGAATCATTCCACGCGCAGCGAACGCGAGTCAATGTATCTTTACGGTGCGTAGGCAGCTATGGCTTTATCACGATCTTCATCGATCCGGCCTGCGGATGCGACGCCAGGTCGATCGCCGCAACCGCGTCCTCCAGCGCGAACCGGTGCGAGATCAGCCGCGTCAAATCGAAGCTCCCGTCGCGATGGCCCTCGAAGACGAGCTGCGCCACCGCGTCATTGATCTCGACCGACGACGAGTAGGAACCCATCAGCGTCTTCTCGTCCATGCACACCGCCGCCGGATCGAATGGCACCTCGCCGTGCTGCGTCGAGGCAAACAGCATCACGCGCCCGCCCGGCCGGATCGCGTCCATCGCCGTGCGGATCAGCGCGTCCGCGCCCACCGCGACCAGCGCCACGTCCGCGCCGCGCCCTTCCGTCGCATCCTTCGCCGCGGCCACCACATCGCCCCGCGCATCCAGCGGCCGGTCCAGTCCGAACCTCGCCGCAATCGCGTGCCGCTCCGCATATAGATCACTGGTCAGCACGCTCGCTCCGGTCCTCCGCGCCAGCGCCGCCAGTAGAACCCCGATCGGCCCCTGCCCCATCACCAGCACCGTCTCATCCGGCTGCAATCCCAGCAGCCGAACCGCCTTGTAACAGGTATTCACCGGCTCGATGAACGATGCCTGCTCAAAGGGAATGTCGTCGGGAATCCGGATGAGGCCCGCCGTCTTCCCCGGCTTGCCGACGATCCAATCCATCACGCGGATGTACTCGGCAAAGCCTCCGCCCGCCGGAGCAAAGCCAGCAGTACAGCCCACCTTCTTGTAGGTCTCGCACTGCGCGAAGGTCTGCTTGCGGCAGTAGTAGCACCGCCCGCACGGAATGTGGTGATACGCCATCACGCGGTCGCCAATCGCGAAGTGCGAGACGCCCTCGCCCACCATCGCAATCGTCCCCGCCATTTCATGCCCGAAGATGCGCGGCGCCGGGTGAGACCCCGAATGGATCTTCTTCAGGTCCGTCCCGCAGATCCCGCACGTATCGATGCGCACCAGAACCTCGCCGCGCCCAATCCCCCCATCCGCATCCAGCGGCGCCGGGACCGTCTCCACGCGCACGTCGTTGATGCCGCGATAGACTGCCGCGCGCATCGTCGCCGGAATTCTGTTATTGGCTTCGCTCATCAATCTGGGATAGCACCTGTCCGATTAATTTCATACACATTGCGTTGCTTGTCATGAATGAGAAAGTGAAGGATTGCAGAGGCTAAATAATTCGCCCCGCTCGCACTTGCCCTGCCCAACCGAATTAGCGCAGGCCAATAGCCGGGACGCAAAAGCACATGCCCTATCAATCTCGCCATCTTCATCTGTCCCATCGCATTGATAAACGGATTCAGATTGGGCAGCCTCGCGGTCACATCGTCTGTAGTGATCTTCATGCAACAGACCGGAATTCCACGCATCTGCGCCAGCCGCGCAATCGTCGCAGATTCCATATCCACCAGCATACCGCCGTAGGTCTCCGCCAACCGCCGCTTTTCCGCCTCATTCGCCACCTGTGCCGTCGTCACCAGCACAACCGGCTTCTCGCGCTCAGCCAGAATAAATCTCTCCCCGGTCTGCGCATTCACCACAATATTTGGAATGTGAAACTCGCCCGGAGTTCCTTCATCGCTCAACGCGCCGGCCCAGCCAATCGACAGCACCATATCCACTGGGCCATCCGTCTCTGCCTGCGCAAAGGCCCGCGTTGCAGCCTCGGCACCCATCCCGGCGCATGCTGCAATCCATCTGTCGCAACCAGCCTCCTCCGTCCACTTGGAAACAAATTGCTGCCGTGTCGGCACGCGCTTCCAGCCCTTCACCAGAGGCTTTAGCTCGCCGGGCAGCGCGGCAATGATGCCAATCCTCATCGCGCCTCACTCGGCGGCATACTCGCCAGCGGAGGCGCGTAGCCATTCGCTAGGAACCACTCAATCGCAGCTCGCAGTGCGTTGTAGACCGGCAGCACGCGAAATCCAAGCTCGCGCTCCGCCTTCGCCGACGACGCAAACATCTGCTTGCGCGCCAGCCGCACCTCCTCCACCGTCGCGCGCGGTTCCCTGCCCAGCAGCCTGCCTGTAATCGTCTCGTCGAAGAACGCAAACGCCAGCGCCACCGCATGCGGCACCTTCATCGTCGGCGAAGGCAGCCCCGTAATCGCCGACATGCGGTCCAGAATCTGCTTCAGCGTCAGGTTCTCCCCGCCCAGGATGGTCCGTTCGCCCGGCCTCCCGCGCTCCAGCGCGACCACGTGCATCCGCGCCACCTCCGAGACATCCACCAGGTTCAACCCCGTGTCCACATACGCGGGAAATTTGCGATTCAGAAAGTCCACCACGATCCGCCCGGTCGGCGTTGGCTTGGCGTCGCCCGCTCCAATTGGCGTCGTCGGGTTCAGAATCATCACATGCTGCCCCGCGCGCGCCGCCTGGATTGCCTCCTGCTCGGCCATGAACTTCGACCGCTTGTACGGCCCAATCATCTCGTCGAGCGATACCGGCGTCGCCTCGTCCACGATAGAGCCATCCATCTTGAAGCCCATCGTCGCCACGCTCGACGTGTAAACGACCTTTGCCACGCCCTCTTCGCGCGCCAGCCGCAGCAGTTCGCGCGTGCCGTCCACGTTGGCCGCGTACATCTGCTTCGGATCGCGCACCCACAGCCGGTAGTCCGCCGCCACATGCACCAGCGCATCGCACCCACGCAGCGCCGTGCGTAGCGACTCCGCCTGCCGCAGGTCGCCGACAATTACATCCGCGGCAATCCCCTCAATCGCAGCCAGCCGGCTGGTCTTGCGCGTCAGCAGGCGCAACTCCGCCCCCGCTGCAGCGTAGGCCCGCGCCACATGACTGCCGACAAATCCGGTGGACCCCGTAAGAAATACCTTCATGCCGATGAAGCCTATCTTACGTGAATCTCTGAATGAGTCATGTTTTGAAAGGGCGGGACTTTAGTCCCGCCATGAGTATCGCAATTGCGCCGCGGCTTTAGCCGCGAGGGGAGTCTGACGCTTGTTCAGGCCTTGCCTAGTCCAGCTTCTCCGGCTCAATCTGAATGTTCTTTTCGCCCGCGGCCTTCTTCTCCCAGTACTTCTTCACCCACGCGTCGAAGCTCTTGCCCGCCGCGTTATCGCGTCCGGTAAATGCCAATGCGGCAATCTCGGAGTAGGCAATATTCAGCCGGGTCTTCTCATTTGTAGGAATAATACGCACGAATGAATCCGCCAGCGTCGCGCCCGTGCGCCGGTCGAAGAGATAGCCCTGCACCTGGCTTCCATCCTTGCGCGTCAGCGTGATATCGCCGCGATAGTCGAAGGCCTTCTCCAGCGCCTCGCGCAACTCCGCTTCATCGACCAGCTCCGGAACCCAGCCCTCAAGCTGCGCGCGCTCACGCCCCGCCGCAATCTCCAGCTCGTCCGCGCACGCCTGCGCCAACTTCGCTGCTTCCTGCGTCATGCTACTCACCGGAAACCCCCTGCAACTCCGCAGCCTGCTCCTCCGCTGCGGCATCCTGCGCCACAATCTGCACCAGCGGCCCGTGCTGCGCCTTGGGCCACTCGTTCAGCAGTTTCAGCGCGTCCTCGTCCTCATACCGCGGCGGGAAGATGTACTTCTTCGCCGTCACCAGAAATCCCTTCAGCGAACTGAAGTTATAGTCCACCGCCGAAGCCTCGTGGCCGGAGTGCACCATGCAGTTGGCGCACTTCGGGTTCCCGCTCTTCGCGCCGTAGTTCTCCCACTCCACCGAATCCAGCAGTTCCTGAAAAGTATCGGCGTAGCCGTCCTGCAGCAGGTAACACGGCTTCTGCCAGCCGAAGATCGAAAACGTCGGCATTCCCCACGGCGTGCACTCGAAGTTCCGCTTCCCCATCAGATACTCCGAAAACAGCGGGTGCGTATTGAAGTGCCACGTCTTCTTGCGGTTCGACAGGATGGCGCGAAACAGCCTGCGCGAGCGCGCCTTGCCCAGAAAATGGTTCTGGTCGGGGGCCTTCTCGTAGGTATAGCCGGGCGACACCATCATGCTCTCGACGCCCGCCGCCATCATCTCGTCGAAGTGCGCGCGCACGCTCTCCGGATCGGCCCCGTCGAACAGCGTCGTGTTGGTCGTCACGCGGAAACCCGCCGCCACCGCCGCCCGCACGCCCTCCATGGCAATGTCGTACCCGCCCTCGCGGCACACTGAAAAATCGTGGTGTTCGCGTTGTCCGTCGAGATGCACAGAGAACGAGAGGTACTTGCTGGGCTTGAACAGGTGCAGCTTTTCCTTCAGCAACAGCGCGTTGGTGCACAGGTAGACGTACTTCCTGCGCGCCACCAGCCCGGCCACAATCTCCGGCATCCGCGGATGCAGCAGCGGCTCGCCGCCGGGAATGGAGACCATCGGCACGCCGCACTCCTCCACCGCGCGGAAGCACTCCTCCGGCGTCAGCTCCGCCTTCAAAATGTGCGCGGGATACTGGATCTTGCCGCATCCGGCGCAGGCCAGGTTGCAGCGGAACAGAGGCTCCAGCATCAAAACCAGCGGGTACCTCTTGCGCCCCTTCAGCTTCTGCTTCAGCACATAGGTTGCAACCGTCCACATTTGTGAGATCGGCACTGCCATCCGTAGTTCTCCTTTACACATCGACGAGCGAAACGCCTGCCAATGCAATCGCTGATTGTTATCGATCAACAGCAGGGCCCACCACACTACTTAAAGATGACATCCGCGTCGCCGCAGACTCTCGCCAGTTCCTCAACCAGCAACCGACAACTAACAACCAACAACTGTTCCTACGCCGCCCCAACCTCGCGCTCCATCACGCGCTTGTAGGTGGTCAGCGCCAGCAGCGGGAAGTAGTCGCGATACAGGTGGTACGCCAGGTAGAAGACGCGGGGAAATCCCGTCCCGGTGTAGATTGCCTCGCCGTTGCGTCCCTCGGCGGACTCGTCCCACGTCCCGCTCGGCAACTGCTTCGACACCAGCCACCGTATCCCCTTGGCCACCGAGTCCGAGCGCGTGTCGCCCGCCGCCAGCAGTCCCAGCACCGCCCATGCGGTCTGCGAGGGCGTGCTTGGCCCGATGCCGCGCTGCATCGGATCGTCGTAGCTGTCGCAGGTCTCGCCCCACCCGCCGTCCGCGTTCTGCACCATGCGAATCCACTCCGCCGCCTGCACGATCGGCGGCTCGTGGCTCCACATGCCGATCGCCTCCAGCCCGCGCAACACCAGAAACGTCCCATACAGATAATTGACGCCCCAGCGCCCGAACCAGCTTCCGTCGGGCTCCTGCTGCTTGAGCACAAACTCGACCGCCCGCTCCACCCGCTTGTCGCGCCGGGTGTAGCCGTAGCTCGCCAGCATCTCCAGGATCCGCCCCGTAATGTCCACCGTCGGCGGGTCCAGCATCGCGTTGTGGTCGGCGAACGGAATGTACTGGAAGATCATCTTGGTATTGTCGCGGTCGAAGCTGGCCCATCCGCCGTTCTTGCACTGCATGGCGAAGATCCAGTCCAGCGCGCGCTCGGACACCTCATGCTGATACCGCTCCCGCGGATTGCGCACGCAGTTGAGCGCCAGCAGCACCTGCGCGGAGTCGTCCACATCCGGGTAAAACTCATTGTTGAACTCGAAGTACCAGCCGCCCGGGGCCACATCCTTGATGCTCTTGGCCCAGTCGCCCTTGTGGCGCACCTCCTTGGAGAGCAGCCAGTCCGCCGCCTTCAGCAGCCGCGGATCGTTTTTGGCCACTCCCGCCTCGCCCAGCGCGTAGACTGCCTGCGCCGTGTCCCACACCGGCGACATGCACGGCTGCATGCGGAAGGTCGGCGTGGGATAGCCCGGCTCGCCGTTGGGCTTGTCGATGCCCAGCTTCTCGAACTCGTCCATCGCGCGGATGAACTGCGGATCGTCCTGGGTATATCCCAGGCAGGCCAGCGCTACGATCGCATTCAGCATGGCGGGATAGATCGCGCCCAGCCCGTCCGACATCTCCAGCCGCTCCACAATCCACTTCTCCGCCTTCTTCAACGCCATCTTGCGCAGCGGACGGATGTGAATGCGCTCGAACCAATGGGTGATCCGATCCAGCGCGAGGAAGAAGTTGCGCCAGCCTACGAGATGTTTACGGTCCCATTTCAAGTGCAGGTTCGCCTTCCTGCGCCCGCCCACGAAGAGTTCATCGATCCCCTGTTCCGGCGGAATTTTCTTGAACGGCTTCTTGGCGTACGCAACCGACAGCGGAACCAGGATCGCGCGCGACCACGACGAAATCTCATAGATGTTGAAGTAGAACCAGTTGGGAAAGAGAACAATCTCCGGCGGGACCGCGGGCACGGCATTGTAGTCATATTGCCCCAGCGAGCAGAGGTAGATCTTGGTGAACGTATTGACCGCGGTCACGCCGCCGTGGGCCAGAATCCACTCCCGCGCCTTCACCAGCGCCGGATGCTCCGCCGGCCATCCCATCAGTTTCAGCGCCAGGTACGCCTTCACCCCCAGCGAGATGTTCGACGGCCCGTTGGGGTAGATGCTCCACCCTCCGTCCGCGTTCTGATGGCGCAGGACCTCATTGATCGCGCGCTCCATCTTGCCGCGGTCGCCCGTCCCCAGCATGGTGTGCAGAAAGATGTAGTCCGACTCCAGCATCGAGTCGGCCTCCAGTTCGCCGCACCAGTAGCCATCCGGATGCTGCATGCCGAGCAGCCACTCCGTGGCCCGCGCGATGCCCTCGGAGACACGGTCCAGCCCGATGTCCATCCGTCCATAGCGCGGCCGCACAGGCATCGCGGGCGCCGTCTTCGGATTCCGAGGAAATGTGCTCATCAATGGCAAACTCTCTGAAATCTCCAGGCGCTCGATCGAACTCTGCCTGGCCTATCTGGAACGGCAACTCGCAGGCTTCTGTCGGAAGACCGGCCTGCGTAGGATTGCGTTCTACTGCTGGACCGGCGGGGCCGACGCAATCGCCTGCACGATCTCCGGAGGAAGTCCGAAGCGCACATTCTCAGGCATCACCTCAACCTCGTCAACCGACCCGTACCCCATCTCCTGCAGATAATCAACCACATGCTGCACCACAACCTCAGGGGCCGAGGCGCCTGCCGTCACGGCTACCGTATTCACGCCCTCAAGCCATTCCGTCCGGATCGCGTCCGCCGAATCAATCAGGTAGGAGTTGGTGTGCAGGTTCTTCGATACCTCCACCAGCCGGTTGGAGTTCGAGCTGTTCTTCGACCCCACCACCAGCACCAGGTCCGCGCCGTGGGCCACGTTCTTCACCGCAACCTGCCGGTTCTCCGTCGCATAGCAGATGTCCTGCGCATGGGGCCCGGCAATATTCGGGAACTTCCGCTTCAATGCGTCGATCATGTATCGCGCTTCATCCAAAGAAAGTGTAGTTTGAGTAAGATACGCAACCTTGTTGGGGTCCGGAACCACCAGCTTCTCCACCTCCTCCACCGTCGACACTACCTGCGTCGCGTCCGGGGCCTCGCCCTGCGTGCCCTCCACCTCTTCATGGTCGCGATGTCCCACTAGCACCAGCGAATAGCCCCGCCTGGAGAACTTGATCGCCTCCTGATGCACCTTTGTCACCAGCGGGCAGGTCGCGTCGATCACCTTCAGCTTCCGCTCCAGCGCGCGCTCCCGCACCGCCGGCGATACGCCATGCGCCGAGAAGATCACCCGCGCCCCCTCCGGCACCTCGTCCAGCTCGTTGACGAAGATTGCGCCCTTCTTCGCCAGGTCCGTCACCACATAGCTGTTGTGCACGATCTCCTTGCGAACGTAGATCGGGGCGCCAAACGTCTCCAGCGCAATCTGCACAATGTCGATGGCCCGAACCACCCCCGCGCAGAAACCCCGCGGCTTCAACAGAAGTACCCGCTTGGTGGCAATCGCCGCGCCGCTGTGGCCGAGACTGGGTGAGTCCAGTGTGGTCGTAGTCACAAATTCGAGTATACCGTGTCCAGCCCCGCCGCAACACCGCTCAGGAGCCGCAGACCTCCTTCGGCGGTCCGCTCATGGCTCAAAGCTCATAGCTCATGGCAGAACCACAAATCCACCTTCAGCTTCGGTAAGCGGCGCAGATCTTCATCCCACGAGATTTCAATCCGCCGAACGCCGCCCCGTTCCCCGTCTCCGCCCGGTCCGGATCTATGCCGCCACTGCCTTCTCATCGCAGCCAACGTGGCCGCAATGGCAGCTCAGTGTCATCATCTTCTTCGTGTCCTCGCAGTGCCGGGAACAATACTTCTTGCCTACGGGGGCCATGCAGGTACAAGCCATATGCGCGCATTTGATGGGTGCTGCAGGTGTGGTTGACATACGTCCTCCTTGAAGTGGCGAAGCTCCGATCGTCCAGGAGAGCCAATAGTGTACTCGCAGTACTGGACTCATTGGCAGATATTTGTTTCCTTGGGTGAGATGACTGCACTGCGCCGGATATTGCCTCCGGCTGGGAACCCACACCCGCCGGGTGCCCCATTCATCGCGCGTTTGTTTCACGCGATGAGTGGGAGGACCCTCTATCGGCTCGACTTCAGCAGGCTCCGCGCGTGCTCCAGGCTGCTCTCCGTCAGCTTCGCCCCGCTCAGCATCCTTGCAATCTCCTGCGTGCGCTCCCCCTCCTCCATCCGGCGCACGCTGGTGCGCACCCACCCGCCCTTCTCCGCCTTCTCGATCAGAAAATGCTGGTCCGCAAAAGCCGCAATCTGCGGCAGGTGCGTGATGCACACCACCTGCTGCCGCTTTGCCAACGTCTTCAGCTTTCGCCCCACCGCCTCCGCCGCCCGCCCACCAATCCCAATGTCGATCTCGTCGAAGACCAGCATCCGCGGCGTCGGTAGTTGCGCCTTCTTCCGCCCATGCCCCGCTCCGGCGGCAGCAAAGTTCTCCTCCACCGTCACCTTCAACGCCAGCAGCACGCGAGACATCTCCCCGCCCGAGGCAATCTGGTCCAGCGGCTTCAGCGGCTCGCCTGCGTTGGTCGCAATCAGGCACTCCACCCGGTCCCACCCATGCGCCGCCCAATTCGCCTCCTCCTCTTCGGCCGTAACCTGCACCTTGAACCGCACCGTCATTGCCAGGTCGTTGATCTCCGCCGTCGCCAGTTTCTCCAGCCGCGCCGCCGCCGCCCGCCGCGCAGCAGTCAAGCGCTCCGCCGCCGCGCGATATGCCGCAGCGTCCCGCTCCTGCTGGACCCGCAGCTTCGCCAGCAACTCGTCGCGGTTCTCCACCTCGGCCAGCCGCCGCGCAGCATCCTCGCCGAAGCGAATCACCTCCGCCAGCGTCTTACTCCCGCCGGCCCCGCCATACTTCCGCTTCAGCCGGTCCAGCGCCGCCAGCCTGTCTTCGATCTCCGCCAGCCGCTCCGGCGATGCGTGGACCTTCTCGGCAAAGTCCCTCGCCTGCGCGCTCACGTCCTCCACCGCCGCCTTGGCCGCCGCAAGCTGCGCCGCCGGCTCCGCGAACCGCGCGTCAAACTTCGCCAGCTCCTCCACATGCTTCAGCGCCGCCGTTAATGTCGTCTGGGCGGCGCCCTCCGACTCATACAGCAGTTCATGCGCCGTCTTCGCCGCCGCATACAGCTTTTCTGCATTGGCCAGAACGCGCTTCTCCGCCTCCAACTGCGCGTCCTCGTCCCCGGCCGCAAGCTGCGCGTCGGCAATCTCCCGCGCTTGAAATCGCCACAGATCGGCCATGCGCAGCCGGTCCTGCTCCGATGCCTGCAACTCCGCAAGACGCTCCGTTGTCGTCCGCCAGGCTGCATACGCCGCCGCCACGTCCTCGGTCGCAATTCCGCCAAAGCGGTCCAGCAGCCCCCGCTGCTGTGCCTGGTCGAACGAGCCCAGCGTCTCCCCCTGCGTGTGGATCAGCCCCAGCTCCGGCGCTAGCTCGCGCAGCACCGCAACCGTCGCCGGCTGGTTGTTGACGAAGACCCGCCCCTTGCCTCCCGCCGCAATCTCCCGCCGCAGCAGGATGTCGTCGCTGAAGGCCCCCGCGTCGATCCCATTCGCCTCCAGGATCGCCGCCGCACCCTGTGTCCCCTCGAAGACGCACCCCAGCACGGCCTTCTCCGCGCCGTGCCGCACCACATCCGCCGAAGCCTTCCCGCCGAGTAAGAGCGCAAGCGCGTCGATCAGGATCGACTTGCCCGCGCCCGTCTCCCCGGTCAGCAGGTTCAACCCCGGCCCAAAGCCGGCCACTGCCTGGTCGATCACCGCATAGTTTTCCGCCCGCAACTCCAGCAGCATATCCGCCCGCGCCTCATCCTCGATGCGAAAAGCCTAGCACGTCAGCGCAATCCGAGCGATCCATCCTATCGTGGAGCTGCACCATTCCCATCACACATTTGCTTCACATCCCTCCCGGCGCTCCCTGTCCTCCTGGCGCTCCACCGCCCTCACCGCCTCCACCACCCATTCCGCCTCCGCCGCCCATTCCGCCACCACCGCCTCTCCCGCCCATCCCTCGCCCGCCCATGCCGCCACCGCCGCCGCCCATCGGACGCATGAGGTAGCTGGTCTCAAAGCTGGCCGGTTTTCCATCCTCCACATACGGAGTAAACAGCAACAACGTCGCCCTGGAGTAGCCCGCGTCCGCGGCCTCTTTATCGTCGGCGTCCTCAACCACGGCCTTCGACACCAATCCCTTTTCATCCACCCAGACTCGCAGCTGGGCCTGCCCATTGAGGATATATTCGGTGGGCTGCGGCGCATTTGGCTTTCTCTGATTCATAGGCAGGTATGGGTGTTGATTCACGGCGAACACCAATCCACGCTGCTCATCAATCTTCGTGCCTGCCGGCTCCTGAATCGCCCCAGCCGGAACGGCCAGCGCATCCGGCGATACATCCGTCGACGCGTCAACCAGCTTCGCCTCAAAGAGCTCGTGCTTCCCATAGCTCCTGCGGACGGTGGTCGCCAGATGCAGTGGGCCAACCTGCTTCCAGTCCTCGTACGCCACCTTCTCCGTGTCCCGGAGCACCAGCGCGACGTATCCGGTCGCCGGGTCGAAGCAGACAGCGCCTCTGTCGTCTTGTCCTCCGCATGTCAGCGAGACGCCATCCACCGTGCGCGACTTCATCTTTTGGTCTCCGCGCATGGCCGTCATCAGCACACTGCGATACATCCAATGCACCTCCGCAAACTCCATGATCCGCAGAGGCCGCAGACCTTTTTCGTTCGCCCATACACTGTCGCCCTTGGTCAGATCGCTCTCGTCATAGGCGTCTGTATGGATCGCGGTGCGCACCCCGTCTTTGCTGATCCACGTCTCGTAGGTGCCTGTGTGCGGTTTATTCTTGTAGTCCGTAATCTTCAGCTCGTACCGCAGGTGCAAGGGAGTCGCTGGTTCTCCATTCGCATTCATTGCCATCGTTGCAATCAGGTTCCGCTGCAAGGCCTGCGTAAGGGTGTCATCCCCCATTGCGCGCGGTAGCCCGGAACGGTTCGTCTCTGTCCCTCCTGTGGGCAGCGGAATGGTCAGCACCGGTGGCTGCGCTCCTGGCGGCATTCCCGGCTGCATCCCACCCGGCCCCCGTCCCTGCATCCCGCCCATCCCCCCGCCCTGCCCTCGTCCCTGCGCCCAAACCGTACCAGCCAGCGCCAACAACATCACCAACCCAACTCCACGCCAACCCCAGGCAGCCTGCCGATTGACCCTCTTCCCATCCATCAAATTGTTCACATTGCCTCCGTGTGCTTGTGTGCGATCCCCACCAATCTAGGTCGCCCCATGTGCAAGGATCAAGTTAATTCCCCGAACCAACCCGTATACGCGCGTCACCACCCCCCGCCCCGCCGCGCCTTACAATAGTGCTAATGATTCTGCATCCTTTGGCCTCGCCCATCGCCCTCGCGCTCTGCTTCTTTCAGGATGACGCCACGCTTCCGCCGGTTGGCGCCTCCGGCGGCGAGCTCATGGAGATGGTGCGCAACTCCGGCCCCGTCGCCTTCGCCGTCCTCATCATCCTGCTGGCAGCCAGCATCTGCTCCTGGGCCATCATGATCTCCAAGTGGCGCCGCTTCGGCCGCGCGCGCCGCCAGAGCCAGGGCTTTCTGCGCGCCTTCCGCAAGTCCGGCCGGCTCTCCGAGATCGCCTCCATCGCCGGCAGCTTCAAGCCCAGCCCGCTGGTCTCCGTATTCAACGAGATCAACGACGAGTACCAGCGCCAGAGCGGAGGCCGCGGAACGCCGCGCAACCCCGCCGCCCTGGAGCGCGCCGCCCAGACCGCATCCTCCGAGGCCCTCACCGCCATGGAGACGCGCATGACCTGGCTGGCCACCATCGCCAACGGGGCCACCTTTGTCGGCCTCTTCGGCACCGTCATGGGCATCATCGACGCCTTCCACGGCCTGGGCACCGCAGGCGCGGCCACTCTGCGCGCCGTCGCCCCCGGCATCTCCGAGGCGCTCATCACCACCGCCGCCGGCCTCTTCGTCGCCATCCCCGCGCTGGTCGGCTACAACCAGCTCACCGCGCAGTTGCGCGACTTCGCCGCCCGCATGGACGACTTCGGCCGCGAGCTGCTGAACGCCATCGAGAACGCGGCATTACTCACCCCGCCCCCGCCGCCCGCGCCCCCGCCGCCTGAAGACCCCGCCCAGCCCCGCCGGAGGACGTTTTAACCATGGCCTTCTCCACCAGAAACGGCGGCCAGACGCGTACCCAGACCGCGCTGGCAGACATCAACATCACGCCGCTGGTCGACGTCGTGCTTGTGCTTCTGCTCATCTTCATGCTCACCGCGCCGGTGCTGCAATCCGGCATCAACGTCGCCGTGCCCCACACCCGCACTGTCAACCAGATCACCGAGCAGCGCACCGTTGTCACCATCGACAAGGACCAGAACGTCTTCCTCCAGACCGGCGGCCCGGACCGGCCAACCAACCTCGCCGGCCTCACCGCCAGTCTAAGGAGCATGGGCCGCGGCGATCCGGCCAAGCGCGTCATCTACCTGCGCGCCGACGAAAAAGTACCCTTTGGCGCATTCGCCTCCGTCATGGACGCCGTCAAACGCGCTGGCATCACCAACATCAGCATCGTCACCCAGCCGCTGGAATCCACCCCGGCGGCTGACACTGCTTCAAAGTAGGTTTTTGATAGGGCGGGACTTTAGTCCCGCCGCAAGTGCCACAAGCAGGAACGGGCTTTAGCCCCTGAGGGAATCTTTCAGAACCGAATTGTTCCCGCAAACCATGGAGACCCAGCTCACAACCCGCGCCCTCAACATCGCCCCCAACGGCGACCGGCTTGGCGGCGGCTTCATGGGCTCCTTCGCCCTGCACGGCGCACTCTTCGCGCTGCTCCTGTCCTGGGCCTGGATCTTCCACTCCGGGCAGAGCTGGGGCGACGCCGGCGCAACCTCGGGGGCCATCCAGGCCACCATGGTCGACGCCCTCCCGCTGCCGCCCAAGCAACCCATGGACCAGAACAACGTCCTTGCTACCGACCAGCCCTCGCCCGCGCCCATCACCTCCACGGCGCACACCGCCGACACTCCCCAGCCCGATGCTATCGGCCTCCTCACCAAGTCCGCCAAGCCGCTCAAGACCGCCGACCAGGCCACTCCAGCCCCGCCGCTCCATCCCCAGCCCGGCAAGGCCGATCTCAACAAGGTCCAGACCGGCGAAGCCGGCGGCTTCAACCTCGCCATGAGCACCGCCCAGACCCGCGCCGGCACCAGCAGCGTCGCCACCTCCGACGCCGCCTTCGGGACCCGCTTCGCCTACTACGTCCAGCAGATCACGCAGAAGGTCGCCTCGCAGTGGTACACCAACATGCTCGACCCGCAGGCCGCCGGACACCGCGTCTACATCACCTTCCAGGTGGAGCGCGACGGCTCGCTCACCCACATCGTGCTGGCCCAGCGCAGCGGAGACCCCACGCTCGACCTCACCGCCCTCAACGCCGTTCGCCACATCGACACCTTCGGCCCGCTGCCCGACGCCTACACGGGCAGCCACATCAACGTCACCTACTACTTCGATCCCCCGCCCCGCCCATAGTTGGTTTGTCATTCCGCAGCATCGTTGTCTGTCATTCCGCAGAGCTATCGCTTGTCATTCTGAGCGCAGCGAAGAATCCCCGTATTTTGTTTGAGTCAACCTACTCCCCCCTTCACTGACAATGTTCTCC
>Ga0326727_10004446_pt1 | contig 42141 bp, 39 predicted proteins | sample MB2enrmetagenome_FD_207643 | JGI IMG/M metagenome (GOLD analysis project Ga0326727, IMG submission 207643) | Lab enriched peat soil microbial communities from McLean, Ithaca, NY, United States - MB29MY | ecosystem: Environmental > Terrestrial > Soil > Wetlands > Peat | place: USA: New York...
AATCACCGCAACCCGGACAATTCCATTGGTCAGCTTTTGTTGTGGCAGCGTGACGCTGACAGTGGCGAAACCGAGATTGCGGTAGAGCAGTTGCAGCTCGCCCAACCCTTCGCGCAGCCGCGCCAGATCCACGGCGGGGCCGGTATAATTGGTGAGAAAGTTGAATTTTTCCGGCGACAGGATGGTGTTGCCCTCGATTTTATAGGATGTGACACAGAACGTCGGTTCGGCGGCCTTTGCGCTGTTGGCGGGCGGCAGGCTGGCTGCCTGTGGGTGGCTGATGTGGTGATTGTCCGCCACAGAGGTGCCGGTCAGTGTCCCTTCATCAACTTTGATCAGGACAATCCCGTTGGTGAGGTGTTGTTGCGGCAAAGTGACGCTGGCGTTGGCGCAGCCAAGATTGCGATAAATCAGTTGCAGTTGGTCCAGGCCTTCGCGCAGCCGGGGCAGGTTCACGGCCGGGCCGGTATAGTTGGTCAGAAAGTCGAGTTTCTCCGACGGCAGGAGGGTGTTTCCCTCAACGCGGTAAGCCGTGATATGGCACGTCGGAACTTTCAGTTTTGCGCTGTTGGTCGAAGGCGGGTTGGCCGGCTGCGCGTGGCTGTTCGTTGCTGTTCCGAGCACAAGCATGGCGGCTAAACCTGTCTGAAACTTCATGTGTTGTGGTTGTCCTCTCTACAATGAGTCCGACTGCGGCAGGCCCCCCCAAAAAAGGGCCTGCCGCGCATTATGAATTGCCTTACGGCGATCGGACTACTGCGAAATAGTCGGCGGCGTCACCCGGGCTGGTGAAGCTGAGTGACTGAGTGCCGCCGTTGCCCGCAACCGGACCGGCCCCCACCGGCGTCCATTGCGAGACCGGCACGGTGAGATCCGTGCTGTAAACCAACGAGTAGCTGCCGTTGGCCAGCGTGGTGAAACTCACCGTATCGGTGGCGCCAGTCTGCGTGACTGCCGTGATCGTCGGTTGCAGCGACCCGACGTAAAAGTAAAGATTGCCATTACCGTCTATGTCGAATGTTCCGATGTAGGTTGCTTCCGGTTTGGGGCTTGTGGTGCTCGGCTGGATTTGCCAGAACCCCAACGTTGCGGGGGCGACTCCCTCCACATCGAAGGGCAGGTTGCCGCCAAAATCCGCGATGTAGGCCCCGTCCACCCCGTCATCCGTCACGATCCAATAATAGGACGCATTTGAAGAATGGCCTCCCGCTTTGTCCCCGCTTTCCTCAATCACATAGGAGTTGGCCCCCGTCGGCGTCTCATTGTCGCTCACCGGATCAACGCCTATGCCATTGATGTGCGCATAAAGCGAGTTCCATCCTGTGTGAGTCACGTCGCTGACCGACGTCACGCTTCCACTGCTGGTAATCCAGGTGTTGAGAGGGCTGGCCGCGCTGCTGGTGGTCGAGACCAGAATGACGCTCGCGCCGCTGACGGAGCCGAAGGTATTGTTGACCAGAGTCAAACTCCAATCCGTCACCTGGACCGCGTAAGGGCTGGAGTGGCCGAGAAACTGGCTGATGTTTCCGATGTCGAATTCCACGTCGGAGGAACCCGATTCCCGGAAGATGAGCAGGACGTCGCCGTCCGAGTAAGTCCAGGCTCGCGCTAGGGGCGTTGCCAGCGCCGCCAGCCACGCCAGGCCGGCAATGGTAAAATGAAGCATCTTTTTCATAGGTTTATGGATAAGTTGGTGGGGGTTTCTTAATAAATGCTCGATTCAATCGGGCCGCCATCGGAGGTGCGATAGACCGGCAGGTTGGCGAGCGGGATATAAAAGCCCCCGGTAAAATTGGTGTTGCCGGATTGATAGGCGGAGTTGGTGTACGCCTGCTGCAGGGCGCTGATGAGGGTGTATTGGTTCGGTGTCAGCGCGTAGGACGAGTTGTTATTCGTGAACCACTGCTCGTAATACCACAACGGATAGCTCCCATTTTGGACGTTGGCAACCGAGGGTGCAACGCCTTCGAAGTTGAGAGTCCTGAAGCCGCTGTACGGGATAATGTCCGAGAACGCCAGCGTTCCGATGGAATTGGGAATGTTCTCCAGAAGCGTCCTGACTGAGCTGCCGCTGCTTTGTCCGCCGGAGGCGTCTTGAATGATGTGCCCGCCGGAGTTCGTCCAGGTGACAATGGTCTGGCCCGAGAAGTAAATGTTCGCGTCAATTTCCGTCCGCACCGCCGAAGACGTGTTGCGCGCCACCAGATAGACCGCGTCGCTCGTGCTGGCGCCGCCTAAAAGCACGGCTGGAAAGAACGGTCCGTTGGCTCCTTCAAAATAATTCGCCTGACGCTCGGTGATATTCGTCACGTTCACCAGATCGGGCGACTCCGATGAATAAATTCCGAAAGCGTACCCCACCTCCAGCGTCGTGGTCCCCGACAAATACGTCGGATCCACGGAGCCGGCTGTCGGGCTTGCGCTCGATACCGCCAGCGCCGGCACCACGGATTGCCCCAACGCGGTGGTCTCGGCGGTCTGGGTTGCCAGGTCCGACAACCCCTGCACCCCTCCCAAAAGGGAGAAGTCAATGGTCACGATCCCCAGGCTGGTGTAACCGGGAATCGTGCTCTTGCTGACATAACTTCTGACGGGGGGGGTGGTGGATTTGGTGGTGAGGGTGTAGTTGGCAGGGCCGCCGAGAAAGTTGGTCACGCGATCATAGAGCAGGGCCTGGGTGGCGTTGCCGCCGCCAATCAGGAGTTCTGTCTGGGCGCTTGCGCTTGACGCAAGGCCAACACCCGCCAGAGCCAGTCCGGCGGCCAGGAATTTGTTCAGGTTCATTTTTTTCATAAGTTCAATTGGTTTCATAAGTCAATGGGGCTTGTGGATTAATTTCTGTATTCTCGATTGAAAGCCTCCGGTGATCCGGTAAGCTTCTTGTTGAGTTTGTTTGATTCAGCCATTCTCATTTGAGGTAGGCAATTAAAGGTTCTGGGCATAGGCGATGAACTTGCGGTATCCGGCAAGTATGGATTGCAATGCGGCCACATAGGCCCACTCTGTCAGGAAAGCGGGGCCGCCTTTGGGCGCCTCCAGGGTGATTTCAAACGGACGCGGACGCACAACCGGCGGCGCGCTAAGCACGCCGGGAAAGGTTTCGCGCACGACTGAATTCCTCGCCGGAAAACCGTCAATCAGCGCCCGCTTGTCCAGTGGCAGGAACTTCTCCGCCGCCTCCAACGCCGGTTCAATCAGGTGCTGCGTCAAGGTGGCCCCGCCCACGAACCCGTAAAATCCATCGCAAGTGTCATCAACGTGCAACGAAATGATTCCGTGAAAGGACTGCGAAACCAGCTCCGCCTGCAACAATCCCACTTCCGGCTCGGCGGACTTCTTCCAGAATTCGCGGTTCAGGTCCTTTCCCCGCCGCGAGTGCCGCGTGTTGTCCTCAAAGCCGGTCGGATTGCAAACCGGATAAACGGACAGGCAATAGCCTGCCGCCAAATCAGCGTATGCATCCAAAAACCTGAGAAAACGCACTGCGGCATGAGCGCCTTCCGGTTCGTCCCCGTGAATTCCGGCAAAAATACCGATCCGAATCGGCGCATCCCCGCTCTTGGGGCCGATGAACATGTAGCGCGGAAGTGCGTAAGATTGCCCCTCCAATTCAAACCGCGCCTCGCGATTGACGACCAGATTCGGCGACTCCTTGACCAACTGGTCCAATGGCGCCAGCAAATCGGCAATCGAGCGCCGGGCGGGCGCAACCTGGTTTCCAACGTTTGCTCCGGCCCTGGGCCGGACCACACTTGATGTGCTGCTCATAAATATTCCTTTTTTCTTGGGGGGCCGTCGGTGATCCGGTCAGCTTCCGTCAATTTCTTGTTTACTCTTCGTTAACTGCCGCTTTCTCCTGTCTTGTCAAAGCGCAGCTTCTCCACTCGTTCGACCTGCACCACCCGCGAATCGTGGACGGTGATCTGCACCGTCCCAAACTTCAATGAATGGACCTGCTCCCGAACCAGTTTCAACCAGGCCGGCAGGGACTCCGGCGCTTGGAGCCTGACGTTCACCGCATCGTTGTTCTTCGCAATGTTGTTCATTCGAACGACGCCACTATAGCAGCAAATACTACTATGTCAATAGATTTTGTAATCTTTTTTTGTGTTTATGTAACGCATTGTAGTGCTGTATGTTATGATTTAACACAGAATCATCCCAACATAAATATGAGAATTTCTATTGACATTATATGGATTTCTGGCATTGTCGCCAAATGAATGTGAAGGATTTCAAAGTGAAGAGCAGCCGTTGGCTCATTGTCGCAATGGCAGGAACCCGGATTCTGACGCTCAACGTGGCGGCGGAAGATACAAGCGAAGCCATTCAGGAATTGAAAAGGCAAATCCAGGCATTAACCGAAAAAGTCAATGATCTGGAGTTCCAGCAAATGAACGCGGCCTATCAGCAACAGCAAAAAGCCGGGACGGACGCGCAAAAGGCCGCTGAGGAACAGAAAGCGCAAAAGGCCACCCCTTTCATCACCGCCGGCGCGGACGGGTTTTCCCTGCAATCCGCCGACACCAACTTCACTTTGAACCTGCACGGCTACGGCCAGGTTGATTCGCGTTATTACGCCAGCGCGGCGCCCGCCAAGGACACATTTACCATTCGTCGTTTGCGTGCCATCGCGAGCGGCACGGTGTACCACGATTTCGATTATTATTTGCAGACCGAGTTTGGTTCGGGCTTTACCTCCACCACAACCAATAATTCCTTCCTGCAAGACGCCTACCTCAACGTTCACTACTTCCCGGAGTTCCAGGTCCAGGCCGGCAAGATGAAGCCGCCGCTCAGTCTGGAATGGGTTCCGTCCGACCAGTACCTTTGGTTCGTCGAACGCGGTTTCCCAAGCGAACTGGTGCCCAATCGCGATGTCGGGGCCATTGTTCATGGAGACCTTTTCAGCGGCGCCCTCAGCTACTACGCGGGCGCGTTTAACGGTGTTCCGGATGGCGGAAGCGGTGACGCCGAGGTGGTGGGCAACGAAAAGGACGTGGTTTCACGAATTTTCGCGCTGCCCTTTAAAAACACCGATATCGTGCCGCTGCAAAAATTCGGCATTGGCCTCGGCAGCAGCTATGGATTGCAGCCGGGACAGGCCACCCCCTCGTTTGCCACAGTGGCCCGCCAGACATTTTTCTCGTACAGCAACAACGTCAGCGAAGCGGGCCAGCATCTTCGTCTTGACCCGCAGGCCTATTATTATTGGGGGCCTCTTGGCCTCTATGGGGAGTACGTCGTTTCCGACGAGAAATTCAAGGTCGCTGACAAAAATCCAGCCGAGGCCAATTTTCACAACACCGCTTGGGACATTGTTGGCTCCTGCTTTCTGACCGGGGAGGACAATAATTTTGCAGTTTTGCCCGATGTGCGCGCCCCCCTCCGTTTCAACGGTTCCGGGTGGGGCGCGTTTCAATTGGCCGCCCGCTTCGGTCAAATATCGCTTGATCCGGATGCCTTTCCGCTTTACGCGGTCAAAGGTTCGGCGCAAGGCGCCACCTCCTGGAGCATCGCCTTGAACTGGTATCTGAACAGGAACGTCAAATGCATTTTCGAATATTCCAACACGACATTCGATGGTGGCAGCAAAACGCCAGGCTCAGTCACGTGCCAGACCGAGCAGGCGCTCCTGGGCCGGTTGCAGTTTGGCTTCTGACCGGTATGCCGCATGAAATACACCTACAGATTCACCTCCATTTCAAAGGCCAAAAGGCTGTTCCTCCTGCCTGCGCTGATAGCCAGTCTGGGGTTGGTGCTAACTGGCCGGGCAACGGCGAAGACCTTAAGCACATTGTACGTTTTTACGGCAACTTCCCTGCCATCTCCGGGCATCAACAGTGATGGCGCACTGCCAAAAGGCGGATTGATGCTGTCGGGCGACAGCCTCTACGGGACGGCCTCTGAAGGAGGCCGTTGGGGTGAAGGCACGGTATTCAAGATTTACGTTGATGGCATGGGTTTTGCGAACCTGCATAATTTCACAGCAACATCAGGGCCTTCTCCGGGTATCAACAGCGATGGAGCTTCGCCGAATGCCGGATTGATTCTATCGGGCGGCATCCTCTATGGAACGGCGGGGCAAGGCGGCAGTTCGGGCAACGGCGCGGTTTTTGCCCTCAACACCAATGGCACGGGCTTCATCAACCTGCATGGTTTTACGTCACTTTCTGATGTGTATCCTTATGTCAACGCCGACGGAGCTGACCCTTCCGCCGGATTGACATTATCGGGCAACACCCTTTTTGGGACGGCGTTTGCAGGAGGCAGCGGCGGAGGCGGCACGATATTCATGGTCAACACCGACGGCACTGGTTTTGAGACGCTGCACGATTTCACCAATGCCATTGACGGCGCTGAGCCGGGAGGATTGATTTTATCCAGCAACACCCTCTTTGGCACAACGGGACAGGGCGGCAGTTTGGGTTATGGCACAATCTTCGAGGTCAACACCGATGGCACCGGTTTTACGATTTTGCATAATTTCACTTTTGCCGGCGATGGCGGTTGTCCGCGAGAATTGATTTTATCCAGCAACACCCTCTTTGGGACGGCGTTTGCAGGCGGCAGCGGCGGAGGCGGCACAGTATTCACGGTTAACACCGATGGCACGGGCTTTATGACGCTGCACAATTTCACCAATGCCATTGATGGAGCTGAGACGGATGGGTTGATTTTATGGAGCAACACCCTCTTTGGGACAACGCGGGGTGGCGGCAGATGGGGAAATGGCACGGTGTTCGCCGTCAACACCGATGGCACGGGTTTTGCAAACCTTTATAGTTTCAGCGCTTGCAGGTACGATCCTTCCACAGCAACCCAGGTCAACAATGATGGAGCTGTGCCGTTGGCCGGATTGGTTTTACTGGGCAACACCCTTCTCGGGACGACGGAGAAAGGCGGTCGCTCTGGCAATGGAACGGTGTTCAGCCTTTCGCTGTTGTCAATTAGTGCCGCGCAAGGGTTGTTGCAAGCAACGGTCCTGCCGGACGGCGCAGCCGGTGCCGGAGCGCAATGGCTGGTGGACGACGGCGCACCCCAAATTACCGGAGTAACAGTGAGCACATTCGCGGGCAACCACACCATCTCGTTCACACCGATATCCGGTTGGAAGACGCCGCCCGATCAAATGGTCACGATCAGAAACGGGGTGACGACATGGACCAGTGGCATTTACACGCCATCCAACGCGCTGCCCGACGATTTGATTCTTATCACGAATGGGGCGGGCGCCATCCACCACGGATCATGGCCGGAGACCCTGGTGATCGGAAAAAACTACACGGTGGCGGCGGTGCCCAAGGCCAAAAACGTCTTTATCGGCTGGGTGGGGGGAACGGCCCAGCCCTATTCCATTCTGAGCGATTCAGCCACCTATACGTTTGTCATGCAGACGAATCTGGTGTTGGAGGCCAACTTCGTGGACAATGTTTTTTTGGATGCGCAGGGAACCTACAGGGGCCTTTTCGCCCCGACAAACTCCTTCCGGCAGCAGACCAACTCCGGCTCGTTCTCATTCAACCTGACCGGCAGCGGAGGGGTTTCCGGCAATCTTGATTTAAGCGGCGAGACTGTGCCGTTTTCGGGGAGATTCAACTTGGGCGGGACGTTGAGCATCATTTCAAAACGTCTTCACGGCGAACCTTCTCTCACCACGACGCTGGATCTGAATTTTCTCGATCAAACGGTCACCGGAACAGTCAGCGACGGAGCGTTCACCGCCGAATTGAACGGCAACCACGATGGGTTTGGCGGCCCGGACAAAGCCTTCGGATTTGAAGGACAATACACACTGGTCATCCCCGGCACAAATGATTCCGCCGTTGGCCCTTTTGGCACCGGTTACGGGACGGTGAAGGTTGGCTCCGCCGGGTACATCACGCTGGCCGGGAGCCTGGCGGATGGAACGGCGATCAGCCAATCAAGCGCGTTATCAACAGACGGATCCTGGCCGTTGTATGTGAGTCTTTACGGCGGCAATGGATCGTTGTGGGGCTGGATGTATGTCAACGGGCAGTCCATCACCTCTTCTCCATCGCTCAGCTGGATCAACGCGACTAATCCAGCCAGGATGGCGGTGTATCGTTCAGGATTTACCAATCAAGAAGTGACGCTCACGGGAAGTCTTTACGTTCCGACCAACGCCCTGGCCGCCACATGGCCGGCCAGCCTGACCGCGACCTTGGAGGGAGGCAATCTGCCATTTGGCATTACCAACGCCCTCATACTTAAAACCGGTGGGGAAATTACCCCCACCAACACAGTAACCCAGACCAATATGAATGTAACCAACACGATTGGGACGAATGTGGCCGTGACGAACGTGACGATGAATGTAACGAACATGACTACTGAAACCAACAAATTGATATTGACAATCCACAAGAAAACCGGCGTGATAAGCGGCAGCTTCGCCAATCCGGCCGCCCCCAAACAGACGATCAAAATCAACGGCGTGCTCCTGCAAGGCCAGACAAACGCGCAAGGCTACTTCCTTGGAACCAACCAAAGCGGCACTTTCACTTTGGACCCTCCATAGATTAACGAAACAAAGGCCACATTGAGAAACTTACTTATGCCTATTTATACCAACATCATGAGAACAATGGGGCGCACCCCGCTGATCAAAGTCAACCAGGCCCCCGCAGTATTGGATGCGACCATTGCATTGGAGGGTAAGTTCTTCAACCCCTTGGGCAGCGTCAAAGACCGTATTGGCATCTCCACCGGCGCGAACGTATGGGCGGCGTTGCAAGCGGCCAAACGTCCAGAAAACAAAGGGAAGTTGATCGTGACGATCGGCTGCAGCACCGGCGAACGTTATCTCAGCACCGCGCTGGCCGAAAAAGCGCGCAAACAAGTTTCAGGATAAACTGGAATGAGCCGGCACTACTTCACTGAGCTTGCCAAAGCGTTGAGCCAGGAAGCGCAAACGGGCGCGACTGACGATACGAAGCGCGTTCGCGTGTGGCATGGCGTTTACAGCCTGCGCGGGCAACCAGGCCGCTACATTCTCCGCATTCGCATCCCTGCCGGCACTTTGACGCCCGCACAGTTGGAAACGATTGCCGCTCTGGCCGAACAATCCCGCTGGGAGACGGGCGCACACCTGACCACCCGGCAGGGAGTCGAAATCGCCGGCGTGGCGGCAGCGTCGGTCGTTCCATTTTTGCAACAGGCCGAGGCGGCGGGGCTGACGACTTTGCGGACAGGCGGTCCGGTGGTGCGGGGTGTCGTGTGCTGTCCGCTATCGGGCGTTGCCGCGGGTGAGGTCTTTGACGTCACGCCGTATGCGCTGGCGGCAGACCGCTATTTGCGCGAACACACCGCTTTTCAACAGCTTCCACGCAAAATCAAAATCTCTTTCGAAGGCTGCCCTCACGACCACGTCCGCACGCTCGTTTCTGACATCGGCGTCCGGGCCTTCCGCCGCGGTGACCAGGAAGGGTTTGGGATTGTGGTTGGCGGAGGCCTTGGGGCGTCGCCAAAGACTGCGCTCGTGCTGGAACCATTTATTCAACGCGAGGACTTGTTTCCTGTGCTCGAAGCCATCCTGCGGGTTTTCAATCGGCATGGCGATCGCGAGAACCGCGCCCGCGCCCGGTTGAAATGGCTGCTGGCCGACTGGGGCATTGAAAAGTTTCGAGCGGAGGTGCTGGCGGAACTGACGCGGTTCGACGTGGAATGGCAATCAGGCACAGTGGCATTGCCGCAACTCGTCCCAGGGCGGCCGCCGGACGACACAATGGGAAATGAAACGATTCCAGCCGGGCAGGCGGATGCCTTTCAAGCCTGGCGTGAATCGAATGTCCGGCTTCAGAAACAGCACGGTTTTGCGGCTGTTTTCGTCCGTTGCCCGCTGGGCGATTTATTGCCGGCCCAGCTTCGCCGGCTGGCCGAAGCGGCGCGGAGATTCGCCGGCGGGATTCGCACGTCCATCGAACAGAAGCTGGTGCTGCGCTGGGTGCGCGTGGAGTCACTGCCCGGTCTTTACGAGTTTCTTCGCACCGGAGACCTCGCCGGTGACAGTGTCGGGGAATTGTTGGACATTACCCGCTGCGTCGGCACGACCGCCTGCCTCATGGCCATCACCAATCCCCGGTCTGCCGCCCAAACCATTGCGTCAGCAATCGCAACGGAACTTTCAGCCGACACGGCGCTGCGCAACCTCCGCATTCGCATTTCAGGCTGCCCCAATTCATGCGGGCATCATCACGCGGCGGACATCGGGCTTTTTGGTGTTTCCAGGCAGATCAACGGCCGGCCGGCGCCGCACTACGCCGTGCTGCTGGGCGGCGCGAGTTCCGGCGAAGCGTTTGGCGCGCGGGCGATCGAAGTCCCGGCTTTTCGCGTGGCGCAGGCAGTTGAACAAGTGCTGCGAATGTATCGCGCCCGGCGCGGGACGGATGAATCGTTCTCCTCCTTCATCGGCCGGGTGGGGCTTGCGAGCGCGCGTGAACAACTCGAATCTTTGATTCATCTGCATGCTCCCGGCATTGAACCCGCAGCCTGGCGCGATTTGGGTGCCGACCGGGACTTTTCGGTCGGAGCGCGCGCAGGGGAATGCGCGGCATGAAATTTGAAAAGAATTACAGTCAAACAGAATCTTGAAAAAGAACTCAACACATGGGAACTCACAGCAGACCGATCGGAGAACCGAAGACCTGCTGGCAACATGAAAGAAACAAAGAAACAATGAAAATAAATCCGCATATCCGAATCAATTCAACCGCTGAACCCCGCATCTTCCCTCCGCCCGAGCTGTTGCTGGCGCTGGCTCTTGCCGCTGCGCCTGCTCTCACATCTGCCCGCAAAATTGGCATGTATCCTTTCGCTCGTGCAATGGCTGCCCCTCATTGACCCAGTTTTCGACCTCTGGGATATCCTTGAGCCGTGAGATCGGTTCGTTGGCAGTAACAGTCCTCGCCCGCACGGAAATGACTTTCTCCTTCAGAGCTGCCACCGAAGCTAGCGATTGAGTTTTCGGAGTGAGCACGGGCTTCTTGTGTTTTGAGCCGTAAACCGTCAGGCATTCAGACACGGCAGTGTCGTCGAGCAGATATTCTTTGGGCTTGGCTCTGCACTTTAAGACATGCGGCTCGAAACGGCCTTTGTTGTAGTTGACCTCAACTAACGGATACCTTGCTCGCGCAAGCAATACGAGCACCGACTCGGCATTGCTGGAGCCGGCCGCAACGATCAAAGGTGTGAGTTGAAGATCGGCCGCCGCGTTGACGTTCGCGTGATGCGCCAGGAGCAAACGGATCGTGTGAGGATGAACGCCCACGGCGGCGCAAATAAGAGGCGAAAATCTTATGCCGTCCGGGCTTTCAATCGCCGTCCCGTGGGCCAGCAACAGCTCCACCACGTCACCTTTCTGCTCCAGTTGCAGTGTAAGCATCGTGCCGCGAAAGTTGCCCTTTTGTAATAAAATTTTCGGCGCCTGAACCAGTCACGCCAACCCGGCCCGGCCGCCGGAAGCCATACCCCCCCCGCCCCCCCTCGGCCCGACCACGAACGCAAAAGTTTGGGGACAATTGGGGACAAACATGGTGCGGTTAAGAGCGTTATTTTGCGCACAACGGCTTCCTTCTCCGAAAATCTCAATGCGCACAATCGCCTTTATTTACGGGCTTATTACGCATATTCACGCATCACAACGAAGCGCAAGCCCTTGGCTTCGAATCCCACCCCTTCCGCCATTTACATTTTAGGCAATGAAATCAGTGGTTTTATGCATTCCCTGGCTTTCCTGAATCCAAAGTCATAACGTAAAGTAATAACACATTCAAGAATACCCAGGCACGTTCAAGGGTGTTTGATTTTTTCGAAGGCGTAATCCGTATCACCCCGTTCACTTCATTGATTGAATCTCGCATGCCTTTTACAGCGTCCTCTTCCCCTCAGCCCTCGCCTTGGCCCATCTCGCTTTGGCGGCCGCCGCAAGTTTGGCCCTGACCGCTGGACTGCTGCGTCGATCCTTCTTTTTGGCCAGCTTCGATTTCTTCACGCCTTTGCCTCGGTATTTGGCCCATCTGGCTCTGGCCGCTTTAGCAATGGCGCGACGACCAGCAGCGGACATTCTCCGTTTACCTTTTGGTCTGCCTGGTCCTCGTCTGCCAGCACCGTCACCCGCAATTGAATCGATCTTGTCCTGCAGCTTCTCAACCCGCCTCTGGACACGGATTTGCAGCTTCTCGATCTTTTTCTTGATGACGATGATGCGTTGGATTTGGTTCGTGGATAAATCTTTGATATTCATGGGAGAGTTTTATGCCGGGTGGGGCTAGGGAGTCAATGGCGAAATGCTGACTCCTGGTGTCATCCCGATTACAAAATTTGTTAAAAGAAGGGGTTGAACATTCGGTCAAAGCATGAGGCACTGTAAATAGGCCACGGATGGCTGAATAGGTTTTTGGTTTTCCCATTCAGTTGTATTCCGGGGTCAAGGGTTGGTTAGTTTGGTTGTTAGGGGGCCGGACGCCGCAATGGTGTCCGGCCTTTTTTTATGGAGACGGCAGACCCGGCGGCATCGGCCATCGGTTCTCCCCGTTCTCACAATGGCGTTTTTCACTTCGGCCCAAGCTGAAACCAAGGGATTTCCCAGTGCGGCAAGGAACGACTTGGTGGCAGGCGGACTTGGTGAAGCGTAAAATGGCGCTCAAGCAGATAACCTCTGAACAAAAAGCGGACCGTTCCAACCCGGCACTGGGCCGGCCTTCACGGAAGAAGAAATCGACTTATGATTTGCCATTTCAGTCATTATGATGAAGACGAAATTATTGCTGGTGGATGGCCGAGTAGTGCTGGATCCGAGGTGGTGTCCCCATCGTTAAACAGGGCGCCCGACGACACCCGCCATTCCTTCACCAGGACAAGCCCGGGCAGAAAGCTTGGCTGTGGTGCTGTCCTTTCTCCATCAAATCATCCCACGGACATGCATAACTTCTTAGATCATTGCGAACGGATTAGGTTTGGATTTTCGGGCATTATGGGAGTTAAATGGGGGCATGATTACTTCCAGACGAGAGTTCCTCAAAACCATGACGGCGGCGGGTTTGGGCGCGGTGGCATCTGAGGTGGTGGCGGGCGCGGATAAGCCTGGATTACCGGAAGCCTCGGCCTCCAAGCTGCCGCCGTGGCGCGGATTCAACCTCTTGAACAAGTTCAACGGCCGAAATGATCCTTTTGAGGAGCGGGATTTCGAATGGCTGGTGGAACTGGGCTTCAATTTTGTCCGCCTGCCCATGGATTATCGCATGTGGATTGAGAACGGCGATTGGACCAGGTTTCTTGAATCGACTCTCAAGCAAATTGATCACGCGGTGGACTTGGGAACTCGTCATGGCATCCATGTCTGCCTGAATTTCCATCGCGCCCCTGGCTATACGGTGGCCAAACCGCCTGAGGAACAATCGCTCTGGTCGGACGATGAGGCGTTGCGGGTTTGCGGTTCGCACTGGGCGCATTTTGCGGAGCGTTACAAAGGGATTTCCAATCGCCAGCTCAGTTTCGATTTGTTCAATGAACCACCCAAACTGGAACCGCAAACCTACCGGCGCGTGGTCAGCAGCGTTTGCGATGCCATTCGCCAGCGGGATCCGGGCCGATTGATCATCTGTGACGGGCGAGACTGGGGCAACACCGCGCCGACAGAGCTGATCGGGCTGGGAATAGCGGCGGCCACACGCGGGTATTTGCCCATGCATGTTTCGCATTACCGGGCCAGTTGGATAGACGAGGCGGACCGATGGTCGGAGCCGGCCTGGCCGATGGAAGAGGGAGGTGTTCGTTGGAACAAGGAGACGCTTCAATCTCGTCAAATCGCCCCTTGGAAACGATTGGAAATGCAAGGGGTCGGCGTGATGGTGGGGGAATTTGGCGCTTACAACAGAACGCCGCACCGTTTGGTCCTCGCCTGGATGCGGGATTACGTGGATTTGTGGACGGCGGCGGGTTGGGGCTGGGCAATGTGGAATTTCACGGGGTCAATGGGTATTATCGACAGCGACCGGGCCGATGTTGAATATGAGAATTGGCACGGTCACAAGCTGGATCGGGAGATGTTGAAGCTGGTACAAGGTCAGAAGAGAACCTGAGAGCCAGCCTGAGCACGATACGTAATTCTGACGTGGCCTGACCGGCTTCAATGGGCCGCCTGTGATCAATCCTCCGGGAGAGCCACCATCACATCACATGCCCGGAAACCAGCTTCGTCATCTCGAAACGCGGGTTCGAATCCCATCCTTCCGCCATCTTTTGCCATTTCTTTGCCAGCGGGCAGGCAGCCAAAAGGTTATGTTCATTCACCTTTGCCAATTCTGAGGCTTTGGGTGATGGCCTGCACCCGGGTGCCTTGCAGGGAACACTTTTTATGCCGGGCGGTAAAATGCCTCCTGCTTCCAAATCATCCTTCCAAACTCACGCAGGTTTTCAACCCCGCATGTCTCCTCTGCAAGATATGGAATGACGACGCTGCTCTTGCAGAGTTTTTTTGCCTTCTCCATCCACATGGCTTCATCCGCCGCACACGCGGCGCAGAAGCCGCAGTTCCCCGCTTGAGCCGCCATGTTGATAACGATATCATCACACTTGATTTTATATCCATCCAGCGATTCAAAAAGGCGCTGCGCTTCGGCAAACCCCATCGCCTTTGGTATGGTAACAACCATGACTGCTGTCTTTTCAGGGTCAGTCATAATGTCCATTACAGACCGAATATCTTTTGAGAGATTGACCAGTTTTTCGACTGCCTTTGCCGGCCACACAATCATCTTGTGCTTCAGCAGCAACTGAAAAATGGCCTTGAGCCATTCCCGGGCGAGCGGCGGCAGTTCCAAAAATCTCACAAAGTGGCCGGTCGGGGCAGTGTCAAATATAACACAGTCTGTTTTTCCAAGTTCCAAAATGACTTGATGCAATGCCATCAGCTCATTCAAGCCCGGCGGGGCCATCTCGAATAATTCATTGAAAAGCTCCCGATCATACCCCAAGTCCATCCCGCGGTCATGGGATGATCCCGCCGCAAACTGATCGAACAGATTTTCGATGGCAGATCGGTATTCCGCCTGAAATGTGAGATAGAGTCTGTCCGCATCGAGTTCGCACACTGAGAGATTGGGCAGTATCTGCGAGCCTTTGCCCCCGATCGGTTTTTTAAAACAGTCTCCGAGAGAGTGGGCTGGGTCGATGGAAAAAAGTTTGTAGGTTCTGCCCTTGTTTCTTTCTGCAAGGAAGAGGGCGGTTGCCGCGGAGGTTGTGGTTTTGCCGACGCCGCCCTTGCCGCCGATTATTACAAAGCGGGCTTTATCCACATCTTCAACCGGCAACCTCCCGTTGAATGGGCGCGCCGCGACCTTTTGTGAAGCGGCCTCCGCCACCGTATTGCCAATCCCCATAAGAGCCGAGGCAAACGTCTTCAATCTTGCGACCCCTTTGACCTCAAATGGAAAGGCTGGAATCATCACTCTTTCGCAGGAGGATTTCCGCGCGAGTTTTTCGATAAACGGTTTTTGCCGGGCGCTCCGGCGTTCGCAATAAGGGCATCCGCTTCCCTTGTACACACGGTTTACCACAATCGTCATGACGGGTATCTTGAGCGCAGACAGTGCATGCAAAAGGCGTTCGGTTTCATCCAAAACCATGCCCTCCGGATTGGCAACAACCACAAACTCCGTTTCACGGGCGTTAGAGAGCAGGTTGCCAAATCGTGTCAGTTTATTGTTCATCGTCTCAATAAACAAGTCGGCCTCATTATTGGAGCGGCGCCCCGCAAAGTGTTCCTCCAGCAGGTGATGCTTCTCCCCCATAAGCGCAAATAGGCCAAGCCACTTTCTGAGGATTGCGGGGAGCTTCAGCATGGAGAGGGTGTGTCCGGCAGGCGCCGTATCAATCGCCACCGCATCATATTTGTCCATCAATTCCACTATCTCCAGAATTCCCATCACTTCGTCCATCCCCGGAAAAGAGAGATCAAAAAAGCGGTTTATATCTTCGTCTCCGAAATAAGTGCCTCTTTCGGCAATGAGTTTTATCTCGCGGCCATGTCTCTTTTTGAACGACTCGAGCGCCTTGGAGGCGTCGAACTCGCGCAGAAACAGGTTCTTATGAGAGTCGGAAAGGATTGCTTCATGGCTTAATTTCCTGTCAAAGCTGTCTCCCAGGGAATGGGCGGGGTCCGTTGAGAGGAGGAGGGTTTTCTTTGCGGGATATCGCTCCGCCAGGAGCATGGCGGCGGCGGCAGCAGTTGTAGTCTTTCCCACGCCCCCTTTCCCGCCGAAGAAGACAAGGCGTAAAGCCTCGTTTCTGAGAAAAGTGGGAAGCATAACCGGCTTGTTATTCAGAGTTCCCCGCAGCGGGCGAAAACGGGATTGGATCGACAAGGTAACGATTTAACAAGGCAAATTGCCGGCTCCGCCAGCGGGGAAAATGGAGCAATGCCTGATATTCGCGCACCTTTTGCGCGTCCTTCACTTCAATGACCTTGATATCCTCCGGCAATTGGGGCCGGATGCGGTGATAAGCGCCGACAAAAAGAATGCCTGTGGCGCCATCCGCAAGCGTTTCGGCGATGCGGCGGGCAATAAACCGGTCGCGGCGGTTCAGCAGCCTGCGTTTGATGAACCGGTATTTGAAGAGAGCCATGATTTTGGCTCCGAAGGTTCGCGCCTGAACGGCGGCGAGCAGAGAATTGCGCTCCTCCAGAACCAGGTTCAAATCCTCCGTCTTCACGATTTCGGCTCCGCGTTGCCTGAGCATTTCCACGATTTGATAATTGCGACTGCCGGACTGCACGCCGGCGGCGACGATTTTTGCGCCCATTTCCCCATCCGCGACGAGGCCGTCCTGATAGATCTTCATTCCGCCCGCCGGCAGAGACGCGCAATAGCTGGCGATGGAGTCCCAAAACTTATGGACGGTGGCGACGTGTTCCGACCAGGCTTTTTCCCCCAATTGGCTGATGCCGCGCTCGGTGACGGCTTGCGACAGGGACCCCAGATCGGCGCTGGTGTGAATGATGGGAACATAAAACAGCTTTTTCATTTATTTTTGCCGGGAAGCGGGGGCGCGGCCGGATTTCATGGTGGTGATTTTTTTCTTGAGCGCGGCATTTTCCTTTTCAAGCCGGGTCTGGCGAGCCTTGTTTGAAAGGAAAGGATCCTGTTCCCACCAGTTGATGCCCATTTCCCTGGCCTTATCAACTGAGGCGACCATGAGGCGGATCTTGATGGTCAATAAATCAATATCGGCGATTTGAATGCGGATATCGCCGGCGATGACGATGCCCTTGTCAAGCACCCGCTCGAGAATGTCGGCCAGATTGGTGGCCGCGACCGCGTGCTGCATCTGTTGCTGTTCCATAATACGTTCACCAAGCCAACTCAGAGCGTTTTTCCAAGGGGCCCCAAATCAATATTGAGGTCGTTCTCCGCTATGCCGAAAAGAGCCTGCATTTCCTGGACTTTCCTTTTGACGGCCTTGAGGCTCAGTCCCAGTTTCTGGATTTCAGCCAGTGACAGGCTTCCCCGCTGGATTCTGCGGCAGGCCTCTTTTTCAAGCAGGCGCCTGATCAATTCCACCAGCGTAAGCACCAGTTTGGCGATGCCTGCCTCCGCCTTTTGCGGGGTATCAAGCTGGATGGTTGAAGGAAGACGATGTTCAATCCGGGCAATTTCCAGCTCCAACTTTTCCAGGCAGACCTGATCCTCGCCGGTCATGGGGCGGTCGCGGAAGGAGCAGCTTTTTCCAGAAAGTTCTTCAGCCTTGGAGATTGAGGTCAGGATGAGCCGCAGACCGATGTATATCAGGTCGACGTCGGCCACGCTGATGGCTACTTCCCCGTTAACCACGGCGCCCTTTTCGAGCACCTTGTCGAGCGTTTCAACGAGCGTCGCGTTTTTTTCACAAGTTTCAATCATGGGCAAACTCCGTAAAGTGATAGGCTGGCCACGGGCCGCTCTGCTCAAGCAGAAACCCCCGCGGCGCGAGTTTCCCGCGCATTTCTGAAACGGCCCGATCAAACTGCGGCAAATGAATGTTCGACACAAGATGGGCGGAATTGAGGACCATGCGTTCACGCCGGCCGGTCAATTTGCCGTCGAGAAGTTTGACCTGCGCCGACTCCGCGACAAAAGGCTTGAACTGTTCGAATGTTCGCAAACCCTCCTCATCCAACTTCCGGGAACATTCGCGTTCAAGCTCTTCATTAAGCTCCTCTTCCATGAAATACGCCATGCCGGCGGGAAGAGCGGCGAGTGCCTTGCTTTTCTGACGCATTGTGTCGTTCTGTTCCCTTGCTTGGTCCTTGAATTTTTGGGCATCCTTAAGAAAGAGTTTGAGGCTCCACTCCTGTTTTCCACGAATGCGGTCGAAAGCGATCCTGATGGCCGTGCCCTGTTGGTCGAGCGCATCCACGAGGCGCTCATCGGTGTTGAGAATCACGCCAAATTTGACTGGAATTACCGGCGCCGCACTGTGCGCCGGCTTGTCCATTGCTTCCTCCACAACCCTTTCATGGGCCAGGGCCTTTTCCTTTATCCAATGGACATCCTCCCGGGCCTTTTTTTGCATTTCTCCAAAATCATCCAGGCTCAGGCTGCTCACAACAGCCTCCACGCCTTTAAAGACGCGGACGAAGACGCGGCTGTGGCCGTCCACCGCCACCGCTTTTATCTTGCCGGCGGCGGGACTTGTTTCCGGCGGTGTTGCCATCGCCTCTCTAAGGCAATAAAGATAAAGGCCGGTCGCCACAACTCCTTCTCAGGCTGTTGTCCCTTCCCTTTCATACGACTGGACGCTCAACTGATCATCCAAGCTGACCAGATAAACATTGCGGTCGCGCACGCGGGTGGGCAGGCCAAGCGCCTTGATAAAGGAGCTTTCCTCATAGACCTCGACCTCGACATTCCATCCGGATTCACTGTGGGCGGCTTTGATCACCCGCGCCTCGGCGAGGCCGAGGCTTTTTCTGACAAATTTAACCGCCTGCCTGCCTGCTTCTTCGATTGTTATCATAATTTATTCCTCCTCCTTTTTGGCGCGAACCGCTTCCAGACGGTCCAGCAAAGCGGTTTCCTGGCGCCGGTATTCATCCCCGCTCATCTGACCCAGTTCCAGACGCATCTGCAACTCCAGCAGCGTGTCCTTGAGGCGGTTTTCGTCCTGTTCCTCCGTCTTGATCACGCCGTCAATTTTCTCTCCCAGCCAGACAATCCCCTTGACCGGCGCCAGCAAAATATCATCAAGTAAAAACATTATAAATCCTTCGCGCTGATTTCTATATTCACGAAATTAAACGGCGGCACCGTGCCCGTGTAATGCCACGTCACCAGCGCGCCGGACTTTTCATCCAATTCACGAACGGCGCGGTCAAATTCCTCCTCACGGGCGCGCTCGACGAGGAAAGCGGCATTGAGAATCATCATCTCGCCGTAGGGTTTCGCGGTTTTCACCTCAATGGCCAGAGGCGCCAGCGCGGCCAGGATGTCAGCGCGGCATTTATCCCGGGCGCGCTCCAATGCCTTTTCGACCATGCGGCCCAGCTCCATTTTCTGGAAATAAACCTTGTCGGCCGGCAGAGATGACAGGCGCGCCTTGTTCCGTTTTATTTCTTCCTGCCTGGCAATTTGCGCGTAAATCTTTTCGGAATCAAAGACCGCCTTCAATCCCAGTTCCTTCCGTCCCTCCATGGTGCGGAGGAGGGAAGAGAAACGTTCTGTTTCCTTGAGCAGGATTTTCCGCACTTTCCCCTCGTTTTCCGCCACGGTGGCGAAGCGGACCGGGAGGACGGCGCGGGTTTTCATCACTTCCTCAATGGCGCGTTCATGGGCCAGCAGATTGTCGCGCGATATTTTAAATTTCCGCATCGCGCTGTGGCTGACCACGGCGCAAAGCCCGCCGGCGCAGACGCTGTAAAGCTCATCCTTGCGTTCGCCGATGCCGGCCGCGCCGAAGCTTTGCGGCGGGCTGGAGCCAAAGATGCAATAGATGTAGATGCTTTCTTTTGTTTCCGATTCCATATCAGTGCTCCCATTCCCCGGCGTTGATGACGACATTGGCAAAATTGAAAACCGGCAGCGGGCCTGCGTACCTGAAGATCGCCCGCTCCTGGCAGCGCTGGCAGACCTGTTCCATGAGGTTGTCGAATTCCTTTTCCCTGCCACCGTCCACGAGAAAAGCCGCGTTGGTGAACATTTCATCCCCGCTGGTCTTGTTGAATTTCAGGTCCACGACCGTTTTGCGGAAGTGGTCGGCGATTTTTTTCGTCTCCTGTTCCTTTTTCCCGAGCAAGGCCTTTTCAACCATCATGCCCACGTTGCGCCGGCCCTGGAGATTTTTCATGCCATCCTGTTTTGCTGTTTCCCTTTTCGCTTTTTCAATGGCCGGGTTTTCGCGCACGATTTCGTCGTAAATGGCGGCCATGTTTTTCCACAGGCCTTTCACGCCAAGCTCAATCCTGTGCTCCACATGGCGAAGCAGGTTCAGGAACTCCCGATGGCGGCGGTCCAGCAAATTTCTTATTTCATCGGCATTGGCTGCGATGGTGCCGAAACGAACCGGCAGAACACTGTCGAATTCCTGCATGACACGCTCAATGACTTTTTCATGGGCAATCATGTTTTCGCGGCTGACGACGACGCGTGTCAGGGGGTGGGAGCTGACCACCATGCTCAGATCATCGTAACTGACGGTCAGCACATCGGTCCGGTCAATGCCGATGGCGCGCCAATTCCTTTCCTGCCGCGCGCCAATGATACAATAGATATAATGACCGCTTTTAACCATGATCCTTTCCATTTCTCACTTTGACCAGCAGGGAGTTTTGCCGGAGATTTGCTTCGCTGAAAACAATTCGGGCGGCCGGTTCCGTCTGCTCGCAGGCCTGAACGTATTCCAGCACCATCTGCCGTGCGCGGATCAGTTCATCGAAATCGCGTTCCGCCGCGGCGGTCTGCCCGGAATGATCCGGATGCCTGGCTTTGGCAGAATGTCGAAAGGCTTTTTCGAGCTCCTCCGGCGACACGACATGGCCCAGTCCCAGAAGCTGGCGCGCCCCGTCAATGTCCTGCCAGCGAATCCGTTTGAGATCCAGGGTGTAGAAGCTGTAGGGTGCCAGGGGACCCACGCAGCGGAACTTGAGTTTCTCCGTGAACTGAACGTTAAGTTCATCCAAGACCCGCTCAAATTGCGGCCGGTGTGGAACTTCCACCAGAAAGGCGCGGTTCATAACCATCTGGTCATCCATGTTTTCGTGCGCGCATTGCGCGCAACTTGCCGCCGACAGTTTTTCCGCAATCTGACGGCTGATTTCCAGACGTTTGCGATCCAGGGCCTGTTTGACCAGGAAGCCCACCTTCATCTGGTCATCAACGCTGACGCCCCTGGGAGCGCCGCCGAGGGCTTCCTTGTATTTCTTGATTTCGTCCTCCTCCCCGGCTTCCTTGAGAACGGAGGCAAAGTCCGCCCATGTCACGACCACATCCATTTCAAATTTGCCGCGGTTTTCGCTGAAAAGCCGGCGAATCAAGCAAGATCCTTTTGAGATGATTTCAACGACTTCCGCTTCCGACGCGGCGTATGTTCCAAGGCGAAAGGGTATGACGGCTATGGAGGATTCCATGACCAGTTCGATGACTCTCTGATGCGCAAGAAGCATTTTAGCCAGATCGTCCCTGCGCATTTTAGCCAGATCGCACGGTTTGGCCGGGCTTGCGATGGCGGCGATGTCCTCATGACAGATGGTATTGATGTCAGTGCCGATTCTCTCCAGTGCCAGTATCTTTTCCTGGAGGTCCAGAGTGCGCTGCGCCGTTGCAGGGATGACGCAATAGACGTAATGACTTAAACTGGACATGTTGCCCCTTTCTTAATAAGCGCGGTTTTTTCTTGCACGGGAACCATCGCCTGCCGTTTTTCCGCCTCCGACAAAACCTGTTTGAAATGCCTTCCGGCGATCTGCGGCCCCTCTGGTCTCCCTCCTTTTTCCAAAAACTCGCGAATGGCCGCCAAGGTTGCCTTGCGGCAATAACCCTCGATATCTGAACCTGCTTTGCCTCCGGTCAGACACGCCAGCTCAGTCATGTTGACATCCCTTGCAAGAGGCTTGCCGCGGGTGTGGATGCGAAAAATGGCTTCGCGCGTTTTTTCATCCGGCAGGGGCATTTCAAGGACGAAATCGAACCGCCCGCAACGCAGGAGAGCGGGATCAATAAGATCCAGGCGATTGGTGGCCGCCAGGACCACAACGCCCTTCAATTCCTCGATTCCGTCCATCTCGGTTAAAAACTGGCTTACCACCCGTTCGGCAACGTGCGAGTCCGTGCCGGCTGAGCCGCGTCGCGGGAGAAGGCTGTCAATTTCATCAAAGAACAGAATCGTCGGCGAAGCCTGTTTGGCGGTTTTAAAAACTTGCCGGATGGCGCGCTCGCTTTCACCGAGGTAGCGGGAAATCAGTTCCGGCCCCTTGACGGATATGAAATTGACGCCCGACTGTTTCGCCACGGCTTTGGCCAGCAATGTCTTGCCTGTGCCAGGCGCGCCGGTCAGCAAAATGCCTTTGGGCGGTGTTGAATGGGTTTTTAGAAAAATATCCGCGTGTTTCAACGGCCATTCAACCGCCTCTTTCAGAGTCTGCTTCATTGACTCCAGGCCGCCGACATCGTTCCAGGAAACGTCAGGCACTTCCACAAAAACCTCGCGGATGGCCGAAGGCTCAATCTCCTTCATGGCATCCAGGATGTGTTCCATGGTAACTTCCAGTTTCATCAATGTTTCATAGGGAATGTCGGCCATTTCAAAATCGATGTGCGGCAGAATTGTCCGCAGGGCAATCATGGCTGCTTCCCGCATCAGGGCCTGCAGATCGGCCCCGACAAATCCGTGCGTTATCTCGGCCACGCGGTCAAGGTCAACATCCTTCGCCAAAGGCATGCCGCGGCTGTGAATCTCCAGAATTTCGTGCCGACCGCGCCGGTCAGGGATGGGGACGACAATTTCGCGATCGAAGCGGCCGGGACGGCGCAGGGCCGGATCGAGGGTGTTGGGAATATTCGTGGCGCCGATGACCACCACATTCCCGCGCGACTCCAGTCCGTCCAGCAAAGAGAGCAGTTGGGCGACAACGCGGCGCTCAACCTGTTTTTCGCCGCCCATGTCCTCGCGTTTTGGGGCGATGGCGTCGATTTCGTCAATAAAAATAATCGCCGGGGCGTGTTTCTGGGCGTCTTCAAACACGCCGCGCAGGCGTCCCTCGCTCTCGCCATAGAATTTGCCCATGATTTCAGGACCGGAAATATGGGTGAAATACGCTTCGGTTTCATGGGCCACGGCGCGGGCGATCAGGGTTTTGCCGGTTCCGGGGGGGCCATGAAGCAGGACGCCTTTGGGTGCTTCAACCCCGAGTCTTTCGAAAACCTGGGGAAACCTGAGCGGAAGCTCGATCATTTCGCGGATGCGCTGAATCTGGGAGGAAAGCCCGCCGATGTCTTCGTAAACAATGCCGTCCGATTTCGTTTCGCCCGGGGCCTGGGATTCAAGCCGGATCGAAGTTGTCGCGGTGATGACAACCACGCCCTCGGGTCTTGTGTCAATCACTGTAAAATCGCAATACTTGGAGCCAAAAAGTGAAGCGCGCACGATATCTCCGGAGGCAACGGGAAGTCCCGCCAGGAGCGAACCCAGGTATTGCGTGTCTTTCTCGCGCTGGGCGCCGCCAGCCGGGGACATCGGTTTGAGGGTGATCTTGCTGGCGGAACTTGAATCTGTTTTGCAAACGCCAACCTTCTCATCGAGGCCGATCTGCGCGTTCTTGCGGCAAAGCCCGTCCATCTGGATGATATGCTTGCCGCGTTCCTCGGCATAACAGGGCATTGCCTTCGCCGGCGTTTTTCGCTTGCCTTCAATCGTGATAATATCGCCGACGTCCAGCCCGAGAGTTTTCATCTCGTCCGGGTCCAGGCGGGCAATGCCCCTGCCGGCATCCTTGGGCAGGGCTTCCTTGGCCTTCAAACTCAGCGCGGGATTTTTTTTATTCATGCTCAATTCCGTTTGGTGGCATAAGAACATTTTCACCGGTGTTTCTTCGCGCCTCCGGCGCAACGGACGGCAAAATTTTCTTTCACGCCTTCTTAATTTTCACTTCCAAAATGCCGTTGCGGTAGGCAAAGGTCATGTGTTCCGCCTTTGCCTTGACAGGCAGCAGGAGTTCCTTGCGATATTTCCGGTCGCCGGTCCGGGCGGCGATCTCCAAAATGTCATCCTTTAAATCGAGTTTTATGTCGCCTTCATTGAGGCCGGGCATTTCCGCGCAGACGCGGATTTCATCCTTTTCATCAAACATGTCGCTGATCGGAGCGCGTTCCTCCTCGATTTTCGGCCCCTTGGGCGTTTGCTTTACGTTTCCAAACTGTTGAACAACAGGCTGGCCGCCAGCCATGTGTTTCACGGAAAAACCGTAAACCGCCTTCAGGCCTTTGCGCAAATGGCCCAAGTCCACTTCACCCTCTTTCTTCAATTCCCCGCCGCCATCCTCCAAGGCCGAGGCCAGATCAATCAGTTGCTCCATCCCTTTGAACAAGCCGCCAACGTTGAAGCCGCCGATGTTGAAATCAACGTCAACGCCGCCCGCCGCTTTTTTATGTTTTTCTTTTTTGTCCATGATAACGTTCTCCTGTTTCTTCTCTGCCATTCCCGTGAAAGCGGGAAGGGTTTTCCATATCCGGATTCCCGATCAGGCCGGGAACGGCGTTGCTTGCGCAAGGCGCGTTCTAATATTCGATCCGCTTCTTTTTTACCGCGGTCTTTGCCGCCTCGTCGTGTCCCATGTTCCCGGTTTCCTGGTGGAGCGGGCTGATTTCCCGCAAGAGGGCATTCATCCGCTTATTGCTTTGCGCCAGCCTTTTCTTTATCAACCCGCTTCTCATCCGGACTTGGGAAAGCTCCTTTTCAAGCCTTTCCTTTTCCCGGGCCAGCACATACAAATCAAGATGAACTGAGCGCTGTTGTTTCGGAATGGAATAATTCCGGGCCTGGCTCAGCCCTTGGACATCCCGAAGGGAACGGATGCGCGGCGTCTTATTCACTTGACCTCCCAGGCCGGATGCCGCGCCGGCGTTCCGGCTTTTTCGGTCCGCGCTCCAATGCGGCCGGAGCGAATTCCCCGCAAACCGCCCCGGCTGGCGGGCAAGCCGGATTCAAGATCATTTTCAATCAGTCCGGCGACATATTCCCTGACGATATTCTGGTTGGTTTTTGACCCGACGCGGCTGGTCTGGCTGGCAAAAATGTCCTGGCAGATCTTCGCAAAAAAGCCGTTGCTGCGGGCGATGGTGAGCGCATCGCCTTTCAATGTCTTGGCGATCATCATGGCGCTGCGGATGGTGGGCTCATACTCGCATTTGCCCGAATCGCGCAGTTGGCGCATAATGCGCACAATGGTCTCACAATCGTGTTTCGGGAGTTTTGCCTTGGCGTGGATAATGGCAACTTCCGTGTCATAATCATAATGATCGAGATCAATGGTGATCATCCGGTCGCGCAGGGCGTCCTGGCTGCGATGCACGCCGGCATACTCCTCGGGGTTTGAAGTGAAAATGGCGGTGAAATCCGGATGAACCTTCAAATACGGATCCTGATCTCCGTCCCCAAGTGGAATATCCATGATGCGGTCCTGCAGAATGGAAAGAAGAATATTGTTCGCCTCCGGGCGCGAGCGGGTGTATTCGTCATAGACAAGCGTGAACCCCAGTTTGCAGGCCACGGTCAGACGATTATCCACCCACCGTTTCATCATGTCCTCCTCGGTTTTTTTGACGCGCGAAATGAAGTTATCCACCACCTTGCGAAAATGGTAGCCATGCTCGCCGCCAACCAGATCCGAGGTGGTGAACTCCTCATCGCCATGGATCATCACAACCGGCCGTTTCAGACAGGCGGCCACATGCAGGGCCAGCGTTGTTTTCCCGGTTCCAGCCGGGCCGCGAAAATGCACCGGGTAACCCGCTCTGACATAACTGAGCGCCCGTTGGACCGTCTGTTTCACCTCCGGTGTTTCAACAAAACTGGCCTTCGGCGCCAACTCAAGCACGGTGTGTATGGGGTCTTCCATCTTATCGCCTTTTTCTCTGTGAAAAACACCCCCCTGCCTGCTATTTCATTTTCTTCCGCTTCTGAATCTTGCGGGGCGCTTCCTTCGCTGAACCGGATTCTTCTTTCGCCCGGATAACGGGAAGCGCCGCCCTTTTGCCGCCGCCTTTGGCGGAGGTGCGCGTCATATTTCCCCAGATATTGCGCGCTTTGCGCATATCCTCCCGATAACCGCTCATCAGGCCCCGGCTTGCGGCAGTCAGATCGCCAACCGCCTTGACGATGCCATTGGCATAGCCGCGCAGATTGTGCCGCTGGACCTGGCTCATTGCAGCATGGTCATGGCTGTAATCGGACAGCGTCTTTTTAACCCGGTTTCTCAAACCCCGCGCCTCCGCTCGCAGATGACTTTTGAGTTCTTTGGCGCTTATCGCGCGATCCCCGGCCGCCAGTTCCAGTTCCTTCCGAAACCCCTTTAATTGGGATTTCACACGGCTGGCCAGATCTCCGGCAAAACACGCCAGTTCGGCGCCTTGTTCCTTGCTCATGGCCTTCCGGGCGGCGGCATTGTGGCCGACCATATTCCGCGCATCGGCCAGTGACTGGCTGACTTCGCTGACCAGACTGCCCAAGCTTTTGACGCGAGCGTTGCGCGAGGCGGTGATGTTTTCCGTCATAGTTCTCATTCCATTGGCAATATTCATTGTTCTTCTCCTTTTATTTTCGTTTTTTGACGTTGTTCCTCATTTTGCAAACGCTGCTCTTTGTAACCGGCCAGCATTTGAGACACAGCCTCCCGGCGAAGCCCATTCTGTTCCATGCGATTTGTGCTCCGGCATTTCATCCCGGCCAGCATCTCCTTAAAATCGCGCACCTGTAATTCCCTCCCTTTTTGCAGGAGTGATTTTATGCCCGCAAGAATCTCCTGGTGTTTCTTTTCCTGCGTGGCCAGGTCCCTTTCCAACTCCCGCCTGGCCTGTTCTTGTTGCGCGATTATTTCCCTGGCGCGCGCAAAAACCGGCTTGATTTTTTCAATATCGCCCCTTTCCACGCAGGCGCGGATCTGGGAGAAGCAACCGCCCAACTGCCCAATCATTTCCTGTTGACTGACAAGAAAATCACGCAAGGAGAGCCGGATTTCCTTGGCCCGGTTGTTTCCGGGCCCGGCCACGGCGGTCATCATCCGTTCAAAATCTTTTTTACGCAGGTTGCCGTTGCGGGAGAGAGTTTCACGAAGTTGTTTTTTATCCGTTTCCCCGGCGCCATCCGCGTCAAGAAACAGGGTGGCGGCGGAAAATATCGGCCTGACGCTTTTTGCGTCCCGCTCGTAGGAGACCAACTGGTCTCTCATCATCGTATTGATTGCGCCATTTGCCACGATCATCCTGCCTGTTGCCATTTGCTGAAACTGAATGGAAGGTCTGGAATTTTCTGGCGGGGGATGCTTTATCAAAGGATCAGCCGGCAGAAATTCACAGAATTGCCGCGCCCCGCGTCAAGCGGCGGCGGTGGCGGTCAGACCAATCGCTTCGGCATACTTGAGGTACGTTTCAACCGACGCGACAACCACGCGGGCTTCAACCGCCAGAATTTCGATTCCGACCAGCGAAACGCGCACCCAAGCGTCAACCACGACGCCCTTATCCAGAATCCGGTCAATCACTTCAACCAAACTTGACGATCCGATAACTTTTTCTACCATATGTTTTGCCTTTCCTTTTGTTGCTTTTGTTTTACTGACTCTAACTGCGGAAGGCGTTAAGCTGGAATGATGCCAACTCTGAAAAAAGCGCGCGCCAATGAGCGACCAGGTGGTTTTCCGCCAGCCTGGCGGGGGGTGTGGCAATTATTACGACGGGATCAAGCGCCCTGCGAATCACTCGTTGGCTGCGCATGGCAATGCTGGATATTGCCTCCAGATGTGCTGGATTCTCCCGGCACATGTGCCGACAACGGCGCGACCGCTTCCGGCAGGTGGTATTTTTTAAGCTTCGCGTAGATCGTTGCGCGGTCAACCTTCAGCATTCTTGCCGCCTTGGCCTTGTTCCCGTCGGTGGAGAGCAAAGCTTTGACCAGTTCTTCCTTTTCGACTTCCTCCTGCGCCACGGCAACCTTGCCACTGAGTGAGGCCGGCGGATCAGACAGACTGGCGGCAGAAACCGGCACAAGAAACCGGCCCGCTTCACTGATGGCGATTTCGTCCCGCGTAATTGTGACGTCTTCCGCAAGAAGCGCCGCCCTTTTTACCACGTTTTTCAGCTCGCGCACATTGCCCGGCCAGGGCGCGTCGAGCAAAAGCTTGAGAGCGTCGGTTGAAAATCCGCTGATATTCTTTTGCAGCTCCCGGTTGGCTTCCTGAAGAAAATGATGCGCCAATACAGGAATATCATCGCGCCGTTCGCGCAGCGCGGGAATATCTATGACAAATTCGCATAACCTGTGGAAAAGATCGGCGCGCAACTTTCCGGCTTTGACGGCCTCGTCCAGGTTGATGTTGCTGGCGGTGATGACTCGCACATCCACCGCTATGTCCTTCTTGCCGCCAAGATGCTTGAGCTTCTTTTCCTGGATAATGCGCAGCATTTTCATCTGCACAGCCACCGAGCTGTTGACAATTTCATCCAGAAAGATGGTCCCTTCGTCGGCGCGCTCAAACAGGCCTTCCTTTGCATTGGCCGCGCCTGTAAAAGCCCCCTTCTCATGACCGAAGAGGATGCTTTCTGTAAGCTCGTCGGGTATTGTGGCGCAATCCACGGCTACCAGCGGCCTGTCCCACCTGTGGCTGCGCTGGTGAATCAGGTGGGCGATGACCTCCTTGCCGACGCCGCTTTCGCCCTGAAGGACAACCGTCATGGTGGTTGGCGCCACCAGCCCAACCAGTTTCAACACCGTCCGGATGGCCGGGCTGTTGCCTATAACCCTGGCCAATTCCGTCCGGTCGTCTGGCGAATCGTTATGGGACAAATTGATGTTTTCGCAGGCGCATTTGATGGCGGCCAGCAATTCCTCGTTCTTGAAAGGTTTGGTGAGAAAATCAAACGCCCCCAGTTTCATGGCTTCCACGGCGTCCTTTATCTCGCCGTGGCCGGTGAGGATGATCACATTGCTGTCCGTGGATGTTTTCTTGATTTGTTCCAAAACGGCGAGACCGTTCATTCCAGACAGTTTCAAATCAAGCAGGACAATATCAGGGGACTTTGCCTCGATTTCCTTCAGGGCGGCCTCGCCATCGGCGGCAACGGCAATCTCATATCCCGCCTCGCTGATAATGCACGAAAGCAGGATGAGCAACCCCCCATCATCGTCAACAATAAGAACCGAATTCATCAGGCGCACTTCCCATGTATTGCAGATCCATCTGCCTGCCCCGGCACACATGCGGTGTTTTTCAGATTTCCACCATAGCACCGCAGTCTGTGGGTAATTTTGCGCTGATTCCAGGTTTTTGCAAACTCTTTTTTGACGAACCCGAATCATTAGTGACTTGTATGAGTGACGTGACTTATATGAGTGACATGACTTGTATGAGTGACTCTGGAGCGCAATTTTTCAGGGTAAAAGAAACCGACTGCAGTCACGCTGGGGCGTTTTTTGACCACCCACTTTCCTAAAGCGGCTTGAAGGTGTGCTTTCCAAAAAAGATAAAGCGAGTGTGAAGGCCTTGCTCCGAGGCGTTTAATTCTTAAAACTTCACCTTCTGCGCCATGGCTTGAGTGTGTTTGATCCGCAGATGGCCGTAGGTTTTCATCGCGAGAGCGCCGCCATCTTTGTGACCGAGCCAGCGAGATACGGTGGGGATGTCCACACCAGATTCAATACGGCGGGTGGCGAAGAGGTGGCGGAGGTCATGGTGGGTAATGTTGCTCATGCCAATTGATTGGGTGATTTTACGAACCTCGGTTTGCTCTGGTCCGGGCCAGGAGTTGAGCAGGGCGGCAATCCGCTTCTGGCGAAACTGCTTGCTGCGTGGTTTGAGCGACCCATTTTTGAGCAGGCGGTCCCGAAAATTGCCAGGGCCTCTCCAAAGCGCATATTGCCGCTGGTGACGGCTCCCTCGATTTCAATCCGCTGCCGCTCAATCTTTTCAATCTCTGCAAGCCTGAGTTTGGCGACGGATATCGCGTTGGTTTTGAGGGATCGGCGAATAAGCTTGCCCCGGACTCGAATTCTTGCAAAATAAATGCCCGATGGCACATAACGCATCAGGTTTGAAAACGGCGTCTTTAGCCAACGGTTTTTTGGCGCTGCAATCCTGTCTTTCACAGGCACGGTACCAGATTGCAGTATCAGAAAGTCGCGTGGCAAATCTGACAACTGCGCCAAGTGCTTGTCATCCAACGGTTGGAGAGATGGCAGAGTGGTTTAACGCGCACGCCTGGAGAGCGTGAGTACCTAAAAAGTACCGGGGGTTCGAATCCCCCTCTCTCCGCCATAAACCCCCGCCTCCGCATACGTTCCTTCTTTTCTCGCGTGACTTTGAACGGGACCCGCCCCACACTGAGGCTGTCACGTGAAACGACCATCGCCAGTTTCCCGCAGCCGCCGGTTCGCCGCCGCCCTGGCCGCCGATGCGGCGCAATTCACCCAGTCCGTTTCCTTCGATTGGCGCCTCTGGGAACAGGACATCCTCGGCTCCCTGGCCCATGCCGCCATGCTTGTCAAAACCGGCCTGCTCACCCGGCCCGAATTCTTCGAGATCGAAAGCGCCCTGGCCCAGATTGGCCGGGAGATCACCGAGGGCCGGTTCCAGTGGAAGCCGGAACTGGAGGACGTGCACATGAACATCGAGGCCGAGCTGACCCGCCGCGCGCCCGCCGGGGCCAAACTGCACACGGCCCGTTCCCGCAACGATCAAATCGCCCTCGACATGCGGTTGTGGCTGCGGGACGAAATCATCGATTTATACGGCGAGGTGCGTGCCTTGCAGCGGGCGCTCGTCCGCCTCGGCGAAAAGTATTCCGATGTCCTGATCCCCGGCTACACCCATCTGCAACGCGCCCAGCCCGTGTATTTCGCCCATCACTTGCTGGCCTACGTCGAGATGCTCGACCGCGATTGCGGGCGGCTGGCGGACTGCTTTTACCGCGCCAACGTCTGTCCGCTGGGCAGCGGAGCCCTTGCCGGCTCAACCCTGGCCGTGAATCGCGACCTGGTCGCCAAATTGCTGGGCTTCGTCGATGAGAACGGCCGTCCGCGCCTGACCCAAAATTCGATGGACGCGGTGAGCGACCGTGATTTCGCGGTGGAATTTTGCGCCGCCGCCGCCTTGCTCGCGGTCCACCTCTCGCGCCTGGCCGAGGACGTGATTCTTTGGGCCGGCGCCGAGTTCAATTTCATCCGGATCGCCGACGCCTACACGACCGGCTCCTCGCTCATGCCGCAAAAGAAAAACCCCGACGTTGCCGAACTGACCCGCGGCAAGGCCGGCCGGGTCGTCGGCAACCTGGTGGCGCTGCTGACGCTGCTCAAGGGCCTGCCCATGACCTACAACCGCGATTTGCAGGAGGACAAGGAACGATTGTTTGACTCGGCGGACACGGTGCGGGCCGCGGCCCGGCTCATGGCGGCGATGTTGCAGCACACCGCGGTCAATCGCGCCGCCTGCGCCGCCGCGGCGGGCGACCCGGCGCTGCTGGCGACCGACCTGGCGGATTATCTCGTGCGCAAGGGCATGCCCTTCCGCCAGGCCCATCACGTCGTCGGCGCGGTCGTGGCCCTGGCGGAGAAAATCGGCAAGCCGCTCAACAAACTTTCGCCCGCGCAACTGCGGTCCGTGGACAAGGCTTTTGGCCGCGACGCGCCCGGCGTGTTCCATTTGCAAAACGCCATGGCCAAACGAAACGTGACGGGCGCCCCGGGAACCGAGGAAGTCGCCAAACAACTGGCCCGCTGGCGAAAAGAGCTTTCGTGAAAGTTGTAATTCTTAATGAAAGAAATTCGACCAATTGCCAAGTCGGAAATTGAAGAAGCTCTTGCTAACAGTGCAGGTGATTTGGCCAACCAAGTTTTGTATGATCTTTGTTCCGGACATCCGTTCCACAAAACAGACCAAGATATCATCGCTAAAGTTTGGTTGATCGGACGTTCTTACGCAGCCGCAATTGAGCGACGTAAAAACAAAAGTTCGGACGCACCTGGAGACATGTTTTACGAAACGATAATTGCTCCTAAAATTAGGAATTCTGAAATTGACGGCTGGCTTTCCTTGCTTAAAAGCGAGCCAATTCCAAAAAATGCAATAGAAATACATTACAAGCTGATGGCTCTTTTTTGCGAAATATCCGGCCACCAAAATCGTTCGCTGGCATCAAAATACCTGCATTTTCACCAGCCAGATTTATTTTTCATTTTGGATTCACGATCAGTGGCGGCAATTCGCAGGGTCACGCCAAGAACTCACAAGGAACCGTCAAATTTATCAACAAAGGAAACAGACAAAGATTACGCAAATTTCTACTCGCGTTGTCTCTGGCTACAGGAAAATTTACAAACGCAGTTTGGCCGCAAACTGTCGCCTCGTGAAATTGACAAGATTTTGCTCCATATTGAGGGCACCATCACGCAAAATGGTGAGCCAAAAGCAAATCTTTCCGCAGTGTCGTCGAACGCACAGGCGCAGGCTGGAAATCTGCCGGGAAAAATCTGGATGTCGCCGGATTTTGACGCGCCGCTGGATGACTTCAAAGATTACATGAAATGAAGATCAAGGAACATGATTGCGTGGTGCTGACGCGCGATTTGCCGGCGGAGAATTTGCAGGCAGGCGACGTGGGCGCGGTCGTCCACATCCACAAAGGCGGCGTGGCCTACGAAGTGGAGTTTGTCACCCTCACCGGCAGAACCATCGCGGTTGCCACGGTCGAAGCCTCCCATGTGCGCCCGGTTGGCAAACGTGACATCAACCATGTCCGCCAATTGGCAGTTGCATAATTTGCTCAAGGCGACGTCGCGCTCATTTTATCTGAGCTTGCGCGTGCTGCCCGGCGGCATCCGGCGGCAAATCGGCCTGGCCTATCTGCTGGCCCGCACCACCGATACCATCGCCGATACGGAATTGGTTTCCGTGCAGGGGCGGCTCGAGGCCCTGCAGGCGTTGCGCCACAGGATCCTGGGCGAAAACGGCGGCGCCCTGGATTTCGGGCGGCTGGCATCGGGTTGCGCCCTGCCCGCCGAAAAGCTTTTGCTGGAACGCGCCGAAGAGACGCTGCGGCTGCTGGACGCGTTGCCGGAGGCGGACCGGCGGCTTGTCCGGGAAGTCTTGCGCGTCATCACCAGCGGCCAGGAACTTGACCTCACCCGCTTCGGCGGCGTCCCCGCCGCATCCATCGCCGCCTTGGAAACCGAGGCTGAAGCGGACGACTACACCTACCGTGTGGCGGGCTGCGTTGGAGAATTCTGGACCCGCATCTGCCGCCTTCATCTCTTTCCCGACGCCCGCCTGGACGAGGACTCCCTGCTGCGCAACGGCGTCCGTTTCGGCAAGGGGCTGCAATGGGTCAACATCCTGCGCGACCTCCCGCGGGATTTGCGCAAGGGCCGGTGTTACCTGCCGCGGCAGTCCCTGGCAACGGCGAGCCTCAGTCCGGCCGATCTCCTTTCCGCCGACAACCAGGCGCGCTTTCGCCCCTTATATGATTCCTGGCTGGCCGGGGCCGAATCCCATCTGGCCGCAGGCTGGGACTACACCAACGCGCTGCCCTTCCGGCAATGCCGGGTCCGCCTGGCCTGCGCCTGGCCCCTCCTCATCGGCGTCAGGACCTTGCGCCGGTTGCGCCGCGAGAATATGCTTGACAACTCGCGCCGCGTCAAGGTCACCCGCCCCGAAATCCGCGCCATCATCGGCCGCTCCATTCTGCTCTATCCCTGGCCGGCGGCGTGGCGGGGGCAATTCGCCCGGGAACTGGCCCGCGGGACATGACCCGATTTGCAGTTGATTTCAGCGACGGTTTCCCTTAAAAAATCGCCATGAGCAAAAGCAATCTGTTTATTTTAGCCTGTTGTGTCAGCGTGAGCTGGGCCATTCTCGCGCCCGCGCAGACGCCCGGAAGCATGACCTACGACCAGGAGCGGGCCTTGGAGGCGTTGCGCCAGGCGGAAGCCGCTCCTGTCAACAATCAAGCCCGGGCCGACGAGGCGGCGCGAAAGCAGGCCGCCAAAGTGCAGCGGGAACAGGAGAAACTGAGACTCAAACAGGAGAAGGCGGCAAAGAAGGCCGCCCATAAGAAGAAGGCGGCCGGGGAAACAGCGCCTGCCGTCGCGCCGTCCGCGCCGGTGATGGCGCCGGCTCCTGTCAACGCGACGTTGCCTGAGGATCAAAGAGCCGCGTTGGAGGCCCTGCGCAAAGCCGAAGCGGCCCCAATCATTCCAGACCAGGCTCCCCCGGCTGCTCCTGCTGCCGCGGCGGCCCCCGCTCCTGTTGCTGCGCCTGCGCCTGCTGAGGCGCCTGCGCCGGTCACTGCGCCGCCTGTCACGCCACCTCCCGCCGTTGCGCCAACTTCGCCGGTCGCCCCCGCGCCCGTCGTCGCCCCTGCGCCGCCTGTTGTCTCAGAGCCTGTCCCCCCATCGGCTCCCGCTGCCCCGGCAATACCTTCCGGTCAACAGCCAGCCCTGGAGGCCCTGCGCCAGGCTGAGTCCACGCCAGTCACCAACGCGGTGACTCCGCCGGCGACCGCCAAACAGCAGCGCGAACAGGACGAACTCAAGCTCAAGCAACAGAAGGAGGCCCAAAAAGCCGCCGTCGCCGCCGCCCGCAAGAAGGCCAAGTCAGAAGCCAAGAAGGAAACAAAAATCGCCCCGGCGCCGGTCACGACCAACGCGCTCTCCGCCAAGGAACAAAAGCTGGCCGACTTGCTGCGCCGGTATCAAGCCGACGAGATTACTCCCTACGAGTACCACTTGGAACGCGCCAAGATCATTTCCGAACCGTAAGCCTTTTGATCCCGCTGCCTCATTCGCGGGGGGATCATTGTTGTCAATTCGGGTTTTCGATTTTAGTTTGTCAGGTATGCATTCGTTTCATTACCGGGGCGGCAAACTGTTTTGCGAAGGGACTTCCGTGCAGGCGCTGGCCGAAAAGCACGGCACGCCCCTTTACATCTATTCGCAAGAAACGCTGGAACACCATTTCCAGGCGCTGGATTCCGCTTTGCGCCCGCTCGACCATCGCATTTGCTTCTCCGTCAAAGCCAATTCAAACCTGGCCGTCCTGCGCCTCCTGGCCAACCTGGGCGCCGGCTTCGACATCGTGAGCGAAGGCGAACTGCGCCGCGTCATCGCCGCCGGCGGCAACGCGGCCTCCTGCGTTTTCGCCGGGGTGGGCAAAACGGAGCGCGAGATCGAGTTCGCTCTGCGCCGGAACATCTATTGTTTCAACGCCGAAAGCGCGGCGGAACTGGCCCGCATCAGCCGGGTCGCCGTCCGCCTGAAAAAAATCGCGCCCGTGGCCGTGCGGATCAATCCCAACGTGGAGGCGCATACCCACGCCAAGGTCACCACCGGCACTTATCGGAATAAATTCGGCATCCAGCTCGAAGACGTTGAGGGTGTTTACGCCCGCGCCGCCCGGCTGCCTTGTTTGCGCCTGCGCGGCCTCCAGATGCACATCGGCTCGCAACTGATGGCGACGGAGCCGTTCGAGCGCGCGGTGAGAAAAGTCCTGCCGCTGGTCGGGCGGCTGGCCGTCCGTTATGGCCTGGAATTCTTCAACATCGGCGGAGGCCTGGGCATCGTCTATGAGCCTGCTTTGGCCAGCGGTTCGCCGGCCTGGTGGAAATCCGCCGCCGCCAGGGGCCTGTTGACCCCGGCCCGTTACGCGGAGCGGCTGGCGCCGTTGCTCAAGCCCCTTGGCCTGAAAATCCTGCTCGAGCCGGGCCGCTTTATTGTTGGCAATGCCGGCATTCTCGTGGCCCGCGTGCAATACGTCAAACAGACCGGGCGCAAAACCTTTGTCATCGTCGATGCCGCCATGAACGACCTGATGCGGCCGGCTCTATACGATTCCTATCATGAAATCATTCCCGTCGCGCAACGGCATGGCAAATGGCTTCCGTCCGACGTGGTGGGACCGGTCTGCGAATCGGCCGATTGTTTTTGCAAGGACCGTCCGTTGCCCAAAGTGGGCGAAGGCGACTGCCTGGCCTTGCTCAGCGCCGGGGCCTACGGCTTCGTCATGGCGTCCAACTACAATGCCCGGCCCCTGGCGGCCGAGGTCCTGGTCCACGGCAGACACGCTGCCCTCGTCCGCCGCCGCCAGGACATTGCGCAGACCTGGGCCGGAGAAAAAATCCCGCACTGGCTGAAAGGAAAGTAAGAATTAAGAAGTAAGAATGATGAAATAAAATAGCCTGACTCGATCCCTCCGACTTCTCAATTCTGCCTTTTTAATTCTTACTTTCTTCCATAGCGCGTGATTTTGAATTCCGCGCACTCCATGATTTCCTCCACCGGCTCGAAGAGATGCTCGAACGGCGGGAAAAAAACGTCGCCCTCCACCTCCCGTTTGACCAGCGTCAAATAGAGTTCCGAACACAGCGGCAGGGTTTGGGCATAGACCTGTGCCCCGCCGCAGATGAACACCTCGCGCCCCGCCAGGGCCGGGTCCGTCCAATCGATCCGGCTCAAATCCGCCGCGGTGCGCGCCCCGGCATGCGCAAAATCGCCGCGGCTCAAAACGATGGTGGCGCGGTTGGGCAGGGGCTTGCCGATGGACTCGAAGGTGCGGCGTCCCATAACCACCACCTGGCCGGTCGTGAGTTTTTTGAACCATTTGAAATCCTCCGGCAGGTGCCAGGGGATTTTGCCTCCCTGCCCGATCACGCGGTTCCGGCTCATCGCGGCAATGGCTTTGAACTGATTCAAGCGCACTCAAGCTGCGGCCTGTTTTGCCGGCGCGCAAGCCGGTTTTGGCCACGCCCGCTTTTCTTTGTTGGAAAGATCGGCAAATCGGAGTCTTCTTAGCGCGGCTTCAAATGTCACAGATGTTGAAATCATCCGGGAGCGTCGGCGCGGCCACTTTGAGCAGCCGCGTGTTGGGGCTGGTGCGGGAACAGGTCTATGCCGCTTTCATGGGAACGGGCCTGGTTTACAGCGCGTTCGTCTATGCCTTCATGGTGCCCAATCTGTTCCGGCGCCTCTTGGGCGAAGGCGCCTTGAACGCCGCCTTCATCCCCATCTTCAAGGCCCGCGAAAAACTCGAAGGCGAGGCCAGCATGTGGCGCTCGGCCAACGCCGTCATCTCCGGTTTGGCCGTGGTCGCGGGCGCTCTGACCCTGCTCGCCATCGCGGTTGTCTCCCTCCTGTTGCTCAACGGTTCGTGGAGTTTCGAGACGCGCCTCATGCTCCATTTGATGCGCATGATGTTTCCCTACATGATCCTCGCCTGCCTCGGCGCCGTCTTCATCGGCATGTGCAACGCCCGGGGGCATTTCTTCATCCCGGCGCTTGGCTCGGCCATTTTGAACGTCATCATGATCGCGTCGGTCTATTTTCTCGCGCCATACATGGGCAGGACGCTGGAGAAGCAGATTTACGCGCTGGCCATCGGCGTCCTGCTCGCCGGCGTCGCGCAGGCGTTCTTCCAAATGCCCGTCTTGCGCAAGGAAGGATTCCACTATCAGTGGGTCTCGCCCTGGCGCGATCCGACCGTCCGCGAAGTCTTTGCCAAAATGGGGCCGAGCGCCATTGGCGCGGCCGCCTTCCAGATCAATGTCATGCTCACGCAAAGCCTGGCCTTCGGCGCCAACGCCCGCATCGTCGGCGAATTCGCCTACGCCGTGCGCCTGATGGAACTGCCCCAGGGCGTGTTCGGACTCTCCCTGGCGACGTTTCTTTTGCCCACCCTCTCCGGCCTCGCTGTCGAGAAGAATTTCGACCAGTTCCGCATCACCCTCCGCCAGGCCGTCGGCCACGTGACTTTCGTCAACCTCCTCGCCTCGGTCCTGCTCTTCACCCTGGCCGAGCCGATTGTCCGTTTGCTCTTTGAACGCGGCAGGTTTGATGCCCATTCGACCGACCACGTCAGCTACGCCCTCGTTTGCCTCGTGCCGGGACTGGTTTCCTTTTCGCTCGTGAACATTTTCGTCCGCGCCTTCTACGCGGTGAACGACGTGCGGACACCCATGCGCATCAGTGTCTTCTGCTTCGGCATCAATCTTGTTTTCACGGCGTTTTTCCTCTACGGCGCGCGCCTTGGTCCCGGCGCTCTCGGCCTGGCCAACAGCCTCAGTTCCGTTTTCAACCTCGGCCTGCTCATCTACGCCTTGCGCAAGAAACTCAAGACCCTGGCCATGACTGAAGTCCTGGCCCAGTTGCCCCGCCTGGCCCTGGCCGGGCTGGTCGCCGGCCTGCTGGCGTGGAATGGCCGCCTCCTGTGGGAGAATCACCTGCGCCACGCCACGCTGGCGCTGAAGCTGGGCCAGGTCTTTGTGCCGATGATCCTGGCGACAGCAGTGTATTTCGCCTTGGGCCTTTGGCTCAGGATTCCATCCGCCGGGGAAATCCTTCGCGTCCTGCAAGCCCGCGGTCCCGCCCCGGGCCGGGAATAAAGCTGGCGCAGATCATCCGCCAATGGCATTGGTTAAGGCCCTATGTGGAAACGCGCTTCCCTCTTGTGGGGGTTCTTTGGGGGCCTCTTGGCCTGCGCCGCCGCGCTGGGCGCCCCGGCGGCGGAGGACAAGGCGCCGTCCTTCGGATTCACCGGGCCGGAGGTTTTTCCTATTGATAGCTCGATTTCCCTGCTCCACACCGCCGACCTAGACGGCGACGGCCTGACGGATTTGATCGTGGTCAACAACGCGCGCTCCAGGATCGAGCTGCTTTACAACCAGACGGGCAAGACCAACCTCCCCGCCGCCCCGGCCGGGCGGAAATTGGAATTGAACGAGCTGCCGCCCGACGCCCGTTTTCGCATCGAATCGATCCCGTCGGAAAAGAGAATTTATTCGCTGGTGGTGGCGGACCTCAACGGCGACGGCCGGCCGGACCTGGCCTACTACGGCGACCCGAAGGAATTGGTGGTGCTCTACAACCTGGGCAGCAACACCTGGAGCGCGCCCAAACGCTGGCCCATTGACGACGGCCAGTTGTCCGCCAACGCCCTGGCCGCCGGCGACCTCACCGGAGACAAACGCACCGGCCTGGTTTTGCTGGGCGAGAACAATCTCTATTTCCTGCCCCAACTGCCCGACCATTCGCTGGGCGAACCCCGCAAAATACCCTTCTCCGGCACGGTCAAAGCCGTGCAGGTGCTGGACATCGACGGCAACGGGCGCGATGACTTGCTGCTCATCAACTGGGACAGCCCGAACCCGTTCCGGTTCCGGCTGCAGAACTCCGACGGCGAACTGGGGCCGGAAACCTATTTCTCCCTGCCGCCCATCCGCGCCTATTTGGCGGAGGACCTGGAGGGCCATCACAAGACGGAGATTGTCACCATCGCGCAAAATTCCGGGCGCGCCCAGCTCTGGAGTTTCGCCCGCAAGCCCGCCGAGCCCTTGTCCGGCGCCTTCAAACAGGGGCCGTTCCAGGTCTTTCCCTTGAACAAAACCACCCGCGCCCACCGCGGCATTGTGTGGGCCGACATCAACGGCGACGGCCTGCCCGACTTGTTGGTGGCGGAGCCGGACAGCGGGCAACTGACGGTGCAGTTGCAACGCCCCGACGGCTCCCTGGCCGCCGCCAAAACCTTTCCCACCCTGACCGGCGTGAGCGAAATCGCGGTGAGCGACTGGAAGGGAGACGGCACGCAGAACATTTTTCTCCTGAGCAGCGATGAACATCAAATCGGCGTGACCGCCTTGGACAAAAAGGGCCGCATCCCCTTCCCGACGATTTTGCCCATCGACGGCCGGCCCCTGACCATGGCGGTCGGCCCCTTGCAGCCCAACGCCAAACCGGCCCTGGCGGCCATTGTCGAGCAGGACACCAACCGGATGCTGGTCACGATGACGGCCGACGGCAAAAGCCGCTCGCAAAAGCTGAGCGACTCGTTCAAAGCCGCGCCCAGTTCCATGACGATGCACGACGTCAATCAGGACGGCCTGGCCGACCTGGTGGTGCTGATCCCTTACGAAAAGATTAAGTTCCTCATCCAAAAGCCCGACCACGCCGCGTTTGAAGAAGTGGACCTGCCGCCGCCCGGCGGCAGCACGGAGGAACCCTGGGTCAGCGCCTGCGACGTGGATGGGGACGGCAAGGCGGAACTGCTGCTGGCGCAGAAGAATTTCATCCGCGCCGTCGTCCTGACCAACGAAGGGGGCCTGGGCGCCAACGGCAAACCGGCCTGGTCGTTTGTCGTCAAGGAACAGATCAACGGCGCGTCGAGCGACTCGCGCATCACCGGGGCGGCGGCGCTGCCCAACGGCAGCAACGCCATCGCGTCAATATTTCTACTTGACTCAGAACGGAAGGCGCTCACCCTGTGTGAGCGGGACGCGGCGGGCGTCTGGCAGGTGGCGCGCAACGTGCCGCTGCCGGTCAGCGATTTCACCTCCTTGCGCGCCGTGGCGCTGGGCGCGCCGCAGCTCAACAGCATCGCCCTGCTCGGCCCCAACGCCGTCGGCACCATGGCCATGAGCGGCCAGGTCTGGGAACTGTCCGAATTGGACAGCTACGAAACCTCCATCAAGGACGGCCATCTGGCCGATGTCGTCGCCGGGGACCTGAACAATGACGGGCGCAAGGACCTGGTGTTTTTGGAAACCGCCAAGAACTACCTGGATTTGGTCGCCTTCGAACGGCCGCACAAGCTGGTTCCGGCAAATCGCTGGCAGGTCTTTGAAGAACGGACCTTCCGTTCGCGGCGCAACGACTCGCTGGAGCCGCGCGAGGCGGCCATCGCCGATGTCACGGGCGACGGCAAGAATGACCTGATCGTGCTGGTGCATGACCGCATCCTGGTGTATCCGCAGGAGTAGGGAACTTCCTCCGTTTTACCGCAGCTTGGGCGGGGTGGGGGCGAAGAAATTCATGGTGAACCCGTCGGGGGAAAATGCGCCGGCATAGACTGAGAAATAAAAATACCGCGAGATGGCATCGTAGGGCGGCAGCAGGGAGAAATCGGCCCATTCCCGCAGTTTGGCCGCCTCATCCCCGGCATTCCACGCCGGCGGCAGCCCGGACGCCGTCCCTAGAATGTCCTGCGCCGTCACCGGTTGCGTGCGCAGCAACTCCAGCAGCACGCGCATCGCCAGGTCCTGGTTGTCGAAGCCGAACAGGCCCGTCCCCATGCCGCCGGCCTTCTGCGCCGCGCCGGCCAGTCCGGGCATGTCGCCCAGCGCCTTGCCTTTGCTGTCATCGCTGCGCAAAAATTCCTCCAGGATTTCGGGGTCGCTGGACAGCGCCACGTAGCCGCCGCTGCCGGCGAAGCTGAAGGAATGGGGCGGCGAGGAGCCTTGCGGCCCGGTGGTCAGCGTGTAAATCTGCCGGCCGAGAAACTCGCGCTCCTTGGCGGCGCCCAGGAAACTGAGGCCGGTCTTCAGCGCCGTGGCCAGTTTCCCGGCATTGGGCGAACCAATCAGGTAAAGGGACGGCGCCGACTTCAAGTCCCCCAGGGAATTGCCGCGGGGCGCCTTCTCATAATGAATGATGTCATCGCCCAGGTTTCCGAGCAGCTCCGATTTCAAGTCGTAGTTTGCGTCCTTGTCCTTGCCGGCGCTTTGCAGGATGAAATTGATCACGCTGGCATACTGGGGGTTGAACTCTTTCAACCGCGCTTCGATTTGCGACCAGCTGTGCGGGATGTTGATGCGCCAGCGCCAGAATTTCGTCACATCCGAAGGAACAAAGGCCGGCGGATTGGAATCCTTGGCTTCACCGACGAGCGCTTCCAGCAGCCCGCGCCGCCCGCCCTCCGGCGCGCCGATGAACAACCGGGCGGACAGCCCTTCCGGCAAACCGCGATAAGTGAAGGAGGCCGAGGTCAGCCCGGTCAACCCGCTGAGGACCAGGGGGGAATCGGGCTTGAGCGCCGGGGCCCCGCCGGTTTCATCCGGGTCGTCCGCCGGCGCCCTGGCCAGGAGGTCGATCAAATCTTTAATATTGACCCAGGCGTAAAACGGC
>Ga0326727_10004447_pt1 | contig 42139 bp, 30 predicted proteins | sample MB2enrmetagenome_FD_207643 | JGI IMG/M metagenome (GOLD analysis project Ga0326727, IMG submission 207643) | Lab enriched peat soil microbial communities from McLean, Ithaca, NY, United States - MB29MY | ecosystem: Environmental > Terrestrial > Soil > Wetlands > Peat | place: USA: New York...
ACTTCAGCTCCGGCATCGTTGACGCGATTGGCGGCGGAACCGATAACTGCGGCGTTCAAACTCCGGGCGGCGAGGGAACGTTCTATGCGGGCGCCATCGTAGCGGCGCAGCAGTATCTCACCGCCAATCACACGGCGAATATCCAGGACGTCATGATTCTCCTCAGCGATGGCAACGCCTCGTCCAGTAGCACGCAAATGGGAGGATCAGTGGAGCAGACCGTGAGTAGTAGCAATATTGCCGGCATGAATGGCAATCTATTCTCGGCCACGGCGGAGTGTACGCAGGCGGTCAACGCGGCGGATTGGGCCAAGGGAATCAAACAATCCGATGGCACCTCGACCGAGATCTACTCCGTCTCCTACGGCTCGGAGAGCGCGGGCTGCACCTCGGGGGAAAGCGTACCAGCCATAGCGGGCAATGCCGCCAATACTCCCTGCGCCACGATGGCGGGCATCGCCTCCCAACCTTTGTCACAGTATTTCTTTTCCGTTCCCCAGACGGTAAAGGGAACGACCAGCACCATATGCAAAGGGGCAGTGCCGATCACTCAGTTGAACCAGGTCTTTACCACCATCCAGACCTACCTGAGTGGCTCACGGTTGATTCCCAATAGTGTATTTTGACGCCCTCCAGCACTGGAGGGCGAGCATTTCCTCAGGGGCGCGCGGCTGACCGCGCGCCCGTGCAATCTCGATAAGCCTGCGTCACACTTCCCGTCAACCATGCTGGGTCGGGCAGCCCTCGTTGCTGCCAGCGGGCGCCCATCCAACATTCGTTGCTCGACACCGCGGTGGCGCCGGTAATCTCGGCCCGCAGGGCGGGCGCCATCCGTTAGCCCATGGCGAAGAAGGGATGGGAAATCTCGTTGTAGGGGCGGCCCTTGTGGCCGCCCTGGGGCAACCACAAGGGTTACCCCCAACAACGCCCTGCCATGGGAGGCCGCAATCACCCTCGAGTACATCACTCAGCAGATAGTAAATATTGGGTATATTCGTCATGTACTAGTTCCGTACTTTACAGCTTCTTTAGTCCTCCTCTACAATCGCTATTGGGTAGGGGGTGTAGTTGAAGCACCCCCTCACGCCGGAGCCGATTCCAGTCAAGTTCATTTTCGAAGGGGGGTATAGTCCCAGCCCCGCGTGGGGCGTTCCAGTCCCCAAAGCCGAGGGTTGGACTCGGAGGCTGGCAGTACCCGTACCTGCATGGGCGCCGTACTACTACGTCGGTGCAGTTGCCACGCGAAGCAGAAAGGCGAAAGATTAGGGCATTGGATACGGCTGTATAAAAGAGAATGCGGCGAATCCCTGGGGCGGCTGCACCGCTCTGCTCTGCGGAAAGGCACGGTGACAATTCAATGAAACGACCTACCAAAGACGGCTTCCGGAACCACAACCGGAGGATGAGAATCATGAACTTTCTTTTTCAACGACTGTATCACGACCAGAGGAGGCGCCTCGGCCGCGAAGAAGGACAGACGCTGGTCGAGTTCGCGTTCGCGCTGCCAGCGCTGCTCCTTTTCCTGCTCGGCGTCGTCGAGTTCGGGACCGCCTTCTACTACCAGACAGTGCTGACGAACGCCGTGGACAGCGCCGCTCAGGCAGTTATGGCGGGAGCTGGGTCCGCTACTGCTTCTGACCCATGTCTGGCGGCTGACAACGCCATCGTCGCAGCAGCACCGGTTCTCATCAACAAGAATAACCTAGGTAACTTTCAGTTTTCGCTTTGGGCGTACACTTTTAGCGGCACGCCGCCAGTTGCAACAACAGGTCCTCAGCTCGGGCCATTCAACGTGGACTCCAGCTCAGCCTCATGCCCAACAGCCACAACAACCGGAAGTTCCTTGACGCAATATGCGCCAGTCAAGATCACGGCGACTTACGGCTACACCCTCAGCCGCCTTTTCGGCGGCAGCACGATTACCCTGACGTCAACGACTTCGGAGGCAGTCCAATGAACATCCTACGCAGCGAACGGGGGCAAGCGTTGGCAATGTGCGCTGCCCTGTTGGTATTACTTCTTGGTGCGACCGCAGTGGCCATCGACATGGGCTATATGTACTGGTCCTACCGGGAACTCCTGAGCGCTACCGAGGCGGCGGCGAAGGCGGGCGGAGGAGCGATGGCAAACGCCAATGTCTCCAGTGCAACCACGGTTGTCGACCAGTACAGCGGCGATGCAGGACTGGGCGGGCTGTACAACATCCACCCTAACCTGACCATGACCGGCGTAAGCGTAAATTTCGCATGCGTGTCGACGACGGCGACCGCAAACGTAGGTTTGGGCCTGCCGAACTGTATCAAATACCCCAATGCCTGCCCGTCCGCCGCGTGCAACGCCATCCAGGTGACGGAGACGGCGACGATAACGACGTTCTTCGCCAAGGTATTCGGGATCGGCACCAGGGCCAACCCGATCACGCTCACTGCGACCGCCACGGCGAGCGCAGGCGGGGCGGGAACCCCCCACCACATCGCAGTGGTCCTCGATTCCACATCCTCGATGGGCCCTCCAAGCACTGATACAGATTGTTCCGCTAGTGTCTCGGGCTCATTCACCCCTGAGCAATGCGCACAGCTTGGTGTCCAGTCCTTGCTCGCCGTGATGAGTCCGGGCACCGCCAACTACCCAATTGATCAAGTCGCCCTGTTCACGTTCCCTGGGCTGTGCAGCACCTCCGGCTGCGGCACCGCCACGACATTGACCGATGCGCCTTCCGGCTCCGTGTCGGACGACACCTCCTGTCCCGCATCCGACCCCCCGATCACGTCATACAACAATGACCCGGCGTACCTGATCGTTCCGTTCCCGGCCAGCGGCACGGCAGGCAACTACATCAACTCCACCGGGGGGCTAAACACCACCAACTCCACCCTTGTCAACTCCGTTGGCGCAGGGACCTGGATTACCAATGATGAAAGCAATAAATGTGGGATAAAGACCCCTGGCGGCGAGCACACCTTCTATGCGGGCATCATCGTGGCCGCGCAGCAGTATCTCACGGCCAACCATGTGTCGGGCATCCAGGACGTCATAATTTTCCTCAGCGACGGCAACGCCAACGCCCAAGGCTCGGACTTGGGAGGGAACGTGCCCATGCCTTCCGCAGTGCAGACTTACTTCGACAGCCAAACCTCCGGTAGCACCTTGATAAAACAAAACTCCTCCAAGACGGGGTACATCTACACGGCCACGGGGGAATGCACGCAAGCGGTCTATGCGGCGGACTGGGCCAAGAGCTTGGGCACCGAGATTTACGGGGTTTCCTATGGTTCAGAACCGAATGGTTGCACTACCGGGGAAGTAAAACCATACACCACCCCCTGCGCCACCATCCAGGGCATTTCCTCGGGGACAGGGTATTTCTTCTCCGTTGGAAATTCGTCGAACGGGAATTTGGTATGCAACGGCGCAGAGACTGGGCTTAACGGGATGAACGAGGTCTTCACCTACATCGGGGGGCAACTGACCGGCTCCAGGCTGGTGCCCAACAGCGCTTGGCCGCCGACAACCTAACCCTGGAGGTATTTCTTCAGCTTTTCAGAAACGTCCACCGTCGCCCGCCCGTCAGCCGCCTCCCGGCTGACGGGGCCGGGGACGGTCGCGCCCTTCCTCAGGTCGGCCTGCCTCCTGCGCACCTCTTCCTCACTATGGACCATAATGATGCCCTGCTGGACCGCGGCTAACCTCGTTACATCCTCAATCTCGGTCACTGTCAGTTTTCCTTCGATGAACACTTACAAGGACCAGCGCGGGACATCGAGAGCTCCTGACTGGTGCCCGGCACCGTGAGCGGTACGCGCACTTATGTAACCAAGTAGCGCGAGCCGCGGCCTCGCGCGTAACTCACGCCTTCCGCCGCATCGCATGGTTTAGCTGTCGCCGGGCGTGGCACACACATTGTCTTGATTTTGCACGCCACGCCCGCGACCCTACCCATCATTTCATTCTGAGCCACAGCTTGCCACCCTCTGTAGGAGCGCGAGGGGACTCAAGATCATTAGCCGAGGTTAGCCTGCGCCCCTGCCTAGCGTGAAACTTTTTTCCTGCACGGGTCATTTCTCCGTTGCTAATTGCCGAAATAGAGATTTAGAGGGGAACTGTCATAGCGCTGACCCTTAGGCCGGCATCGCAGATGCCGGCCTCGAGCTCGGCGCTACGCCCACCGCGCGCGGGCCGAAGGTCGCAGTGTGTCATGGCGCGGGCCTGCAACACCAACGTACCGGTACCTGGGTGTTCTTGCCGCGCGAAGAGCAAAGGTTGAGACTTAACGTGTTGGATATGGCTGCCGATAAAATCTAGCTGAAAGGCACGGTTACAAATCGATGAAATCACTTGCCAGGTACCATTACCGGCCGACATGGCGCGGCGTGCGGCGCGCGACGCTCCCGCGCGACGCAGGATCAGGTCTCCCATTGCTGATTCGCCGAGCGCGGCGCTCAATCATTTGCGCGCATAGCGAGGAAGGCCAAGCGATGGTCGAGTTCGCATTCGTTTTCTCCTTGCTGGCGATGCTGCTGCTCGGCATCGTCAATTTCGGGATTACCTTCTACGACCAGACTGCGCTGACGAATGCCTCTAACAACGCTGCCCAGGTGGTTATGGCAGGTGCGGGTGTGATCACCGACCCGTGCGCCTCGGCAAACACCGCCTTCGCCTCCGCCGCGCCAAACCTCAATAACTCCAAGATTTACGGAAGTTATCCCCTTTCATTCTCCATCACGGCGTATACCAGTCCCACCGCCTCGACCACGGTCGGGCCTTACCAAGTCGTGTTTACGGGCTCGGGCGGCCCCTCCTGTACAGCAGAGGCAGCGAGCCTGACGCTAGGCCAACAGGTGGTTGTAACGGGCACTTATGGCTGTAATCTGACAATTTTTGGTCACAATTTCGCGCCGACTTGCAAGCTGAAGGCGACGACTTCGGAGGCTGTCCAATGAATCTCTCCAAAGGATCCCTGGCCCACAGGCTATGCTACAGCGAACGCGGGCAGTCGCTCGTACTGGTTCCAGCCGTGCTGGTGCTCCTTCTCGGCGCATCCGCGTTAGTCATTGACATGGGAAATCTGTATTTTTCCTATGGAGAGCTCGTGAGCGCAACCCAGGCGGCGGCGAGGGCGGGAGGGGAGGCTATGCCGAATCCCGGTGGGGCCGGCGCAACCGCGGTCGCTGACCTGTACAGCGGCCAGACAGCGAGTGATTACAACTACCACCCCAATCTCGACATTACCAATGTGAGTGTCAATTTCGCCTGCGTCTCCTCCGCCTCGTACCCCAATTTGTACTTGCCCCCCTGCGCCACGTCTGCGAATTCTACTAATCCCTACCCCTCCTGTGCCGTCACGGCCTCGAACCCGTCTGGAGGATGTAACGCTATCCAAGTGACCGAGAAGGCGACGGTGACGACGTTCCTGGCCAGGGTATTCGGCGTCAAGACGCTCAACATCTCGGCCACCGCGAGCGCAAGCGCAAGCGGCGGAGGCGCCGTTCCGTATCACATCATGATGGTCCTTGACACCACGGCGTCCATGGGCCAGGGCACCGACACGGGCTGCACGAGCGCCGGAACGGGCTCGTACTCACCCGAGCAATGCGCACAGCTTGGCGTGCAGACTTTGCTCCAAGAGCTCGCCCCCTGCGCCACGAACCTCCCAAGCTGCGGCAGCAACCCACCGGTCGATGAGGTCGGTCTCATGGCGTTTCCAGGACTGTGTAGCGACACCGCTAACGGAATCACTACCCCCAATGGTGTCGGTTGCCCCGCTGCTACGACGTTGACCAATACGACGGCGAACTCGACCTATGCCCCGCCGGACTACGGCTGCCCTTCCACGGCCCCGCCGATTGCACAGTACAACAACAACCCGCAATATCTGCTCCTCGGGTTTCAGAACAACTATCGTACTTCTGACGCTGCTACTACGTTGGACTTCAGCTCCGCCATCGTTGACGCGGTGGGCGGCGGAACCAATAGCTGCGGCGTTCAAACTCCGGGCGGCGAGGGAACGTTCTATGCGGGCGCCGTCGTAGCGGCGCAACAGTATCTCACCGCCAATCACACGGCGAATATCCAGGACGTCATGATTCTCCTCAGCGATGGCAACGCCTCTTCCAGTAGCACGCAAATGGGGGGATCAGTGAACCAGACCGTGAGTAGTAGCAATATTGCCGGTATGAACGGCAGTCTCTTCTCAGCTACGGCGGAGTGCCAACAGGCGGTTAACGCAGCGGATTGGGCCAAGAGTGTCAAACAATCCGATGGCACCTCGACCGAGATTTACTCCGTCTCCTATGGCTCGGAGACGACGGGCTGCACTCAAGGGGACACGCTTACTCCCTGCGAGACCATGCAGGGCATCGCCTCCCAACCTTCGTCACAGTATTTCTTCTCCGTTCCCCAGACGATAAAGGGAGTGACCAGCACCGTATGCAGCGGGGCAGTGCCGATCACTCAGTTGAACCAAGTCTTTACCACCATCGCCGGCGACCTCACGAGCTCACGCTTGATCCCCAATACTGTGTTTTGACGCCCTCCAGCGCTGGAGGGCCACGGGTTCCTCGCGGGCGCGCGGCTGACCGCGCGCCCGTGCAAGTTCTACTACCCCCCATCTGTCATTCTGAGCCCGCCAATTGAGAAGGTGTGAAAAGGTCGCGGTGGGGCGCGCCATGGCGTACTCCACCGCGACGGGAAGACCCGTGCCGGCGAGTGCGAGGGTACACCCCTAGTACCAAAGTAACCTTGCCGAGGGAGTGGGAAGGGGTGAAACTTAACCCCTTCGATATTGCGCCAAGAATATATCCCGCGATTGCTGCGCCGCCTGGCCGGCTCTCCTTCGCGGAAAGGCACGGTCACAATTCCATGAGACGCTCCATCAGGTTCGGTTTCCCATCGAGGATGCGCCAACCCTTGCACCGCAATCTCCGCGGCGACCGAGGCTCGGCCCTGTTCGAGATGGCGCTGTCGTTGCCGATACTGGCGGTCTTGCTGGTCGGCATTATCAAGGGCGGGATTCTCTTTTACGACTACGTGACGCTGGCTGATGCTGTGGCGGTCGGCGCCAGAACCATGGCGACCAGCCGCGGGGTTACAACCGCTTGCACCTCGGCGGAAACCGCGCTCACCAACGCCGCCACTAACCTCGTCACATCGAAAATCACGCCCACCATTAGCTTTCCAACGTCGAACACCCACGCCGATTCCTGTACCTCCTTATGGCCGGGTGATGCCGTGGAGGTGGAAGCCACCTACCCCTGCGACTTGACGATTCCTTTCGTGGGCAACGTTTGGCCGGGTTGCACTCTGACTTCGGAGACAGCGGTTCGAATTGAATGAGGCCCTGGCTGCACTCTTAATCGCACACCCTGTTACGGGCCGATGAGGTGGAACATGAACACTCTCCTTCGTCGAATGTTTCAAGAGCAAGACGGGCAGGCCCTCTACATGGTTTCTGCCCTTTTGGTCGTCCTTCTAGGAATGGCGGCAATCTCCATCGACATCGGTTTTGCGCTGCACGCCCAGCGTGAGCTGCAAGCCTCGGCTGACGCGGCAGCCACAGCCGGAGCGCTGGACTTGCCCAACGCCACGGCCGCCACAACCGCTAAAGCCTACGATGGAGAATCAACGGGCAAGAACTACAGGGGCGATCTGCCCGGCGTGACAACTATCAATGGCACCCCGGCGGTGACCTGCGTGACCGCCACCCAACTGCAAACACTGAGCATCACCATAGGGCCAACGTGCGACAACTCGGCGGGCGGGAACGCGGTCGTGGTGGAAGAACAGGTGAGCGTTCCAACATTCTTCGCCAAGGTGTTCGGCTTTAGTTCAATTACCCTCCATGCCAACGCGCTCGTGCTCCAGAAGGGCAGTCTCGGCAGCGAGCCGGAGCCGGTCAACGTTATGATTATCATGGATACGACGAATTCGATGACCAACTCCGACTCCACCTGCACAGGCACTGGCGTCACCAACCCCACCAGGGAGGACTGTGCGAAGGCGGGAGTACGAACATTACTCGCGGAGCTCGAGCCCTGCGATCCCATCTTGGGCTGTGGCACATTCTCCAATGGCGCAGCTCAGCACCCCTACCAATCGGTCGGCTTGGCAATTTTCCCAGGGCTGACCGCCACTTCCTACGATGTGGACGAGTACAACTGCAAGAGTACCACTCTCTCGACAAGCAACGGCATCTCGAAATACGCCAATCCCACCACTCAACCCCCGTATTACACGGCTGTCCCCTTATCGAGCGATTACCTGACCTCGGATACCAGCGGCGCCCTGAACACCGGTACCTCCCACCTCGCGGATGCGGTGTATTGGACCAACCAGTCCGGGTGTAGCTCGAGCAAATACGGGCTCCAGGATCCCGGCGGCGCAGGAACCTACTATGCCGGAGTAATCAATGAGGCTCAGGCGGCTCTCGCCCAGCTCAGCGGATCGGTGAATGCGATGATCGCGGTCAGCGACGGGGCGGCGAACGCGACCCAGAGCGATTTCGTTTCCGGAACTTCCTCGATTTACTATACCAACGACTGCCAGCAGGCGGTCACTGCGGCCCAAAATGCCACCAAGGCCGGAACCCTGGTCTACTCGATCGCCTATGGCGCCTCGACCTCGCCGTCCGCGAGCTGCACGACGGATAATCCTGCCATCTCCGGGTGTACCACGATGACGGAGATAGCCTCCCAGCCGAGCATGTTCTATTCAGACGACGCCGATGGTTGCGTGTCCAGCGCCAACCCTACCCTCACCACTCTAAGCCAGGCATTTGCAGCCATCGGTTACAGTTTCAGTTCCACGCGCGTGCTTCCATTCAACCTCTACGTCCCGCCCTCGTAGGACAGGTATTGTAGGGGCGGCCCTTGTGGCCGCCCTGGGGGTGGTGCATACTGGAATCCCGCGTAGCAGCGGTTCTACGCTGAGACCACGTCGAGGCATGCTATGGAACTCAATAGTATTGTGATCGTAAGCCTGGGATCTCCCAAGGAGAAAACCTGGGGCCAACTGCTCCAGCTCGACGCCCACGGTGTCACGTTGCGCGGCATCGACCTCACTTCTTTTGATGACTTCGTCCGCCAGATCGTGGGCCGGGAGGAATGCACTGTGGGAATGACCCAGGTCTTCTATCCCATGCACCGTGTGGAGCGTGTGGCGCTTGATGAATCCTCCGGCTCGATTCCCTCGCTTTCCGAGCGGTTCCATAGTTTGGTGGGATTGAGCATCCAGGAATACCTTGGAATCGAGACCTCCCAGGGCTAAGGGGCAGTCGACAGTTGTCAGTCAACACTCGGAAGTCAGTGTTCGCGGGATTCTGAAAGGGCCCGCTGCACTTGAGCGTAACCGGCTAGAGCCGCAAGCAGCTTGCTGACATCGAATTGCACTTCGTGAAAGAGCGCGAGGATGTCGCCTTCCCGCTCCGCAGGGCTTAAAGGCAGGAATTTCTCCACCGGAACATAGAATGGGTTGTCGCGCACCATCGTGCCTTCCACGAGCAAGTGCCTATGCACGGCGAGGGCGTTGAGCAATTGATGGGTTGGAATCTTTTCGAGGTCGTACTGGCAAAGCGCCACGCTGGGGTAATGCTTCACCTGGTAATTGAGCAGCGCGTGAAACTCGAAGAAGTGCGGCATGGGAAAACCGAGCGGGGCAGCCCACAGCCCCTCCTCGAGCCATCGCAGCGATGGGGCGGCAGCGCGCTCCGCGTCCGCGAAGATCGACTGAGTCCACTGCCTTAGTTCCGGAAAGGTGTGCAACCCGCGGTGTAACCGAAAGCTTCCCTCGCCAATGTGACGATCGACCTCCACCCCTTGCGCGCGAAGCCGGCCAAGCATTTCCGCCTGGTAGTCATCAGGAGCCAGGTAGACACACAGATCATCGCCCTGGAGCCCTTCCGCTAGAAACGACATCGTACTGAATGCTTCCTCGCGGCTTCGATACAGGATGGCGACGTGCTCGTGGTGGCGAAGGGGAATTCGACCCTGGAGGTAAGTAAACGGGCGCATATCAACGGGCGGCTCCTGCAACAGAACTCTGAACTACGGAGAGTCGGAAGTCAATTCATATTCGGGTAGTGCCGTCATTTGGAATTACCTCCTTCGCGAACCACCGGTCATTCCTGCGCAAGCGGGAATCCAGCCCGTAGATAAGGGACGCTCCCGGAGGTTTGCGGAGTGGATTCCCGCTTGCGCGGGAATGACCGTGATTTCGGAAGGGATCCCGCCCCAAATGACACGAACACACAGAATCCCCAGTTGCAAATTGCGCGCTCAACCGCTTGGCGGTAAGATAATACAATGCACGCCTGCGAGGGGGCTCGCCGGCGAGGGCGAAGGTCGGTGGGCAGATGACCTGGAACACAAAGTGGTTAGTGGCTCTTGTCTGCCTTCTTTCGTGCGGTTCCGCGTTCGCCGACGAATTCAGCCAAGTGTCTCGCTACTCGGTGCGAATGTTCTCTTATGGCCTCCTCACCGTCGATGCTCGCATGGGTGACATTCACGTCGAGGGCTGGGACGAACCACGCCTGGAAATTGAGGCTGAGAAGGTGGTGCGCGCCAAGTCTAAAGAAGCAGCGCAGCCGATGTATGAGCAACTCACCGTAGTCCTCGAGGGTCAGGACAAGCGCGTGCTGCTGCGCACCCTCTACCCGCCGCGCAAGATGTGGCGCCCCTTTCGGGGCGAGGCGCGGCTTTCAGTCAATTACCGCATCAAAATGCCTTTCGACGCCAATCTTGCCCTGAAATGCGTAGATGGAGATGTTTGGATTCGAGGTGTCGTGGGCAAGCAGGTAGTTCTGGTCAATTATGGCGATGTGGAGATTGACATACCATCACTGGATCGCCTGCGCTCGCTCCGCGCCCATGCCTGGTTGGGATACGTCCAAAGTGATCTCCACGGAGAAGACAAAGGCGGTTTTGGTCCCGGAATTTACTTCTGGAATCCCACCGGCGAGCAGGACATCTCCGTCAAGGTTCGCATGGGCGGAGTTTTTGTCTATCGCGATGAATAGACAGTGAACGCTCCCATGTGTCATTCCGAGCGAAGCGAGGAATCTCGCCCTGCCGAATCAAGCAGTCGAGAATCAAAGGTCAATAGGAGCCTGCTTTCCGCCCTTCGACCCTCGACTTCTCGACTCGTACACAGAGCGAGATTCCTCGCTTCGCTCGGAATGACAGAAGCGGGTCAGTGCTAACCCTTGCTTTCCTATTCCGTCCAATTCCCAGACAGCCTTATGGAACTTTCGAGGCGCCTTGAACGTTAACTCGTCTAGCGCGGGCAAGATGGCCGCGCCGCGGAGGATTTCTGTCTCTGGAGGACGAAGATGAGAAAGCTCAGCACGTTGCTGCTTGTAGCGCTGGTCGCGTCGCTTTTTGCCACTCTTGCCAATGCCAGTTCACGTATTGAGAAGACTTTGAAGCTCGAACCTAACGGACGGTTCGTGCTCGAATCTGACGTGGGGAGCGTGACCATAACCGGCGCCCCGTCCTCGGGGGCTCGGGTGGTCATCACCTCCGAGCGGATTGACCTTGAATCCCGCTATAACATCAATTTCGAGGAGAATCCGGGGTTCGCGAGCGTGACCGTGCGCCGGAGGGACCATTTTAGCTGGAGCGAGCATGGTTCCGTGCATTTCGAAGTCGAAGTCCCCTCCCAGACGCAGACCGAAATACGCACCGGCGGGGGGAGCGTCGAACTATCCAACCTTCACGGCGACTCTGAGCTCAAGACCTCGGGCGGCTCGATCGATGTTTCCGGCTTGTCCGGGAAACTCGATGCCAAGACTTCCGGCGGTTCAATTCACTTGCGGGAGGTTAACGGTGATGCGCGCGTGGACACGTCGGGAGGAAAGATTGACGTGGCCTCGCTCGATGGCTCGCTCTCCGCACATACCAGCGGCGGCCCCATTCACATCGATCGCGTGACCGGCTACGTCGAGGCCAAGACTTCCGGCGGCCCCATCTCCGTGAATTTCGGCCGGGGAAACGCGCGCGGTGGGGTGCTCGAAACCTCCGGGGGTTCAATCGAAGCGGAGCTTGACCGGTCCGCCAATCTCGATATCGACGCCTCCACTTCCGGCGGCTCCGTCTCGAGCGATCTGCCCATTCGAGTGGTGGGAAAGATTTCCGGCTCCAGCCTGCACGGCTCGCTTGGCTCCGGCGGCGAAACGCTGCGACTCCATACGAGTGGCGGCTCAATTCATATCCGAGCCCTCTGAGGTGAAGCACCTCCCCAGTACCTGTGGCGTTGTAGGGGCAACCACAAGGGTTGCCCCTACAACGCCCTGCCAAAACGTGTTTTTTCACCCCTTCAGAGCCTTTCCGCAAGGCAGGCGGCAAGTCAGGGTGAGGCTCAGTATTGACGGCATATAGTATAGGGGAGTATAGTATATTTGAGATCTGGAGGGTTTGATGGCGCATACCATGAGGGACAAGGAGAAGCTGCTCATCCGCGTGCGGCGGATTCGAGGCCAAATTGAAGCAGTCGAGCGCGCCCTCAGTGAAACCCGAGAGTGCGCCGAGGTGCTTCAGTTGGTGGCAGCCTGCCGGGGAGCACTGAATGGGCTGATGGCCGAGTTGATCGAGGGCCATATCCGGTTTCACGTGCTGTCGCCCAACGGCAGGAAAGGCACCTCCCAGGCTGAAGCCGCAGAGGAACTGATCGAGGTGGTGCGCACTTACTTGAAGTAGCGCTCATTTCAGGAAGTGCAGCAACCACCCCTGCCCCTCCTTACTAAGGAGGGGAGCAACAACCCGCGAGGGGGATGCAACCCAAGCCCCCTCCTCTGCGAGGAGGGGGCCACGTGCCGGTGAGCAGTGTAGCCTTCAGATCAGGGCACAAAGAAAGGGAGAAAATATGGCGACCATTGTCAAAAAGACCGGGGATCCCTTTCTGCATGTCCCGCAGTCTGGGAGCGCCCCCTCGCCTCGCGAGGTCGAAGAGAAACAGCGGGGAACGCATGACGGGGTGGGTTCAGAGCACCAGCATTCCATCCAAGGGCGCGACATAGTCCGAATCGTGTTCGTTGCCGCCGCGGCGGCGGCGCTTTGGTTCCTTCGCGCTGGCCCGGCTTCTATCTATGTGGGAATCGGCGTGGTGTGCGCTGCTGTGGGTGGCTATGCAATCTTTCGCGAGGCCATCGAGAATGTTCTCGAGCGCCGGATGACGATGGAGCTCTCCATGACCATCGCCATCCTGGCCGCTCTCGTGATTCGTGAATTCTTCACCGCGCTGGTGATTACCTTATTTGTTCTCGTTGCCGAGGTCCTGGAGAGCCTCACGGTGGGACGGGGCCGGCAGGCGATCCGCCATTTGATCGATCTTCTTCCCAGCCGCGCCACGGTGCGTCGCGCGGGAGTTTGGGCAGAAGTCGATAGCCGGCAAGTCGAGCGCGGTGAGACCGTTCTGGTTAAACCCGGCGGCCGGATTCCCGTGGACGGCGCGGTGGAGGCAGGGCACTCCTTCGTGGATCAGGCCACCATAACCGGGGAATCACAGCCGGCGGAAAAGTCCCCTGGCGCCACCGTCTTCGCCGGCACCATCAACCAATCGGGCGCGCTCGAAGTGCGCGCAGAGCACTTGGGCCGCGACACGACCTTTGGGAAAATCATCGAGGCCGTGGAGCGGGCCGAAAAATCCCGCGCGCCAATTCAAAAGACAGCCGATCGCCTGGCAGGATACCTGGTTTATTTCGCCATGGTCTCGGCGGCTTTGACTTTCCTTCTCACTCACAATGTGCGTTCGACTATTTCCGTGATCATCGTGGCGGGCGCCTGCGGAATCGCCGCCGGGACGCCGCTGGCCATACTGGGAGGCATCGGGAGAGCCGCTCACCACGGGGCGATCGTCAAGGGCGGGCTGTACCTCGAGCGACTTGCTGAGGTGGACACCATCCTGCTCGACAAGACCGGCACGCTCACGTACGGCATTCCGGAAGTGGAAGAGATGCGCCCTGCTCCTGGAATATCCCGCGAATCCTTGTTGCGTGCCGCAGCGGTTGCCGAATCGCGTTCCGAGCATCCCCTCGCCAAGGCGGTGCTTAGAAAAATGGCCGAACTCGCCCTCGAGCATGAGGATCCCGAGGGTTTTGAATACATACCTGGCCGAGGGGTAATGGCCCGGTTAGGCAGAGAGGAAATCCTGGTTGGGAGCCGGGGCTTTCTGGAAGGGCGAGGCGTTCAAGTAAACGGCCTCGAAGGCAACCGTGGTGGACCTGAAATCTTCGTGGCTCGTCGCGGCCAATTCCTGGGCACCCTGGTTATTTCGGAACGGCTTCGATCCGGGGCGCGCCAGGCGGTTCAATCCTTACGATCAATGGGATTAAGGACCGTGCTCCTGACAGGGGATACCAAGGCGGCTGCGGAAAGGGTGGGAAGTGAGCTCGGCGTTGAGGAAGTGGCTTCCGAGCTTCTGCCGGAAGGGAAACTCGAATATGTGGAGCGCCTGAGCGCAGCAGGTCGCACCGTAGCCATGGTTGGGGACGGAGTGAATGATGCCCCGGCTTTGATGCAGGCCGCCGTCGGCGTGGCCATGGGGTCAGGGACGGATGTCGCGCGCGAAAGCGCAGAAATTGTGTTGATCGGGAACGACCTTTCGAAACTGGTCGAAATCCTTCGCATCGCGCGCCGCTGCAGGCGCACGATCTTACAGAATTTCGTCGGCACACTCGGAGTAGATGGCGTCGGCATGGGCCTTGCGGCTTTTGGCCTGCTCAACCCGCTGCTCGCCGCTTTCATCCACGTATCGTCAGAGATGGCATTCATTTTGAATTCGGCAAGGCTGGTCCCACGCGCATCGCTGGCCGGCGCACTGGCTCGAGGGTCTCGTTCCGCAGGAAGGCTGGGCTGGGAGAAAACGCCGCGCGAGCAGGCCTCAGACACCGTTTGACCATCGAACACCAACACGAGACGGGAGCTCGCTTACGCGTGGCCAATCTCGCCGACTACATTGAGTCGCTGCAACAAAAGTAGGAGCAGCCAGAAATTAGTTGCAACCTACCCACCCCATCACGCATCACTATAATAACCCCGCTTTTTAATGGGCTTTGTAAGGCGATTTGGGCATCGCCCTGATATTTGTAGTTGGCAATTGGCTATGAGACATTTGCATCTGAGGCCGATTCCACGCGCTGTCGCGACGGTACTGATCCTCTTCGCGCAGTTTCAATTGCTGTGGATCGCCGCCGTACACTGCCACGAACTGCCGCTTGTTCCACGGCCCGCGACATTCCAGCCCGTCAGCCCAAGCCAGCAACCTGCCTCTGCCGGCGCCGACGTGCAATGTCCTGCCTGCAACATGATTCACCAAAGCACCGGCCAGGCTGCGGCAGCGTTTTCTGCGCCGCAGCCCAGCGCCTCGCAAAGACGGCCGCTGGCGGCTTCGCCTGCCAGAACGCGGACTTGCGATCTGCCGATTTTACGCGGCCGCGCCCCTCCCCTCTCCTAAGCTGTGCCTCTACTCTCTTCTCATAACAACCAACTCAATACATAGTTCAGGAGGGCATCATGATTTCCCGAATAGTGCTTTTGTGCTGCGCATTCGCCGCCCTTTGCGGTTTGGGTGTCGGGCAAAAGGCAAACGACGTGACGGTTCCCGTCCCCCACACGTCGGCGACTTCAGGCAAGGAGATGTATCTGGCTTATTGTGCCACGTGTCACGGGAAAGAGGGAAAGGGTGATGGACCCGTTGCCGGCGCATTGAAAGTTCCGCCCCCTGACCTGACGACCCTTTCGAAAAGAAACAATGGCAAATTCCCGTCGGCGCAGGTTGTCAACACCATCACCGGCCCAGCAGGCACGCCAGCGCACGGCCCCAGAGAGATGCCGGTGTGGGGTCCGGTTTTCATGAGCATGGAACACCAACACGAGTCGGGAGTTCGCTTGCGCGTGGCCAATCTCGCCGACTACATTAAGTCGCTGCAAGAAAAGTAGGAGCAGCGAGAAATCTGTTGCAACCTACCCACTCCATCAGGCATCATTATACTAACCCCGCTTTTTAATGGGATTTGTAAGGCGATGTGGGCATCACCCGGATGCTAGTAGTTGGCAGTTGGCCATGAGACATTTGCACCTGAAGCCGATTCCACGGGCGGTCGCGACGACACTCATTCTCCTTGCGCAGCTCCAGCTCTTGTGGATAGCTGCCGTGCACTGCCACGAGCTGCCGCTGGGGCCGCTGTCCGCACGCTTTCAGCCCACCGGCCCAACCCAGCAGCCGGCCTCCGCCGGCGCCGACGTTCTATGCCCTGCCTGCAGTCTTATTCACCAAAGCACTGCCCAGGCCTCGGTCGTCTTTTCGGCGCCTCGGCCCAGCGTCTCAGAAAGATACGCGCTGGCAGCTTTGCCTGTTAATTCTCTCTCCTGCGATGTGCCAGTGTCGCGCGGTCGTGCCCCTCCCCTCTCCTAAGTTGTGCCTCTACTCTACTCTCTTCTCATAACAATCAACTTCATAGCTCAGGAGGGCATGATGACTTCTCGTATTCGCACGGATTGTGTATTGGCTTCTGTTTTGGATCACCTTTGCCGGCCATCGCGCCGGTTACGGTCGAAACAGGGACGGGAGCGCCGCGCTGAAATTCACAAGTTGGTGGCGGCAAGTCTGTTCTTGTGTTTCTTTGGAGTCGCAGGCTTTTTGAGGGCGCAGGGAAGCAGTGCGGTGACAGTTTCAGGCACGGTGAAGGACCCTTCCGGCGCCGTGATCCCGGGCGCTATCGTAACCATCTACAATCCGGTCAGCGGCTTCACTCGGGAGGCGTCCACCGACGCCAGCGGCTCGTTCAGCATCCCCAACGTCCCATTTAACCCCTACCACATGACGGTGGCCGCCACAGGGTTTGCACCCCACGTACAGGACTTGGACGTGAACTCGGCGGTGCCCCTCAACTTAAATATTGCTATGGAATTGGCGGGCGGAAGGACCGAGGTGACCGTGACCACCGAGGCATCAGACCTGATCGAGGTTGACCCCACGACCCACACGGACGTGGATCGGGCTCTCTTCGACAAGCTGCCGCTGGAAAGTCAGTCGTCGTCCATTAGTTCCCTCGTTACACTTTCCACGCCGGGAATCGCCGCGGATTCGAACGGTCTGTTCCACGGAATGGGAGATCACGCGGAAAACTCGTTTAACGTCGACGGTCAGCCCATCACGGACCAGCAAAGCAAGATCTTTTCAAATCAGATTTCCCTTGACTCGCTCCAGTCTTTGGAAGTGATTCCCGGCGCACCACCGGCGGAGTTTGGGGACAAGACCAGCGTAGTGATTGTGGCGACCACGCGTTCAGGCCTGGGGGAGACTCAGCCGCATGGCGATGTGGAGGCTTCTTACGGAACTTTTGGAACTGCGAACGGCGGATTCGATTTGGGTTACGGTGGAAAAAACTGGGGTAATTTCATCTCCGCCAATGGATTGAACACCAGCCGGTTCTTGGATGGGCCGGAACATAACGTCCTGCACGACCGTGGCAATGAAGAGAACCTGTTTGACCGCTTCGACTTTAAGCCCTCGGCAAAGGACACGGTCAATTTGAACTTCCAATTTACGCGCTCCTGGTTCCAAAACCCTAATTCCTATGACGCGCAAGACGCCACGGCATGGAGCGGGTTGGTCGTTGACAACAACGGCCTGAGTCCCACCGGGATGGTCGTAGGCTCTACCGATCAGCGTTCGCAGATCAAGACGCTTGACATTGCGCCCGCCTGGACGCGCCTGCTCAATACCACCACCGTGTTCACGTTGGGAGGGTGGGTGCGCCAGGATCGATACAACTACTTTCCGAGCGACGATCCTTTCGCCGACCTTCAACCTGATATTCAGCGCCAGACCATTGGCCAGACTCGCCGGCTGACCAATGCTGGCGGTCGCGCAGAGGTCTCTTTCGTGAAGGGGATCAACAACCTGAAGGCAGGAGTGGTATTTCAGCACACCTTTCTGACCGAAGACGACAGCTTCGGGGTGGTCGATCCCACCTCCAATGCTCCTTGTTTGAATGCCGACGGGAGTCCGGATACAAACCCGGGGCTGACTGATCCGGCGAATTGCACCGGGCCTCTCCAGGCGAATCCGGGTTTCATCGCCCTTCTGGGCTGTTACGACTTGACCCGAACAGCGCCACTGCCGTCCTCCGACGATTGCCCGAATTCGACCAGCGGACGATACGCCTATAACGTTCACTCCGACATCAAGGAGCTGGCGCTATTCGCTCAAGACTCCATTACCTATAAGAACTGGAACATCAACCTTGGCCTCCGCGGCGACTTATATAATGGCATCACTATTGCTCGCCAAGCGGAGCCGCGCGTAGGCACCGCTTACAACATCAGGAAAACCAACACCGTGCTTCAGGGTTCGTATGCTCGCATCATGGAAACGCCGTTCAACGAGAACCTGGTCCTGGCGAGCAACGGATGCACAGATCCCGTGATCAAAGCGATCATGACGTCGACCATCGCCCCTTGCGTCAGCACCACTCCGCTGAGTCCCGGCAGCCGCAATGAGTTCCACGTGGGCCTCCAGCAAGCCGTCAGCAGATACTTGGTTGTGAGCGGCGAATACATTTGGAAGTATACCCAAAGGGGCTTCGACTTCAGCATCCTGGGCGACTCGCCGATTACCTTTCCCGTCGAGTGGACCAAATCGAAAATCCCTGGATATGCTGTCCGAGCCAGCGTCCCGAACATCCACGGCTTCACGGCCTTTGTAGTTTTCTCTAGCGTGGCGGCGCGCTTCTTCGAGCCGCAGGTCGCCGGAGTCGGCGCCGCGCCGGGCTCGCTTTGCGCGACGACGCCGACGGGATGCGAGGTATTCCGCATCGATCACGACGAGCACTTTAACCAGACAACTCACGTGCAATACCAACCCTTCAAGCGCGGCCCTTGGGTCGGCTTCAACTGGCGTTACGATAGCGGCTTGGTGGCAGGCCCCCTGCCGTGCGCGGGCGGCAATTGCGCCAATGGGCCGGCTGGCACCGACTCCATCGTGGATGCGTCGATTATCACCCCGGATCAGCAGTACCAGGCCGGACTCTCCTGCAACGGCGTGTTTGCCACCCCGACGACTCCGATCAGTCCAAACAGCGTATGCCCGGCATCCGAGTACAAGTCATCCCTGGTGAAGATCCCTGCGGCGGGAACAGAAAACGACGACCACAACCCACCCCGCATCGCGCCTCGCAACCTCTTCGACCTCTCGGTGGGTGATGACAACCTCTTCAACAGTGACAAGCGCAAATGGAGCCTCCGCTTGTCCGCCATCAATCTGATGAATCGAGAGGCCCTCTACAATTTCATTTCAACGTTCAGCGGAACGCACTATGTCACGCCGCGCGCCCTGACCGTTGAGCTGGGATTTCACTTTTAACTCGGATTACGAAGTTGCTGGCGTCTGTCCTCCTTTGCCCGCCCTCCTTTTGGGCGGGCGAAGGAAGTTTGCAGTTCTCTTTTGCACTTTGCATCCTGCGATGAAGGTGTGACCAAATCAAAACAGCCCGCGCAAAGCCGCTAAGTGGAACTGCCACGTGGCCTATAAGGGGTTACTGCTGGTCCCGGAGGTTTCTGGCTTTCGAGGCCGTTTTCCCGGTTTTTTTGTGCTTCCCGGGTCCGGCCCTGGACCACCCCGGATTCGCCGATTATGGGGATTTTGGCGCATTTCAACTTTTACGCTCGCTTTGGACTTTGTGTCTCTTGACAATCACAATGCCATAGGCTACAATTCTAAGCATGGCCGATTCGGAGTGCGGCGGCTTTGTTGCCGCACTCCAAATTTGAAGGAACAAACCGGGAATGTCTATGAAAACAAACAAACGAGCGCTGCGGAACATTTGTGAACCTGGCCGCTGCGGGCCTGCGGTTTGGAGTGCGACAGCGCAGTTGTCGCCCTCGTCTCCTGAACTCCGGCCGGAAAGGCACGGTTCCAAGGCGGCAGCTTTGTTGCCGCACTCCGAATTTGAAGGAACAAACCGGGAATGTCTATGAAAACAAACGACCGCTGTGGAAAACTTGTGAACCTGGCCGATGTGGGCCTGCGGTTTGGAGTGCGACTGCGCAACTGCCGCTTGTTTCTCTGCAACTCCGGTCGGAAAGGCGCCGTTCCAAGGCGCCAGCTTTGCTCCCGCACCCAGATTTGAAGGAACAAACCGGGAATGTCTATGAAAACAAACAGCAGGAGTCAGGAGTCAGAAGTCAGGAGCGCGCCTCGCGGACCAGGACGGAGTGTTTTTTGCGACGGAGGAACGCTGACGGCTGGTAGCTGAGAGCTGATAGCTTTCTTACGGAACAAACCGGGAATGTCTATGAAAACAAAAGACCGCTGTGGAACACTTGCGAACCTGGCCGGCGCGGACCTGCGGTTTCGAGTGCGACAGCGGAGCTGCTTCCTTCGGCTCTTCAACTCCGGTCGGAAAAGCACTATTCCAAAACGGCAGCTCGGATGCCGCAGTCCAAAACTGACAGATTCGGACATTTAGTGCGATTGGAGGGACGTAGGAACACAAATTGCCCATTCTTGGGTCGTATGTGGGTTATTAGGGTGTTTTGACCCGAAAGCGGGATCCTGCATCCCGAGCTGACACAAGAGTTCAAAGATAACGCCGACCTTTAGGTCAGCATTTGCCAATTATTCCGGCTTCCTGACGCTGAAGGTCAGCGCTAACGCGGAAACCGGGAGACACCGGAGAGGAAAAGGAGTACAATCTTGCACTCCACAGTGACACATCTTCTATGAGCGTCAACATCGGGTTAGATATCGGCGCTGTCAGTCTAAAGCTTGCCGCTATCGGATCAACCACAGACGTGGCCCTCTTCCGCAATCTCGGTGAAGAGTCCCCCACGTTCTACGAGGACACGTTTCCTGCAGCCAGCCCCTTCGCCGGACGCCCTCTGATTCTCTCGAGATACCGGCGCATTCAAGGGAGCCCAATACAATCCACTTTCGATCTGCTGCAGGAGCTTTACGAGTACCTGCCGGAGGAAAACGTAGAAGGGATTCGCGTAACCGGGTCGGGCAGCCAGCTTATCGCGAAGATTCTGGGCATCTACTTTGAGAACGAGTTCCGCGCCATCGCCAAAGGCGTGCGCACGTTCAACTCCGAAGTACGCACGATCTTCGAAATCGGCGGCGAGTCGTCGAAATACCTGCGGCTGGATCCGGAGGCGGTGGGAAAGCACCTGGGAATCGTGGATTACCAAACCAGCGGCGAATGCGCGGCAGGTACGGGGTCCTTTATCGACCAGCAGGCTACGCGTTTGCTTTACAGCATCGAGCAGGTGGGAGCGGCGGCGTGCGGGGCAAGTTGCGCGGCGCGCATTGCCGGCCGCTGCTCGGTTTTTGCCAAGACGGACATGATCCACGCCCAGCAGAAAGGGTACAGCACGGAGCAGATCCTGCGGGGCCTGTGTGATGCAGTGGCGCGAAATTTCAAATCCAGTATCGTCAAGGGCCGGGCCGTGGTTGCGCCGGTGGCCTTCATTGGCGGCGTAGCGCTGAATGCGGGTATCTCGAACGCCCTGCGAGAGGCGTTCAAGCTGGGCGAGAACGATCTCCTGGTTCCAGGCCTTTACGCCTGGCTGGGGGCGGCGGGCGCGGCCATTCTGGAGGCGGAAGAATGGCGCAAACGATCCTTCAAGCGCATTCATCAACTGCGCCAGCACGAGGCCGCCAAGAGGAGTTTCGCCTGCACGGAAGTGCTTTCGATGCAGAACGTGTTGTTGTTGCGCGACCGGGTGCAGCATGTCAGGCCGCCTCTGGGCGCGCCCGGCGCAGCCGCGGGTGAGCCCGCCGAGATTTCAAATTCGAAATCTCAGATTTCAGACCCGTCCCAATCGCCGGCGGGGATTTCAAATTCGAAATCTCAAATTTCAAATAAGCTCGAGGCATACCTGGGAATTGACATCGGCTCAGTGAGCACCAACCTGGTGGTTACTGACGCGGCAGGCAACCTATTGAAGGAAATCTACCTGCCCACGCAGGGTCGGCCCATTGAGGTGGTTGACCGGGGCCTAAAGGAGATCGAGGCTGAACTCGGCGCTTGGCTCGACATTCGAGGCGTTGGGACGACAGGTTCGGGGCGCGAACTGATCGGTGAACTGGTCGGCGCCGACACCGTCAATGACGAGATCACAGCCCACAAGACTGGCGCCATGCACGTGTGCCAGCAGATGGGCATGGAGCCGGTAGACACCATCTTCGAAATCGGCGGGCAGGACTCGAAGTTTATCCGCATCGAGAAGGGCGTGGTGGTGGACTTCACCATGAACGAAGCCTGCGCGGCGGGCACCGGCTCGTTTCTCGAGGAGCAAGCCGAAAAGCTTGGGATTTCCATTAAAGAGGAATTCGCGCGCCTGGCGCTGGCCTCTGCCAACCCCGCCCGGCTGGGCGAACGTTGCACTGTTTTCATGGAGCGAGACGTCACGTCGCTGATGCTGAAGGGCGCGGAAGTGGGAGATCTGGCGGCGGGCCTGGCTTACTCAGTGGCGCTGAACTACCTGAACCGCGTGGTGCGTGGAAGGAAAATCGGTAACGTCATTTTCTTCCAGGGAGGAACCGCTTACAACGACGCTGTGGCTGCTGCATTCTCCCAGATTCTGGACAAGCGGATTATCGTGCCGCCGCATAACGGCGTAATCGGGGCCATCGGCATGGCGCTGATTGCGCGCGAGCGAATGAAGGGCGCGGGGCACGCCAGCCGTTTCCGGGGCTACGACCTCCATCAAGTGCAGTTCACGGCGCGGGACTTTGTCTGCCGAGCCTGCTCGAATTACTGCGACATGAAAGAGTTTACGATCGAGGGAGAGCGCACCTATTGGGGAGACCAGTGCTCGGACAAATTCCGCAAGCGGGCGCGCTCCGACCGCAGGCCCATCCTGGATGACCTGGTCGAATACCGCGAGAAGCTGCTGGAGGAAGTTCTGCTGCCCGCCAAAGGCTCAAGGCCGAGCGTGGGGATCCCGCGCACCATGTACTATTACGACCGCTTTCCCTTTTGGTGCGCGTACTTCCAGGAACTGAATTTCGAGGTGGCCGTATCCGCCGCCACCGACCGGAAGATTTCCGCTCGAGGTGAGGAATCGGCCGTTGCCCAGCCCTGCTTCCCCGTGCAGGTGGCGCACGGGCACGTCCTGGACTTGCTGGACAAGGGAGTGGACTACCTGCTGCTGCCGAACATTGTCAACGCCGAGGCGCCGCCGCAGGGTGTGGATTCGCACCTCTGTCCCTGGAACCAAACCCTCCCGTATGTCGTCCGTGCGGCGCCACAGGTGGAGCGCCTCCGCAGCAAGCTGCTCATCCCAACCGTGCATTTCCGCTTCGGAAGGAGGCACGTCGAGAAGGAGTTGGCGGCGTTTGCTCGAACCCTCGGCTTTTCCCGCAAGCAGAGCGATCGGGCCGTGACGGCGGGATACGCCGCCCAGGGAGCCTTCACGGAAGCTATGCTGGAGGCTGGCGCGGAGGCTCTGGCCCAACTCCAGGCGAGCGGCGAGCCGGCACTGCTGCTGGTCGGGCGGCCTTACAACCTCTACGATCGTAGCGTCAATTGCGACATCCTGCGTAAGCTGCGGACGCTTTATGGCGTCAACGTACTGCCCATGGATTTCCTGCCCCTCGATTCCGAAGATATCCGCGATGTTAACCCGAATATGTACTGGAATTCGGGGCGCCGTATCCTGGCCGCGGCGAGGTTAGCGCGCCGCCACCGCAATCTGCACCTCGTTTACATCTCGAATTTCAAGTGTGGCCCAGACTCCTACATCAAGTCATTCGTCGACGACGCTGCCGGTAAACCTTCCCTCGTGCTCCAGTTTGACGGCCACTCGAACGACGCGGGCTTCATCACCCGTTGCGAAGCCTATCTTGACAGCAAAGGATTTCTGCGATGCCCCTCTTCGACCACCGTCATGTGAGCCGGCGCATTAGCCCCGGCCATCCCCTTTGGGGTAAGACGGTTTACATCCCTACCATGGCGGAAGGCAGTTCCGAGGCATTCGCGGCCACTTTTCGTTGGCTGGGCATCGATGCGCAGCCCACCCCGCCCTCCAACGAGCGGACGCGAGAGTTGGGGAGCAAGCATACGACCGGCGACGAGTGCTACCCCGCCAAGGTTACGGTGGGCGACTTCCTGCGCGTCATTGAATCGCCGGGTTTCAGGCCGTCGCACGCAGCGTTCTTCATGCCTACCGCCGAAGGTCCGTGCCGCTTCGGCCAGTACGCTCCCTTCCTGAAGAAAATCTTGCGCGAGGCCGGCTACGGCGACGTCCAGGTGCTTTCACCCACAAGTCAGAATGGCTACGCGGACCTGGGCGACATTACCAATGCTTTTCTGCGCGCTGGTTGGCGGGCCCTGGTCTCCGCAGACACGCTTCACCGCGCCTTGCTCAAGACTCGCCCCTATGAGACAAGCCCGGGCGTCGCGGACCGCGCTTTCCAAACCTCGCTCCAGGATTTATGCCAAACCCTGGAAACAAGTTGCGCGGACATGGACTGCCAACTGTTGAGCCTGGTCGAGTCGGTAATCCGGGCGCGAGAGAGGTTCCGGCGTGTCCCCACTCGGTACGATCCTGACACTCCGCTGATCGGCGTCGTAGGCGAAATCTTTTGCCGCCTCAATACGTTTTCCAACGAAGACTTGATACGCAAATTGGAGAGTTATGGGGCCGAGTGCTGCTTGAGCCACATTGCCGAGTGGGTAGCGTATACCAACACCGAACAGGAAAGAAAGCTGCGCCTGCGCGGACGCGCCATTTCACTGGACATGCTCAAGGCGCGCTTGCGCTCCTATATCCAGCATTCCGATGAGCACGCCTTGATCGCCCCGTTCCATGAGGACTTCGTGGGTTACGAGGAGCCGGAAGTTGAGGAGGTCATAGAACTGGCTTGGCCTTATTTGCCGGTCTGCGGGGCGCAGGGTGAGATGGTCCTGAGCGTGGGCAGGGCGGCTTACCTTGCCCTTCATGGCGCAGACGGGGTCATCGATATCAGCCCGTTCACCTGCATGAATGGAATTGTCAGCGAGGCCATCTATCCCAAGCTCAGCAGAGAGTACGGCGGCATCCCCATTCGCAATTTCTATTTTGACGGTACACAGTCGGACCTCGACAGGGACTTAGGTATCTATCTCGAACTCGCCCGATCCTATCGGGAGAAGAAAGCTTTCCCGCGCAAGTATGCTCCGTGCTGCGCCGAGCCGGTATCGTGAGGGAGTTGAAACAAGTTGGAAGGGGGGTTGACAAACTAATACAGGGGTGATATTCTTCTCTGCCTAATAACCGGTGAGTACAATGCCGCCAACTCCATCGTTCTTATGACTGTACCCATGTGCATCCTAGCCACCCCATTTTTCGGCGACATTGCAAGAAAACCAATAAGGGGAGGAAATCATGGTGAGGAGCGTTAAGCGGCAGGGTTCTTCGGAGAGCTTGCGTATGGCGATCCTTGCTGACGAAATCGCCAGATCGCTTCGCGAAGTGTCCCTCCACAAGAAAGTCTGGGACCGGGACCGCCATATCATTACCCAGGCGGTTGAGCTTTTAACGCAGATGAGACGAGGAAAGGAAGCGATGCACAATCAGAAGGCGGTTGGACCCTCACTTCCCTACGCACACGCCCTCGAGGCGGTCCAAGCCATGCGTCTCCACCCGGGATCCTTTGAGTCGATGGAGAAGCTGTTCGAAGTGCTGGTCTCGGAGTTGGAGGACTTACAAGACGAGCGCAATTTCGACGTGGAGTACGTTGAGCAGTTTTTCATCGCCCTCCGCGACGTAGCACTGCATTTGAGTTTGTCAGATTATTCGGGAATTTTCCTCAACGCAGCTTGACCTCGACGTGCCCTGACCTTCAGACGCTACGGTTTCCGCCATTCTTCCCAGTCCTTCAAAACAGCCTTGGTCATGTCACGCGCGGCCTCGTGCAGCCAGTCCGGCTTTCGCTTACCCAGGTCGCGTCGAACAGCCTTGATCGCATCCTTGCTCCCGAGGTGGATATTCGCCGTCTCGAAGCCCATGGCGTAGAGCAGCCGTTCCTCATCACGCTTTTGGGGCAGCGCGGCCAACTCGACGCGGGAGCAATGGGGTGAGAGACGGCGCACAATCCATCTGCCGCACAATCGCACAAAGGGGTCGAGCGCGCGTGCGGCTTTGGTGATGATGGCCTCGTAGAAGATCTTCTGCGGGCCTTTACCTTCGTTCGCCCAAACACACGCCGAAGGCGCGAGCGCCTTCGCCTCGCGGGCCACTCTTGCTCCTCCCCAGTCTGCGATGGCCACAAAACGCTCTCTGCCCAGGCTTCCTAACCCTGCCACCCGGTGGGAGACACGATAGATCATTCCCCGTTCCGGCAACAACTCCTCGAGCGCTTTCCTGGCGCTCTTGGGGATCTCGCCCCGCAGCGTGGGCAGTGCGTTCATCTTTCCCCAAAAGTGGACAGGGTCCCGGAGTTCGCCGGTGACGGTTTCGCGCAGCCACTTGTGATCTTCTTCCAAAACAAATGGCTTGCCGTCCTCGTCGAGACCATCACGGTAGCCGGTCAGAATACTTTTGCAGGCGTCTGCCGCGGCCAGTTTCAAATGGTTGGCTGCGACGGCCAAATGCGCGCTCACCGCGAGCCTGACGAGGTCGTTGGTGTAGGCCATGGGAAACGCCTCGTCGAAATCGTTCACGCCCCAGATCAAGCGCCCTTCGGAGTCGCGCCACGTCCCGAAATTCTCCAGGTGAAGATCGCCTACCGCCAAAACGCGGGGCGCCTTCCCAACATCGGAATGAACCTCCGGCCACAGTTGGGCCCAGCGATAGTAGGTGGCGCGCAAAAAGGGGAATGGCGCCTCCTCCATTCGGGAGTGCTTCAGCGCCAAGTCGGCCGGAATGAGGCTCAGGCGCTCGCCCAGCCATGCTTCGTATCTCTTGGTAGCCTTTTTGATCCTCATGTGTAGTCCGCCTCACGTAGCGGCAGCATTACGCTGCCATCTGGCACGCTAAACTCGCCGCTACAACACCAATATGACCCACTGCCGGCCCAGGAGAGTTATACTCATCACGCTATGCAGCTATTTCCACCCGGAAAAGTACCCCCTCGCATTTTCGAGGGACTCTTGGCCGCGTGTCAAGTGCCAAGACGCTCTCGAGTTGTGCTGGGGCCGCGCTTCGGTGAGGACGCAGCCGTAATTGACATGGGTGGGACGTACCTTGTTGCAAAGACCGATCCGATCACGTTCACCTCGGAGCGAATCGGCTGGTACGCAGTTAATGTCAATGGCAACGATGTCGCCGCTCTGGGAGCGCGTCCGCGCTGGTTCCTGGCCACCTTGCTGCTGCCCGAGAAAAGCACCTCCTTGCCGCTGGTTCGGAGCATATTTCGACATACGCTTCGGGCCTGTGCGGAGTTAGGTGTGACGCTCTGTGGCGGTCACACCGAGATTACCCGTGGTCTCGACCGTCCAATTGTGATCGGGCAAATGCTCGGCGAGGTCGCCAAATCCAAGCTGGTTCGGAAGGATAGTCAGCGGCCGGGAGACGTCGTGCTGCTTACGCGAGGCATCGCCATTGAGGGCACCGCTATCCTGGCTCGGGAAAAGGGTCTTACCCTGGCGCGGAAACTGCCTAGGGAAGTACTTCGACGCGCGCGGCGCTTGCTCCTCCGTCCCGGCATCAGCATCGTCAGGGACGCTATGCTTGCTCAGCGCCATGCAGATATCCACGCCCTGCACGATCCGACTGAAGGAGGACTGGCCTCGGGGCTGTATGAACTCGCGAAGGCTGGTGGCGTGGGCTTGCGCGTCTGGAAAGATAAGGTCCCCATTCTCGAGGAAACCCGCAGCTTCAGTGAAATCCTCGGGTTTGATCCTTTTGGCTTGATTGCGTCGGGAGCCTTGCTGGTGGTCGCGACCGCTGAGTCCGCCCCTAACCTGCTTCGCGCTTACTTGCGCCGTGGCGTGGCCGCCGCTATCATTGGCGAGGTAACGGAAGCGACCGAAGGCGTCCAGGTGGTCGTGAGAGGCCGGACAAGGCCGCTGCGGGTTCCGGCTCGAGATGAGATTGCCCGCTTGCTGTAGCGGCAGATTCACCTCAACACGTGGCGGCGTAACGCCCCCTCTACATGCAATGCGTCCACTTTTGCGCGATTGGCACGCGGGCCCTTTCATGCTATACTGAGTGAGTAAGCTAAGCAGTCTCTAGTGAGCTCGCGCGCCTTCTTAGGTACGCTCCGATTTGAATAATGGGGGAAATAAAGGGCCAAGATTAACGCCTGCGGAGGCTGGGTGAGGTCTCTATGGCGAGTTGGCTCGAGAGCTTCTTTCTGAATCTCCTTGGCGCGTCGCCCAAGGCTTACTCCCATCCTCTTGCGAAATCTCAATGAATGCCTGGCTCCAAGTCCTGAATTATCTCAAAACGAAGGTCAACACGCAGAGCTACCAGACTTGGCTGAGGCCCACCCGGTTCAGCCATGTGGAAAACGAAGCTATCGTCGTGTCTGTACCGAACCGGGAGTTCCAGGAGTGGATTCAAGACAATTACGCGGGGCTTGTCGCTGAGGCCTTACGTCACCTCGATACGGGTTTTAAGGAGATTCGTTACGTTTTCGCGGAAAATGCAGAGAAAAAGAGCTTGAATGGTGACAGCGCGAAACCCGTGCAGAGTAAGCTGGACTTTGATTCCGTCGACTATCAACTGAACCCGAAGTACACCTTTGCAACATTCGTTGTCGGTTCTTGCAACCAATTTGCTCACGCTGCCGCCAGCGCCGTGGCGCAGGCTCCAGCAAAGGCCTACAACCCATTGTTCCTTTACGGGGGGGTAGGTTTGGGCAAAACCCACCTCATGCAGGCCGTCGGCCACATGGTCAAACACAACTGGAAGGAGATACGGTTGGCCTACGTGAACTCGGAAGCTTTCACGAACGACGTCATAAGCTCCCTCCGCTACGACCGTATGGTCTCCTTCCGGGAAAAGTACAGAAACGTCGATGTGCTGCTTATGGATGACATCGAGTTCATTGCTGGGAAGGAGCGAACACAGGAAGAGTTCTTCCATACCTTCAACACTCTCTACGAAACCCAGAAGCAAGTGGTGATTTCATGCGACTGTCCTCCCAAAGACATCCCCGGCTTGGAGGAGAGACTGCGCTCCCGCTTTGAGTGGGGTCTGATTGCCGACCTACAACCTCCCGATCTCGAAACTAAGAGGGCTATTCTGGATAAGAAGTGCGAGGCAAAGGGGGTAACCTTACCCGAGGACGTAAGTGATTTCGTAGCCCGCAAGATCAAGTCCAGCGTCCGCGACCTGGAGGGAGCGCTAAATCGGCTCATTGCTGTTTCCTCTTTTACCGGCGCTGAGATTTCCGTGTCCATGGCGCAGCAGGCATTGAAGGACCTTGTCGATCTGGGCGAACGTCGCGTCTCGATCGAGATCATTCAGCGGGCGGTCTGCCAGGAATTTGGTCTGTCACTTCCACAATTGAGATCAAAAAATAACAGCCGGCCTATTGCCTACCCTCGCCAGGTTGCAATGTACCTCGCGAAAGAACTCACCACGGCCTCATTGCCGCAAATCGGCAGGGAATTCGGCGGGAAACACCACACAACTGTGTTACACTCTATTAATAAGATCTCGGAATTGCGCCAGTCGGACAGAGATTTGAACAGACTTCTCAACAAGCTTCGCGATAGTCTCAGTTGAAGTTAGCGACTTTCCAAGGATGTTCATGATGAGAAAACTTGTGAATCTCTCCAGGCCGCCCGACAGCCCAGGGAAATCCACAACTCCGGCCATTCGATGCACAAGGCAAGTCTCTGTAAGCGGATGTTTCGAAACACATTCCAGACTTTTCCACACTTCCACAGTACCTACTACTAAGAACTTTTTCAGATAGGATACTAATGAAATGGACTTCTCTATCGAAAAATCCCGGATCTTGAAGGAATTGAATCTCACTCAAGGAGTGGTCGAGAAAAAGACAACCATCCCCATTCTCTCCAACCTTCTGATCGAGGCCGAGGGGGAGAACCTGAAAGTCAGCGCCACGGACCTTGACCTTGGAGTGTGCTGTAGTTGCCCCGCAAAAGTAGCGAGCCCGGGCTCGGGGACGATCCCTGCCAAACGTCTGATCGAAATCGTGCGGTCGCTTCCTGAAGCTGAGGTCCATTTCAAGGGCTTGGAGAACCACTGGGTCCAGGTTATGTGTGAACGTTCCTCATTCAAACTGGTTGGGATGGCGAAGGACAATTTTCCAATGCTGCCAGTGGTCCCGCCTGCTTTGGCTGCACTCCCTGCGAACGTTCTCGCCACTGCCATCCAGAAAACTGTGTTCGCCATCTCCAACGAGGAATCACGCTACACCTTGAATGGAGCCCTCCTCTTGCTCAAGCCTGGCAGCGTGGCGATGGTGGCAACGGATGGGCACAGGCTTGCGTTGATCGAGCGAGATATTGAGGTTGGGGGACTTAAGAACGAGTTGCGATTGCTGATCGCGAAGAAGGCTATGGGCGAACTCGTGAGGTTGCTTACGGAAGGGGAAGGAGAGTTGCCGGTCAGCATATCCAAGGACGAAGGGCATCTCTTCTTCTCTCTGGGCCAGCGGGTCTTGATTTGCCGCATGTTGACGGGCCAATTTCCAAACTACGAGGCTGTTCTTCCCCGTGAAAATAACCGCGTGTTGGAACTTGAAAAGGAGACCATCTCCGCCGCGGTGCGTCGTGTTGCTTTGCTTGCGGACGAGCGCTCGCGCGCGGTCCGGATGCACTTGGATAAAGGGCAATTAGAAGTCTCCTCCTCGAGCGGGGAGTACGGCGAGGCGCGCGAAGTGCTCGACACGTCCTACCAGGATGAGCCTATGCAGATCGGCTTCAACTATCAGTACCTGCTGGATTTTTTCAGTGTGGTCGAGGGCGCGGGAAAGATTTCCCTCGAGCTGAAGGACGAGCAGAGCGCAGGTCAATTCCGGCCGGTTGAGGGTGGGGCGTACAGGTACCGTTATGTCGTGATGCCCATGCGGATCTAGGTCATCGCTGCCGTTACCCCCGCGGAAGCGGGGGCCATGCTAGGCACTAAGAGATAGATTCCTGCTTGCGCGGGAATGACCCGCAGGGTGCGACTTTCAGGCGAGCGAGGGTCGATAATTCTGTCGAGCGGTTGGTGCTCACATTGGCCTAGTGAAGTGGAGCCGGCGGGGAGATTTTTACTCTGCCGGCTTTTTTTTCAAGACGGGATGGAAACGGGAGGTTTGAGGAACACGTGAGCAAGCAAAAACCCGGAGAGCCTAATGGAGCCCAGGCTTACGATGCCGCCAGCATCAAGGTGCTTGGCGATCTGGAAGCCGTGCGCAAGAGGCCGGCGATGTACATCGGATCGACAGGCCCCATGGGTCTGCACCACCTGGTATGGGAAGTGGTGGACAATTCGGTTGACGAAGCGCTGGCCGGATACTGTGATCGCATCGACGTCGTCGTGCATAGCGATAACTCCGTGACCGTGGTCGATAATGGGCGCGGCATCCCAGTCGATTTGCACAAGGAGGAAGGACGCTCAGCGGCGGAGGTGGTGATGACCGTCCTCCATGCCGGCGGAAAGTTTGATACCAACAGCTATAAGGTGTCCGGCGGTCTGCACGGCGTGGGGGTCTCAGTTGTCAATGCGCTTTCAGAACGGCTGGATTTGGAAATCTGGCGCGACGGGTATACCTGGGAACAATCCTATGAACGCGGAAAGCCTATCCAGCCGCTGAAAAGGGAGGGCAAGACAGAACGCCGCGGCACCAAGGTAACTTTCCTGCCTGACGCTAAGATACTGGACACTATTGACTTCAACTACGATACTCTAGCTCAGCGCTTGCGCGAACTCTCATTCCTCAATAAAGGCCTTACCATACGCCTCAAGGACGAACGCACCAACAAGCAGGCGGAATTCCATTACAATGGCGGGATTGCGGAGTTCATAAAGCACCTCAACAAGAATAAAGAAGTGCTCCACGCCACTCCCATTTATGCCGAGGCTGACCGCGACGACGTACACATGGAGTTTGCCCTTCAGTATAACGATGGCTATGCGGAGGCGGTCTTCTCTTTCGCCAACAACATCAATACCGTGGACGGCGGCACGCACCTCTCCGGTTTCCGCTCCGCCCTCACGCGAGCCATCAACCAATATGGCCAAAACCAGGGGCTTTTTAAGGATGTGAAGGAAAACCTCCAGGGTGAGGATGTGCGCGAAGGCCTTGTGGCAGTGGTCAGCGTCAAGCTTCCACAACCCCAATTCGAGGGTCAGACCAAGGGCAAGCTCAACAGCGATATCCAGAGCACGGTGGCCAGCTTTGTTTATGAGAAATTGATGGAGGCTTTCGAGAAAAACCCCACCGTAGGCCGGAAGGTCTGCGCAAAAGCCATCGATGCCTCGCGCGCCCGCGAAGCTGCCCGGAAGGCGCGGGAGTTGACGCGCCGCAAAGGCGCGCTCGATTCCGGCGGCCTGCCCGGCAAGTTGGCGGATTGCCAGGAGAGGGACCCCGAGCGTTGTGAACTCTTCTTGGTCGAGGGTGATTCGGCTGGCGGCTCCGCGAAGCAGGGGCGCGACCGCCGCTATCAAGCCATCCTACCGTTAAGAGGGAAGATCCTGAACGTCGAAAAGGCGCGCTTCGACAAGATGCTGGGCCATGAGGAAATCCGCGCCCTCATTACCGCGCTCGGCACCGGCATCGGCAAGGAGGACTTCGACGTCACCAAGTTGCGCTACTCGAAAATCATTATCATGACCGACGCGGACGTGGACGGATCCCACATCCGCACCTTGCTGCTCACCTTCTTCTACAGGCAAATGCCAGAATTGGTGGAGCGCGGGCACGTCTTTATTGCCCAGCCGCCGCTTTATCTGATCAAGAAGGGGAAATCCCTGCGCTACATCCGCGACGAGAAAGAGTTTCGCCGGGAAATCATGCGCCGGGCCACGGAAGATCACACCGTCGAGGTTGGGGACGGCAAGCAGACAAAGCTCGAGGGCGGCGAACTGACGAACTTCCTTATGGCGCTCGCCGAGTACGTCGAGCTTTTCGATAAGCTCGAGAAACGGCTCGGCGATGAGCGCCCTATCAATGCCATGCTGAAAGCCGAACTGGGCAAGAAGATGGAGCTCGAAAACAAGGATAAACTGGAACTGGTCGCGCGGGAACTCAAGGCAGAGGGCTTTACCTTCACGCTACGCCTCGATGAGGAGCACAACCTTTACACTTTGACGTTCTCCAGTGAGACGCTGGGCGAGCGCACCATCGATTGGGACTTGGTTTCGAGCGCCGACTACAAGCGAGTCCTTGACCTCCACCGCCGGGTGCGCGATTACGATAAGCCCCCCTTCATCATGGCCACCAACGGCACCCAGTTAACCATCGAGGACCGCCGCCAACTCCTCGAACATGTCATGGCCCTGGGGAAGAAGGCCTTCACTGTCCAACGCTTTAAGGGCCTCGGAGAAATGAATCCCGATCAACTCTGGCAGACCACCATGGACGCCGAGCAGCGCGTCCTCCTCCAGGTGAAGGTTGAAGACCAGGTGGAGGCGGACTCAATCTTCACCGTCCTGATGGGCGACGTCGTCGAACCCCGCCGCCAATTCATCGAAGAAAATGCCCTCGATGTGAAGAACCTGGACATCTAGTATGGAAGACACCTCGAATCGAGCGCACCGCCCTCTCCCCTGGGGAGAGGGTGTCCCGCTCCGGCGTTTTCGCCAGCCGGAGCGGGACGGGTGAGGGGTCGCTTCCTGTCGGTTTCCGGGATGCCACGCCGTACTGAAATCAGCTACAATAGAGTTTTGAGCCTCTGATTCTTGAGCACACTGTAGGCTTAATGACGCCGATTTCTCGAAATATGCCGCCCAAGGAAAAGCATGGGAAGCGAAAGAAAACCGGCAGTGTTCAGGACCATCCCGCCTTCGGCATGTGGAAGGATCGGGAGGATATGAAAGACGTACATGCGTGGCTGAGGAAGATTCGCGCACCAAGATACGACCGTTTGGGAAGGCGTCGTCCTAAGCCGTAGTGTCCAAGTAATCCAGCAAGTTGTCTGGCCCACCTTGTGTTCTTTGTGTCACCAGCGTATACTGGTGTCACTGTGATACGCGAGGGACACATGGAGCAGCAAGCACGAATCCGCGTTGGCGAAAAGGGGCGCCTGGTTATTCCCGCATCAATCCGCGAGGCTCTCGACATCAAGGTTGGCGATGAAGTCGAGTTGCGAATTGCTGACAACGAACTGCGCCTCTCAACGCTGAAAACCCGAATTGCCCGAGCCCAGCAACGTCTCCGGCGATTCATCAAACCAGGCCGATCGCTGTCGGATGAACTGATTGCGGAGCGACGGGAGGCCGCCAAGCATGAGTAAGATCGTTCTCGACGCTTCCGCTCTGCTCGCGTTGCTGAACCAGGAAGAGGGGGCCCAGAAGTTGACCCCGGAGCTTTTGGGTGACGCGACCGCGAGTACGGTTAACCTTGCCGAAGTGCAAACGAAACTCGTGCACGAAGGCGGTGACCCGGACGAAGCATGGGAACTTGCCCTTGCTCCGGTTTCCGAGGCGGAGCCGTTTAGCAGCGACCAGGCGAGAATCGCTGGCACCCTCGCAAAAGAAACACGGCCGCTTGGACTGTCTTTGGGGGATCGGGCATGCCTGGCGCTGGCAATTACGCTCAAAGCGCCCGTCTATACAACCGACAGAGATTGGAAGAATCTCAAACTAGGCATTCGGATTCATGTCATGCGGTAAGCTGGTCGGAACTACGGAGATTCTTCGCGGAGTTTAGCCTGAGCGAACTGCGGAGATCCTTCGCTGCGCTCAGGATGACAGCGAATGGGCTCAGAATGACAGCGGGCAATAAGGGGCGGGTTTAATGGGTGATCAAGAACTCTTCAAGCCGACGCGGGAAATTCCCGTCAACATAGAAGAGGAGATGAAAAGGTCCTACCTCGACTATGCGATGAGCGTCATCATTGGCCGGGCGCTTCCTGACGTGCGCGACGGGCTCAAGCCGGTGCACCGGCGCATCCTTTACGCCATGTACAAGGAGGGGAACACTTCCGACAAGCGCTACATCAAGTGCGCCGGCGTGGTCGGGGAGGTCATCAAGAAGTATCACCCTCACGGCGACGCGGCCGTCTACGACACCCTGGTACGCATGGCGCAAGACTTCAACATGCGCTATCTCCTCATTGACGGGCAGGGCAACTTTGGTTCGGTGGACGGCGATCCCCCGGCGGCCTACCGGTATACCGAGTGCCGCCTGGCGCGCATCGCGGAAGAGATGCTGGAGGACATCGAAAAGGAGACGGTGGACTTCATCCCCAATTTTGACGAGTCCACGGAAGAGCCCACCGTCCTTCCCACGCGCGTTCCGAACCTCCTGATCAACGGCTCAGACGGCATTGCCGTCGGCATGGCGACCAAGATCCCACCGCATAACCTGACGGAAATCATCGACGCCACCATCCTCCTGATCAACAAGCCCAACGCTACGCTCGAGGAAGTGCTCTCGCTCGTTCCGGGTCCTGATTTTCCGACGGGTGCTTACCTCTACGGCAAGAGCGGAATCAAGTCCGCCTACGAGACGGGCCGCGGCCAGTTTACCATGCGCGCCAAGGCGGCCATCGAGCGGCCCACGAAAGAAAAGCAGCAGATCGTCATCACAGAGATTCCCTTCCAGGTCAACAAGGCGAAGGTGATCGAGCGCATCGCGCAGCTAGTTCAAGACAAGAAAATCGAGGGCATTTCTGACGTGCGCGACGAGTCCGACCGCGATGGGATGCGGATTGTCGTCGAATTAAAGAGGGGCGAACAACAGCCGGAAATTATCCTGAACAACCTTTACAAACATACGCAACTCCAGGAAAACTTCGGCATGATCATGCTGGCCATAGTCAACGGCCAACCGCGCACCCTGCCGCTCATCGAGGCCATCCAGCTCTTCATCGATCACCGCGTGAATGTGGTTCGGCGGCGCACGGCTTACGATTTGCGCAAGGCCCAGGAGCGCGCCCATATCCTCGAGGGCTTTCTCAAGGCGCTTCAGCACCTCGACGCCATTATCAAGCTCATTCGCGCCTCGAAGACCCCAGCCGAAGCGCGCCAAGGGTTGATGGAGCGGTTCGAATTCACGGAGCGGCAGGCCCAGGCCATCCTCGAGTTGCAGTTGCAGCGCCTGACGGCCCTCGAGCGCGACAAGATCCAGCAGGAATATGATGACCTGCAAAAGAAGATTGCGGAGTACCAGGAGATACTGGCCAGCGAAAAAGTGCTGAAGAAAGTGATTGTGAATGAATTGAAGGAAATCCAGAAGGATTACGGAGACCTGCGGCGCACGGAAATCATCGAGGAGCAGGCTGAAATCAAGCTCGAGGACCTGATCGCGGTCGAGGATGTGGTGATTACGGTTTCGCATTCGGGCTACCTCAAGCGCACGCCGCTCAGCATTTATCGCCAGCAGGCTCGCGGCGGCAAGGGGCGCTTGGGGATGAAGACCCGCGACGAGGACTTCCTCGAGCACCTCTTCATCGCTTCCACCCACAGCTACATCCTGGTTTTCACCAACACCGGCAAGATGTATTGGCTGAAGGTCTACGAGATTCCGGACGTGGGAGCGGCGGGGAAGGGCAAGAACATCGTCAACCTCGTGAACCTCGCTTCCGGCGAGAAAGTGGCCGCGGTCGTGGTAGTCAGAGAGTTGCCGGACGAGCCGAAGGACGTGACCATCGAAGGCGAGACGTATGCCGTGGAGGGTTACGTGACCCTGGTGACGCGTCTGGGCCTGATCAAGAAAACTCGCCTGGCGGAATTCTCCAGCCCCAACTCGCGCGGTATTATCGCCATGAAAGTCGAGGAAGGCGACGCGCTGATTGGCGCCACGCTGACCTCTGGGCGGGATACCATTTTCCTTGCCACGCATGAGGGTATGGCCATCCGCTTCCCCGAGAGCGACGTGCGCGACATGGGCCGGGCCGCTTATGGCGTCTATGCCATGGACCTGGAGAAAGGCGACTACATCGTGGGCATGGAGATTGTGGGCGAAAAGGAGCTGATCCTCTCCGTCACCGAGAAAGGGTACGGCAAGCGCACGCCCATCACGGAGTATCGCTTACAGTCCCGAGCCGGCAAGGGCGTCATCAACGTCAAGACGGTTGAACGCAACGGCAAGGTTGTGGGCGTGTTGAGCGTAAGCGAAGAGTCGGAGGTCATGCTTATTAGCCAGCAAGGCAAGATTACTCGCCTCGATGCCAGCACCATCCGCGAATCGGGCCGTTCCGCGCAGGGAGTCAGGCTGATTAACCTTGAAGAAGGTGACCAGGTCGCCGCCGTCTGCCTGGTCAGCACTGAAAACGGCGAGAACGAGTCCCCGCAGCCCAAACTGATTCAGTAGGGCCGTTGTAGATTGAGCAGCCCTCTCCCTTGGGGAGAGGGTGTCCCGCTCCGGCGCTTTCACCAGCCGCAGCGGGACGGGTGAGGGGTCAGTTGCTGAGCCCGACAGGGAGCGAGAATCTACTTAGGAGGCCGCGAGTGAGGGTGCTCAAACCGGCATCGTGGACTCGAAGGTCGCTCGGGTCGGCACTTTTGCTGGCAGCTACGGTTCTCGTCGGCTCCGCGGGTTCAGGAGAAAGGCCGAAGGAGTTCAAGTCACCCGACGCCAGGTTCACGGCGGTCGTAACTCCCGCGGATAAGAAGATAGGTTTCGAGAAATACGAGAGCCGCATTTCAATTCTGCGTGGCGGGGGCGTTCAGGTCAGCATGCACGATTTCTCATCTGAGGACGGTGAGCATGGGTACGGCGTCGACGGTGAGCAATGGACGCCTGACTCTCAGTACTTCGTATGTCGAATGAGAAATTCGGGTGGCCATTCGCCAATGTACGCTCCTGTGGTGTTCTGGAGTCGCAAGACGAACCACTTTTATCAACTGAACGACTACACAGCGGACCGTATTTTCTCAATTGCTGCGCCCGACAGGTTGAATGCGGATTCATGGCCGGGCTTGGAACCAGTGACTGTCTCGCTTGGCGATCTAAAGAAAGGTCAGGTCACTGAGTTGCACTAGTTTCCCCGCGACGCCGCCATTTGCGGCTAGGCGGACGTTTGTGTGAACGGGAAAAAACCCCTCACCCGTCCGGCGACGGCTGGAGAAATCGCCGTCGCCGGACACCCTCTCCCCAAGGGAGAGGGCTGGCAATTGGAAGTGGAGGGGAGATTTGAGTCTTGGACTTGTTGGCTGTATTCTGTAATGTGGGTTGTAGCGATGGGTGAAGCGGAAGCAAAAGAAAGTAGACTGCTGGAGCAATTGCGGCAACTGCCGTCGCTGGTCGTTGCCTATTCAGGCGGAGTAGACTCGGCGTACCTCGCTTATGCGGCGCACCAGGCGCTGGGCAACCGCATGCTGGCGGTGACGGCGCTGAGCGCCAGCTATTCCGACCGCGACCGGCAAGAGGCGCAGGCTGTAGTGGCGCGGTTCAAGCTCCCGCACGAATTCATCACCACCGACGAGCTCTCGAACCCCGCCTATCGCGCCAACAATCCCGACCGCTGCTACTTCTGCAAGGACGAGCTATTTGACAAACTCGATGAGCTCGTCGCCCAGCGCGGCTTTGCCGCCGTCGCCTACGGCGTCAACGTAGACGACCAAGGCGACTGGCGCCCCGGGCAGCGCGCCGCCCGCGAGCACAGAGTACTGACTCCGTTGCTTGATGCGGGTCTCACCAAAGCTGATATTCGTGAACTCGCCCGCCGCGCCGATGTGCCGGTGTGGAATCGCCCGGCGTCGGCGTGTCTTTCCTCACGCATAGCTTACGGTATTGAGGTTACGCCGGAACGGCTGGCGATTGTGGAAAAGGGGGAAGAGGCCCTTCGCGCGCTCGGCTTCCGCCACTTCCGGGTTCGCTATCATGAGCAGCTCGCCCGCATTGAGATTGCTTCTGAGGAAATGCCGCGCGCGCTGGATGCCGCGATGGCCCGCAAGTTTGTCGAGATTTTCAAGGAACTCGGCTTCAAGTTCGTCACCCTGGACCTGGAAGGCTACCGCACGGGTTCGCTCAATACCCACCTCATCAACATCTCCGACGCCCACTAGGGTGCGATTTGCGGAAAATCGGTGATCCGAAGTTTGGCCGCACCATAGGGGATTAAGGTCAGGGTCTCCACTGGTTGGTCGCTCGTGGTCGGGCTCTCAGGCAAGGGTCCTGCTGAGCCGTCCGCCAGCGTCCACGTGGCAATTCGCCGCCCTTTCACTCGCAGCTCCACCGGAGCGCCTTGGGGGCTGAATGGATCCGGACCTACAGGCTTCTCGATCACTTCCACTGACCGCTCCGGGTTAGCCCGATCAATCACCAAGCCATAGTTCCAAGGCGTGGAGGGTAAGACTTCCCAGTCCGCTGCGGGCGGCTTCGCCGGGTGTGACATGCCAGTGGTGATCTTCTGCCATTTCTCGCCGATCCTCAGCGAAAAGACCAATGGCCCCCGCGAAACTACCACTGAGTTGTTGTAGCCGGTGGAGGCTCCAACCCGGAGCGGGAATGTCACCACTACAACGTCACCGTTGTTCCAGGAATGATCGAGGGTGTAGAACTCGTCTGGGCGTACGCCTTCAACCGGCTCTCCGTTAACTGCAATGACTGTCCCTTCGGCCCAATTGGGAATGCGCAGACGCAGAGGGAAGGCTGTGGGGCTGGAGGGGTTTACTGTGAGGCGAACGATGCCGCGGAAAGGATAATCCGTTTCTTCCTTGATCTCCACAGGAACACCCTTTCCGGCGACGGTCTTGACCTCGTTTGGTCCATAGGCGATGGCTGCGAGCCCTTGGTCCGGCGTGGCCATCCAGAGACTTGCGACAAACTTCGGCCAACCCTGGTGCATGTTCGCGGTGCAGCAGCCGAAGTTTGGCTCGAGGCCGTAGATGTTCGACTCGGGACCGTCGGAATTCCAGTCACGCTTCTCCAGATTGCACATCACCTGGTTGGGCTGCTGAAGATACTGATGGGCCCACATATCGGGCGAGAAGGTTCCCGGCAGGGCGTTGAACGAAATCTTCTCCAGGAGGTCCGCAAGGGAAGGGTCTCCAAAGATAGCTACCATTTGTTCGAGTGAGTACTGCGTTTCCACCACCGAGCAGAGCTCGGCGCCCTCTGACGGGTTTCGTCCGGCCAGGTGTTCGTCGCAACTGAACATCCCGTTAGCCAGACCATGGTACTCGTAAATCTCCTTTAACTGACGGTAAGTGGCTTGCTTGTCGGAGTCGTTGCCGGAAACCTCCCACCACACCGCCGGGGTCTTGAGCGCCATTGCGTTGTTAACACCGTGAGCGCTCAAGGATAGTTCTGATTCCATACCTGACTTCAAGCCGAGCTCGTCAGCGCTGGTCTTCGAAGTGAAGCGGAAGTTGGCGAAATTGGCCTCCCAGTTGTAACCTTGCTGATCGAGCAGGCGCGCGAGATCAAGCAGGCTCTCATCTCCGGTGCGGTTGTAAAGCCACAGGACGCTTACAACTTCGTCGGCCCAGCGGAACTTGGCCCACTCGTGCAAAGGCCGCGCTGCCAGGTGGGCGGCCTGGTAGTGGAAATAGCGCTCCATCAGCGGGATCACCCGCGGGTCGCCGGTGGCTTCCTGGTACTGGGTGAGCGCTTTGAGCATCACCATGTTCGGCCACCAGTCGGTATTCCTCGGGGGACCAATGCCGCCATCCGGACGCTGGTGCGTTAGCGTCCAGTTCATCCACTTTTCAGCCTTGGCGATCAGCCTCGGGTCATCGAGCAGGTAAGCGAGGGGAACCAGCCCGTCCAGGAAATAAGGGCCACGCTCCCAGCTCTCCCCGGTTCCGCCAAGCCAGCCGCTGTTTGGCCCGACGTCTCGCCAGAACTCGTCTAAGTGGCCGCTGAGGCCGGCAGCCTGAATCTCGAGCTGGCGGCGGAGCCAACCCTCTGGCTTGACGGAAGTAAGAGGCAGGGGATAAAAGGCGATGGGACGCAACGGCTTACGGTTCTCCAGCGGCGCTGCTCTCTGGGTTGCTGGCCCGGATCCCCCCTGCATGGCCGCAAGACTCAAGAGGCCAAGCACAAAGGTGGCGCCGAGAACACGCGCAGACTTGCGAAACGATTGCATGGGAGTACTCCTTAAAGGACGGCTGTCTCAGAAAAACCGGAGATAGTCGGCAAGCAAAAACTCTCTCTCGTTGCATGAGGGTCTGTGCCTGATCTGTAGACGTCATGAAGGCCGCATCAGATGCACCGGAAACAACACACCACCGGCGCATGCAAGCCTTTCGCAGTTCGTGGATGGCCCCTTATACGGGGCCATCCATAAGCTTTCCCACGGGTCTTGGCTTCGCCGGCTCGTTCCAATACATCGGAGATGGCTAGCCGAGCAATCTACCTAGAACGTCAGTTTGACTGCGAACTGGATCCACCGTGGATTGTATTGTCCAGTGACTACGCCGAAGGTTGAATCGGGGAGGTTGCTATCCACCCCATTCAGGTTCGGACGATTGAAGATGTTGTAGAACTCAAACCTCAACTGCAAGCCCAAGCGCTCCGTAATCTTATCGTTCTTGAGCACGGCAAGGTCGGTTTCGGCAAAACCTGGACTCCTGAAGCCGTTGGCTACCTCGTTCCCCTCGGTCCCCATGGTCGGCACTGGAAAGTCGGCGGCTGTGAAAAGACCATTGAGATAGGCCGACCTGCTCGTGGAGGTCTTGTAGCCAGTCGACGCGGCGTTTGGAAAGTCGTAGTCAAAACCATCGGCGTTGTAGTCCCCGCTGCCGGGTTGCATTCCAATAACTTGAGTTCCAGACGCATTAAAAATCGGCTCAAACGGAGCGTTGGTGGAAACGGTGTATGGAAGACCACTTTGGAGAATGGTTGTGACCGAGGGCTCCCATCCCGTAGTAAGGTGACGCAAGAACGGATTGGCATTCGCGAAACCGGGAACAGTATAGCTTCCGGTTAATGCGAACCGATTCGGCGCGTCCCAGTTCGATGGACTCCAGAACTGGCTGATGTTGGTTGTCGGGTAGATTTGCGAGTCGTCGTAAGAACTGGAGCGGGTGTAGGAAGCGCTGATGAAACCTCGCGAGAACCTTCCCTGTAAGCTGACGATCAAAGCGTTGTACGTCGCTTTGGAGCCATTTTCGCTGTAAGTGATCGATCCAAAGCTATGATTCAA
>Ga0326727_10004449_pt1 | contig 42125 bp, 29 predicted proteins | sample MB2enrmetagenome_FD_207643 | JGI IMG/M metagenome (GOLD analysis project Ga0326727, IMG submission 207643) | Lab enriched peat soil microbial communities from McLean, Ithaca, NY, United States - MB29MY | ecosystem: Environmental > Terrestrial > Soil > Wetlands > Peat | place: USA: New York...
CGATGAAACCCTGGCAGAGATCTTTTTCCACGCGCGGGAAGAGCATCAAAAGCACCATCGAATACCAGTCCACGTCCGACGGGTCGATATAGGCGTAATCGAAGCACTCCAGGAAGCGGGCGCGCTCATTTCCCTTCTCGTCCTCGACCCAGACGATGGCGTTGGAGAGGGGGAAATGGAGTTCATTCAGAATCAGCCGGGTCAGGCGCAAGGCGCCGGCCCGGTCGCCTTTGTAGGCGGGGCTGGACTGGATGCGGTCAAAAATTCGTTCTTGAATCGTCACGGTCCTCTTCCACCACTGCGCATAGCTCGCCAGGGCGAGCTTCGCCATGTCGACCGCACGCGTCTCGGCGTCCTTGAAGCTCTTGATGTATTTGCGCGGGAATGTCTTGCCGTCGATGTAGACTTGCACCGGGAAATCCAGCGCCACGGTCACCGGAATTTTCATGGTAGCCTTCGCTTCCAGGGTGAAGGTGAGGCTGATGGCCGCTCCGTAGTCGCTGCGCACGAGCGGTTGCCGTTTTTCGAAGAAGCTTCCGTCCTCGTTGAGCAGCAGATCGCCCGTGTACTTGTTCAGGCAGAAATAAGGCTGGATGTCCACCGCAACGCCGTGCAATTCGGGAACCGCCAGCACCATGCGGTTGGCGCTTTCTTTGCTGCCCATGACCACGCCCCGCACGCCCGCCGACTCGAACTCCTCATGTTTCTGGCCATCGAGTGCAGCGGTGCCGATGTAGACGCTGTCCTGGTCGGTAGGCTTGAGCTCCTTCTCCTGAAGATTGACCAAGGAGGGCCGGGGCACGACGAGCGTGATCTCCTCAGCCTCATTCCCGCTATTTTCCACCTCGAACTCTTCGACCCCGAAGGGCATCAGCACCTGGTCTCCGCCGGAGAGCAACGGAGAAATCAGTCTGCGGGTTACCTTCACTTTCCCTAGCTTGTAGGCAATCTCCAGCGACGGCGTGGCGATGGTGAGGGCGACGTTCTTTTCCAGGACCGCCGGGTGGTAGTAGTTCTTGACCGCCGGAATGTCGTCGGGCAGTTCGGGAACTCCAGGCTGCTTCTGGGTCAGCATGGCGAACTTATCGCCGATGCGGATGAAGGGCGCGGAGGCGAACTGGACCGCCGTCTGGTTGAGCATGATGAGCCGGCCCGCGTCGTTCAGGCGGTTGTACAGCCCGTAGGGGGAAATGCCAATGGAGCACGTGGGCGCTCCTTCGAGGGCCACCGTTTGCGGAAATTGCAGGGTCTTGGACATACCCTGGAAGTGGACCGCCATTTTGTTGTGTTCATAGATGGCGGTAACCTTGGGTCCGGGGATGGTATAAACATCGCGCACGTCAAACGCAGTGGATTTAGGCATCGTACTTTCCCTCATGGATTATTTGTGTCTCGCCCGCAGGCGCAGTACCTGATATTTTTTTCGTCCTGTTGCTCTTCCGAGCGCCAGCCCGGAATTTCAGATTCGTCGCCGGCGCCCGGAATCATGGATTAAATTCTGTGCAGGGCTCTTTCCCCTAGCACTTTCCTGCCCATGGATTGGATTCTTTCCCCTTCTTCTTTGCGGACGGCTTGGGAAGAGCCGCGGGCTTCTCGTCGGGGAGGTTCTTCTCAGCGCTCAGGTCGATCGGCATCTTCGTCGATGGATAAGTCTTTATCGCGCCGAAGACAAGATCCGCGGCCGCGCGGATCGAATCGGGCGAGCCGGAGAAATTGCAGATCACGGCATCGGCTTCCGTGGTTACGCCTTTGCGGTACGGGAAGTTGGTCACCACGATGACCTTATGTCCCGCCTTTTTCAAGGCCTGCACCAGGTGCCGGTTGTTGCCGCGCTTTTCAATGCGCGCGTAATAGTTTGTCATCACCACCAGGTCCGCTTCCTTGGCCAGATTCAGCGCCTCCTCCACTTCCTCGTCGCCGGCGAAGAAGGCCGTGTCATCCAGGATGAGGTTGGTGGAATGTGTGGCCATCTGCTCGCAGAACATGTGCGGGTGGCTGTAAAGATCCTTGCCCAGGAAGGAGTAAGGAATGACCTGCTCGATGACAAGGATTTTCTTGTCCTTGCTCACCGGCAGCAGCTTCTTGTCGTCGCGCACCACCAGCAGGGCTTTGTGCGCCACTTCCCGCGAGAAGTCCTGGGTTTCCTTGCTGTGAACATGGGCGTGGGTTTTCGCCGGATCCATCTTCCCGGCTTTCTCGAAGAGGCCCTGGTCGTACTTCATGCATAGCAAACGCCGGCACGCGTCGTCGAGCCGTTCCATGGATAGCTCGCCGCGCTCTATCGCGCCCTTGATCCCGAAGAAGCACTGCGAGCGGGATTCGTCGTCCGCCTTGAGCAGGATGGTGTCCACGCCGGCCTTGATGGCCATGGCGCACGCCAGGGGGAGCGGCCACTTTCTAAGCACGGCGGCCATGCCGATGGCGTCCGAAACCACCACTCCCTTGAATCCCATCTCTTTCCTCAGAAGATCGACAAGGATCTTCGAGGAAAATGTGGTGGGGAATTCTTTATCGAAGGCCGGGAAGATGGTATGCGCCGTCATCAGGGCCTTGGCGCCCGCATCGATGCCCGCCTGGAAGGTGACCAGCTCGACCTCGCGCATCCGCTTCAGGTCTCCGCGGCAGGTGTCCAGCACGTCGTGCGCGTCGGTTCCCGAATCGCCGCGGCCGGCGAAGTGCTTGACCGTGGCCACAATGCCGGCATCCTGATAGCCGCGCACCGTGGCATCGACAAACTTCGCGCAAACCTTGGGATCGTCGCCGAAGGAGCGCACCCCAATTTCGGGGTTCAACGGATTGATATTGACGTCACAAACCGGGTGATAGAACTGGGTGACGCCGATGAGGGCCATTTGTTTGCCCAGCGTATTCGCCACCTTATAGGCCAGATCGAGGTCGCCGATGGCGGTCATTCCCATCGGCGGCGGGAACTGCAGGACGTGACCGGAGGTGTAATCGTTTTTGAAATCGCCTTCCATGTCGATGGTGATGTGCAGGGGGATTCCCGAAGGCCGTTTCATGGCGATTTCCTGCAGTTTGTTGAGCTTGCCGGTGAGCTCTTCCGGAGTCACGCTCACTCCGAAGCTGCGATCGTCGAAGTATGTATGAGCTATATCGAACCAGTCCTTCGGCTTTTTAAAGTTAGGGTCGACCTGCGAACGCCCCCAATATTTGTTCTTACATGTCTCCAGCGCATACGGTTCCAGGCAAAGGCCGCCGGCGTGCAGCTTGGTGATCTGTTCGGTCCCCGAAGGCGTCAGGTAAGCCCCGCGCCAGGTGAAGGTGAGAACCTGGCCGCATTTCTCCTCCAGGGTCATTTTTGCCAATTTGGCCGCAACAAAACTGTCTCGTTCTTTCGACATCGCGTCTCTCCAGAGAATGATTTTACGACTCCCAACATATCATACCTCTGGCCAGTAGGATGCGGGAAGCGTGTTCCACCCTGGACCGCGTGGCCGTGCAGGCACTCCTCGTGAAAGATCACCGGAATGCCCGGATTGAGTGACTCTACCCGCCCGCACAGGCAGACGGGTAGAGTTCAATTGCTCTTACCTGGCCTTCTTTCTGGCCACCTTCGCGGTTTTTTTCGCTGGTTTACTTTGCTTGCTGCTGACCTTCGCCGGCGCCAGCAGCGGTATCAGATTGCTGGTGCTCGGCGACCCAAGCCCGGTGCAGGCATCCCACCCCGGCCCGGCGGAAAAGCCCCCGTTGTTACCCTGGGTTATGTCGTTGAAGGCCGAGGCAGCCTTTGCCGCGTAAATAGCCGGTTGGATGAAGCCTACCTGCACACCGAGTTGCTGGTTGGCCACCGCTATCAGGCCGGCCCACAACGGAGCAACCGCGCTAGTCCCGCCGATCACGGTTGTCTCGCCGTCCACGCGAATGGTGTAGCCGGTGGTGGGGTCGGCGTCGCCGGCCACGTCCGGCACGCCGCGGCCGCCCGTGCTGACGCTCGGCGCGGGAACGTGTGAGCTCGCCTGCCAACTGGGCAGAGCAAATACATTACTCACGCCGCCGCCGGTCGCGCCTTCGTTGCTGGCCTGCTCGTTCCACACCACCTCGGAGACGATGGTCGCTCCGTTGGCAACAAGTTTGGTTCCTCCACAGCCCAGCACGTGCGGGCTCGACGCCGGAAAGTCGACATTGTTGCCCTTCGCTCCGTCCGTCGACCCGTTGTCGCCCGCCGCGGCGGTAATCGTGATTCCCAGCGCCGCGGCCGACTGGCAAGCCGCGTCCAGCGCCTTCATCGTCTGCTGCGTCCAGGTCGATTCCGGCCCGCCCCAGCTGATGGAGATCACGCTCGGCTTGTTTTTCGTGTCATGCACCGCGGTGGTGATGGCTTCAACAAACCCCTGGCTGGTGTTGGGCGCAAAGTAAACCGCAACCTTCGCCCCCGACGCCACCGAAGCTGCCACTTCAATGTCCAGCATCACCTCCCCATCGGGGCCGCTGGCCTTCGACGGCGAGTTCTTGCCGCCGTTTACGCTGACGGCAGTAATGCCCGGCGCGGCTATCCCCAGCGTCTTGAAGTAGGCGGTCAGATCGGCCTGCCGGTACCCCCCGCCGAACTCCAGGATCCCGATGGTCTGTCCGGCTCCGCTGGCTTTGGCGGGGAACTTGTACGCCTGGGCTACCTGAGGCGGGGTGTAGCTGCTGGGCGCGGCTGCTGAGGCGGCATGGACACGAAAGTGCGGCTGCGCCTGGGGACGGTTATCCAACCCCAGCACAGCCTCCACGACGCCGGTCAGCGAGGCCGGCAAATGAATCGCGCCCTCGCGCACCCGGTACTCCGCTCCATTGATGGTCTTCTGCTCCAGCACCACGCCAAAGGCCTTTTGCATGTCCGCGGCTGTGCCGGTAAGCTGCACCGTGCGCCGCGCGGCCGAAGTGGGATCGGGTTCGACCTTCAGGTGGAATTCCCGGGCAAACGCCCGAACCTGTTTGATTGCCGCGGGGTCGGCGGAGTGGTGTTGTTTGAAATGAGCGCGGCTCACGCGAACCGGCCCATTCGCCCGGCCACTCCCAAGGTTGATCTTGAGCGGCTCTTTGCGTCTCACGATGACCGATACAGTCATCTTCGACTTGGCCGGCGTAGCTCTCAGCCGGACAGCATCGGGAGCTGGGTTTTTCTCGCTCCCCGGGAGAACAACGCGCGTCTCCTCCGCAATCTGCGGAGGCTTGACTGACTGGGATTTACTACGTGGGGGATTTGCCATGGTGCCCTCTTCTTTCTAGTCCTGTTCCCGTTATCCGGGATTTGGACTTAATAACTCAGAATGATAGCGTGAATTATTGCGGCGGTACACAACAATTTGCGTATTAAAGAGCATTTTGATTATTCCGTCCAGCTCGCAGGCACATAACATCGGGCAGGCCGGCAACCAGTTCGAGTACGCCGGCATTAAGCTGTTAATTTTAGTTCTTTGCGGTAAATGCGCGGGATGTTACACTATTTAAATTGGATACGATGACTCTACATTCCCCTGAACCGAAAACCATCCTGGAGGTCGTCTCCCCCGGCCGTCCGCGGCAATCCGTTCCCGTAACCCATTCACCGTTTCTGATTGGCGGCCAGGGCGATACTATCAATCACTTGCAGCTTGAGCAGAGTTGCCTCTCGCGACGATGCGCCGCGATCGTAGAGGGCAGGGGCGGCTATCAGTTGGAAGACCGTGGTAACCGGACGGGTATTTTTGTTAACGGGCAAAAGGTGACAAAGAAGATATTGCATGATGGGGACACCATCACCTTCTGTCCCCACGACAGCTTCAAAATCATCTATCGTTCCACCGAAGGCACGGCAACAGTTGCAAATATGCTGACGCGCATGGGAAGCGCCAATGGTGATGCGGGCGCGCATGCACGCGGCGGGATGAACAAGCTGAATCTGCTGCTTGAGGCCACCTCGCTGCTGCATTCGCACCTGCCGCTGGATACGGTGCTGAACTCCATGCTGGATCACGCCATTGCCATCACCAAGGCGGACCGCGGCTTGTTATTGGAAACGGACTCCAGCGGCGCATTGAAAGCGCGGCTGGCTCGCGACAGCAGCGGTGAAAGCCTGCCGACTGACAGCATGACGCCCAGCCAGCCGGTGCTGGATCAGGTGTTGGCGCTGCCGGCCGGCATTTTGGCCCGTGACCTGGAACATGGGGCTGAGGATGAGAAGAGCGCGCGTCAGCATGCACACTCCTTTATTGCGGCGCCTCTGTACAACTTGCCTAGCGACGACTCGGCGGAGTCCGAAGCAGCACCGCGCGGTCAGCTTCTGGGCGCACTCTATCTTGACTCCAGGCATCACACTGCTTACTTCGATCACGTTCACCAGATTTTTGATGCGCTAGCAGTGGAGGCAGCCAGCATTCTGGACAACGCCCGCCATATGGAGCGCGAGCGCGAGCGCCGGCTCATGGAGCATGAGATGGGGCTGGCCCGCGCTATCCAGCAGGCGCTGCTTCCGCAGGGCGCCCTCGACTTTCCTCATCTTGCCGTAACAGGCGTGAACCACCCCTGCATTGCCGTGGGCGGCGATTACTACGATGCATTTTCCATCAACGAGAATCAGACAGTGCTTCTGATTGCGGATGTCTCCGGCCACGGCCTGAGCGCGGCGCTGCTCACCACCATGCTGCAGGGAGCGCTTTCCGGAATGACCCTGGGCGGGGATTCCGTCAAGGTTTTCAATCAAATCAATCAATTCCTCTGCGAACACTCCGAAGTGGGCCACTACGCAACCATGTTCTTCAGCGTGATTGACCGCGACGGCACGCTCAACTACGTCAAGGCAGCCCATCCGTCGCCCTTGCTGCTGCGGCGCGGTGAGGTCATCGAATTGTATACGGAAGGCTCATTTCCCGTGGGACTCATCAAGGAAGCAAATTTTACCGCCGAAAAAGTGCAACTCGAGCCGGGCGACACTCTCGTTCTTTTCAGCGACGGCGTCACCGAATCAGAGGACCCACAGGAGAACCAGTTCGGCATTGCACGGCTTCGTGAGTTGCTGGCCGGCCAGCACAATACTCCGCTGGATGATTTGAAGGCCATGATTTTGGATGCTGTCGACAGCTTTACCAGGGGTGCTGCCCAGTTGGACGACATCACGGTGCTTGTTGCGCGCTATCGCGCAACTGCCTGAAGCGGCTTAAATTATTTCGATGAACGGCTCGCCTGGCGCTGTAGATGCAGTTCGCGACGCCTTTCGTTGCGTCGCTTGACGTGCTTCTTCAGGTGACTCTGCATCGGCTCCAGCGCCAGGGCCAGCGCGGCGCTCATCAGCACTTTGACGAACACCACCTCGCCGGAGTAGTAGTGCTGGACGAATCCGTTGAGCGCATCACCCAGGTAGACGAACGGCACGATCACCGCAAAAGTGGTGAGGACCTCCTGCAAGCCCTTGATCTGGTGAAGGTGGCCGGGAAGGATAAGAATGATGAGGACAAAAACTACCTGCAGGCCCGCAAACCACCAGGTGGCGTACCATGCTGGGTTGATCTTCAACTGGTACACGCCTTCACCGGAGAGTTCACCGTCGAACTTGCGCGCGCGAACTCTGAAAACCCATTTGCCCGCGCTCAGTTGAGTGAACTCGCGTTGTGTGCGGTTTGACCAGCCTGACCAGCCCTTGTCAACGCCGTCCATGTAGGTCTGGAATTCCATTTCGTTCGACGCCTGTAGCCCGTTGGCCGAATAGTCGAAACGGAATGCGTCGTAGTTGTAAGGGAATTTGAGCATCTGCGCGGGTCCCTGCGTCAGTTGCTGGATGCCTCCCTGGCTGGCGTAATAGGTTCCGCCAAACAGCAGGCGTTCATCGCGGGTTCCGTAGACGCCTCGCACCCAGGCGTTGAACGGCGCCGCGGAAGAGTCTTTGGGCAGCGTGAGGCTGACCAACGAAAGGCCGTTATCCAACGCCAGCCACAACCCGCCGCGGTGGTCGTAAGCGACGCTGTAGACGTGGAGATCGGCCAGTCCCTCGGCAGTGCCCAACCGCTGCACGCTCCCGCCGCCTCGCAGGTCGATCAGCGCGACACCGTGTTTGGCGGTGCCCAAAGCAAACAGGCTCGGAGTGAGAGCCACGGCTGAGGTTACATCCGTGTTGTCTTCCGCGCTCCAGCCGTTCACATGCTGCGTTTGCCAGGGATTGGCTGATCCGGGCGAATAGAGCACCAGTCCTTCGTTGTAGCTGGGAATCAACAGGCCCGCGCTGGTGACCAACATGGTCAGTCCCCGTATATGCGCGCCCCCCGCAACATCCAGCAAGGCATTGCCGTCCAGGCGCGTGAGGCCGCGTCCGCTGTCGAGCACGTACAGCGCGCCATTGAACCATGCCGCCTGCAGGAAGTGGTCGCCGGAGCGGAATATCTTCAGCACGCCGTTCGCCGGTCTGATGAAGAGCCAATGGTCGGAGAGAAAGACCTGTCCAACCGGCGTATCCATAATCTGGATCACGGGATCGAGGGAGGAGCGGAAGGCGTCCGGCAGGTCAGCCGCTTTGGACACGTAAGCCATGGAGCCGGTCTGGTCTGGAGCAAGCCATCCGGCCTCCCCCTGGCCCCCCACCAGGATGCGTCCGTCCGCGGATTTGCCTAACGCAAACGCGCCGCGTCCGCCAGGTAGGTCAATGCGCCGCCATCGCGTTCCGTCGAATTCGAGCACGCCGGAGGTGTTGCCGAAGTACAGGATGCCGCGATTGTCTACGGCAATCGCCCAATTCTGCCGATCCGCATGGTAAGCTGATGGCAAGTAATTGCGCACCCCTGCGCCGACGATAAACGGTGTCGAAGGTGCTGCCTGGGCCGGGGCCGCGGGCGAAATGCCCACAGTCGCCATAGCCGCGACCAATGCGAGACCTTGCGTCAGCCGTGTCATTGTGCCTTCTCCTTGACCACCAGGCGCACCACCTTCTCTGACCGGTTTTGAAGCAGGTCCTCGGCAACAATGGTGATGGTATGCGTCTTGCCCGGAGTAAAGCCGGACAGCGGAGTTCGGTAGATGAGCGGCGGTTGATCGTCGAGCTTATACGTGATCTTCTCCAGACCGGCCGGCGAGTCCTCTGCTGAAATGAACATCAAAGTCCCGGTATCCAGTTGCAGCGGTTCTACGCCGGTATTCACCGGCGTGCTGTAGCTGACGTCGATGACCGGGCCATGGGAAACAACGATCAGGCGCTGCTTCTGCGCCGCTTCAATGGTGGCAAGCGAATTGCGCGCGCGGTAGGCCAAATCGATGGCGCCAGATGACTTGATCGTGAACGGGGCTGTGTAGGGCTGCCAGTGGCCGCCACCCAGGCTGTACTCCAGCGCGGCTCCGCCAACCGCTCCGGCATTGGCCTGAAGAACAATCCGGGTCGCGTTGCTGATGAGAATCGAAGACTCCCGCGTGAGTTGCGGGCCCTCAAAGCGAAGATTGCTGTTGGGAGCACTCTGATCCGCTGCCAGGTTCACGGTGCGGCTTGCGCCGGCATTGCCTAGCGCATCCACAGCGTGGAAGCTCAGCCGGTGGCTGCCCGCTGCCGGCGCCGGGATCGGCGTCGAATACGTCTTAGGCGCGGCGCCGTCGAGAGCATAGACGACCGCTTCTCCCTCCGCTGCCTTGAGCAGGATGACGCTGCCCGAGCCAAGGAAGACTGTTCCTCCGCGCTCCACTGATTTCCCCTTCACCTCGTAGGAAGCCGTGCTCACCTTGCTCTCGACGGTGAAGGGCCAATTGTGCTCCTCCTCGCGGTTGCCTACCGCGTCCACCGCGAAGTAACGCAGCCGGTGCGGGCCGTCTCTGAGTGCGCCGATGGCGAATGGGCCGCTATATGTCAGCGGCTTGCCATCGTCGATCTGGTACTGGATCTGGGCCACGCCGGATACATTGTCAGTTGCCGTCAGCGCCACGCGCGTTACAGGCGCCACGATGCTGGCGATGTGCGGCCCTTGCAATTCCATTTGCGTCTGCGGCGGTATGGTGTCGACAGTGAACTCGAAGGTGTGCTGGCTTTCGGCGTTGCCAACATTATCCAGCGCATAGTAGCGCAGAGTGTAAACGCCTTCGCGGGAGAACGCATCGAGCGGCGCCGTGTAGGTAACAAATGCCTTGTTGTCCAGCGAGTAGAGCGTCTTCCACACTCCCGAGACCACGCCGGACGGGTCATCTTCTGAAGCCAGCGAGATTTTCAGTCCGGGGCCGAAGTAGGTGATTCCGCCCACATCCGCGCGGTGCGCGCCGCTCGCTGTGAGCTGGGTCTTCGGCGGCGCGGCATCAATGGCTATCGCAAACCCTTCCGCCCGTTTCGACATCGCGATATTCAGCGCAGTGCGCCCTGGAGCCGTAAAAATGAGCGGTTCCGCTGTTCCGTCTGGCGCGGGGCCGGGGCTGAGCATATAGCTCTCCGCGCCCTCGTCGGGCGAGGCGGCGATGCGCACCACAAACGGCAGGCCCGGCGGTGCGAGCAAGCCAAGTTTGGGATGCAGGTAAAAACGCTTGGCATCCAGGACGTGCGGAACCGTCTGGCCAGTGCCGGGTTGCTGCACGCGCAGCCGCAGTTGCTGCGCCGGTTCCCGGTTGCCGACGCGGTCGATGGCGCTCACCGTCAGGCTGTGCTCGCCTTCAGCAGTTACTGAAAACGGCTGGCTATACTTTTGCTCCGGCCCGCCATCGAGAGAATAGGTCACCGATTCCACGCCGGAGTCAGAATCGCTGGCATTGAGCGCGATCTGGCTGCGCGGGTTCAGAATTACGTCGCCGTCGCGCACAAAAAACGGGCGCGAAAATTGGACCTCCGTTTTCGGCGGCGTTGGATCCACGTAAATGTCGGCGACATTAACCTGCGCGCGATTGTTCACGGCATCCTCGGACTCGATGCGCACTGTATGAATGCCCGCGCCCTCAGGCAGGTGGAACGGCGCGGTGTAGATAGTAGCCGCCGACGCGCCGTCAATTTTGTAGCGAAGGGGCGATGGCCCGGCAACCGCATCGCGGCTGGCAACTTCGATCTCCGCCTGCGGCGAAATGTAGCGCACGCCCTTGTCCAGGAACTGCGGGCCATGGATGGATAAGGTAATTTCCGGCGGCTGGCGGTCCACAAGAAAGGTGATGCTCTGCGGCGCTTCTCTGTTGCCCACGCGATCCTCCGCGTAGAACTGGAGATGGTGAGAGCCTTCGGGCAACTCATCGAGCAGCAGCGGCTTTTCGTAAATCCGCTCGGCGCTGTCATCGAGTCGATACAGGATTTGCTCGACGCCCGCGTCCGCGTCCTGGGCTGACAGGGAAAGACTCGCTCCGGCGCCCACGACCGTATCCGCTCGCGGCCCCGTGAGATCCATGCGGGTCCGGGGCGGCGTGGAATCCAGCCGGAACCTGAATTCCTGAACCTTCTCTGCATTGCCGACATGATCGACCGAGAAGTACCGTAAGCTATGCTCGCCCTCGCCGGTCACGGCTGGGCCATCCGCGGGCAAGCTCACAAACGGGGCGCCATCGAGCGAAATCAGGGTTGTGGCCACTCCGGAAAGCGCATCGCTGGCGCTCAGGCGCAGCTTCGGAGATGGCCCCAGAATGCGCAGCCCGTCGTGTTCGACGTGGGTGGTATCGCCAATCTCCAGGTTCGTTTTCGGCGGCGTGCCATCGGCAATCACCGGCACGCGTGTTTCGCCGAATTGCAAACTGGTCGGCCCCTCTTTCAGAATCACCGAAGATTGATTCGATTCTTCCGCCGTGCTCTGGGCGCTTCCCTCGGTTCCGGCGGGAGTTGAAAGCGTAATGCCCAGGCTGACCGGAGCGCCGGCCGGAACATAAAGCTGCCCGCCCGGCCCGCGGTAGAAGCGCTTGGGAAAGACCGGCGGCGCTGACTCGCTGGCCGGCTTGTCTGCGGTTGGGTGATCCTGCGCCGGCGCGCATATCGCCGCAAGCGCCGCCAGCACTGCGACGGCGCCATGAATCAGCACTATCCTGGATAATCGAATTTCCGTGCGCATCAAATTTGGACCTAGCCCTTGATTACGAATCGCAGGTGCTTGCTGGCTTGGTTGCCAAGGTTGTCGTCAACGCGAATCTCCAGATCGAAGGTGCCTTCGCGATCCAGCACCAGCGGCGTCGAATATTCCATCTCCTTGCCGCCGTCGAAGCTGTAGTAAATTTTGTGTACTCCGGATGCGTTGTCGGTAGCGCCAAGGAACAGGCTTGTCTGGCGCCGGTAGACAGGCAAGCCATCGGAGTCAGTGGTGGCGTTCTTGGCAAGGCTGAAGTTGGCAAAGATCTGCGGCGGCGTGTTGTCGGTGATTAAAACCAGCGCGCGAACCTGCTCGCGGTTGTTTACCCGGTCCGTGCTCCAGTAGCGCACCAGGCGCCGGCCTTCGTCAGGGTATGCCAGCGGCGCGGAATAGTCATGCGGCTGCGCCTCGCCCTCTTCCTGGAACTGCGTCCGCTGCACGCCGCTGGCGTCGTCGGTGGAGGACAATTCGATGCGCGTAGCGTTCGTAATGTAGATGTCCGAGCGCACCTGGTAGTACGGGCCCGCGATCTTGTAGCTGCTTTGCGGCGGAGTCAGGTCCAGCGTATACGGCAAGGTCGCCACCGCGCTGGTGTTGCCCAGCCTGTCAGACGCCCGATAAGAAACCTTTCCGCTTCCCGCGCGCGCGGGCAGCGCAAACGGTTCCGCATAAGTCAGGAATGTGCCTTCGTCTAAAGCGTAGGTAATCTTGTCGACTCCGCTCTTGTTATCCTCCGCGCTCAGTTTGATGCGGCTGCGCGTGGAGACGTAACGGGTGCCGTTGGGAGCAACAAAAAGATCTCCCTCCACCTGCGCGTCCGTCGTCGGCGGCAACCGGTCAAGGTAGAAGGGGACGATGTGCTCGTCTTCGCGGTTGCCCACGCGGTCCACGGCATAGTAGCTCAGCGTGTGATCGCCGTCGCCCAGGCTCTCCACTCCCAGTTCGCCATCCTTGACGGGCTTGAACTCCTGCTTGTCAAACCGCGCTTGAATGTTGGCTACGCCCGACAGCGTATCCTCGCTGGTGATATGGAACTTGGCCTGCGTCGAAAGCACGGTGTCCAGCGCATTTCCCACGATGGCGTGGGTGGTGACAGGCGGGCTCAAATCCACCGTGAATCGAAGCGCCGAGGGCGTCTCTGCCCAGCCCACTCGATCCACGGCATAGTAACGAAGCGTGACAGCCCCTTCCTTATCCAGAATCAGTTCCTTCGTATAGGGTTTGTAGGGCTCATCGTTGAGCGACACAAACGTGGTCTCGACGCCGGAGAGTTCGTCCTGGGAGGCAAGAGCGCAGCGCAGCCCGCCGCCGTAATAGGTTTGTTGCGCAACTACTGCCGTGAGCGCGCCTGAACACGCCGCTTTGGTCACCGGCGGGTCGCCGTCGGTGAAGAACTCAAGGTATACGGTCTGCTTGGTGATGTAGTTGAACCAGCGGATGAACTGTCTGCCGCGGATTTCCAGCTCTATGCCCTCTTTTTTGTACTGCTCGGTCGTAATATCGGAATGAATATCCGGATCAGGCGCTACTCGTTGCAGCAAAAAGGATGGTGCATTGGCGTCCGGTGAAGCAGCAAGACGCACCCAGAAAGGCATATCCATCGGCCAGAACAATTTGTTTTGTTCTGTATCGACGAATATCTTATGCGGATGCGCCGGCACAGGCGGGCCATCGGCAACCGCGGGCTTTGGCGCATCGGCAACCACAGCTTTTTGCCCATTCGCGGCAACTGCCAAAGGGCCGGCAGTGAAGAGGAAAAGCACGAGGGAACCCACGAGCAAGGACGACGACTTGACCATAAACCTCACCTGAGCTCGGCGGCGACTGCAAAGAATTTCCTCACAGCGGCGTAAGCCCCGTTAAAGCCGATATCGACTGGTTGTTCAGATGACTGACGACCCTGGCAGGTAACCGACAAAATGCAACCATGTCAGCTTGGGAAGTTGACTCCAGGGCGTCACAGCAATACGTATTAGATTAACTGAGTTGTCGTGCGATGCAATTAGATTCTGTGATTTGGAGATTTTATACTAATCACGCTTCGGACGCGATCAGACGGATTCCGGCGCATGGATGGCCTGCGACTCAGAAATGATCCAGCGCCTTGCTGACCCGGCAAAAACCATTCGGCCCTACCATTAAGTCGTTTATTATCAATTGCTACGGCGCATTTCTTTCGCATGTGCCAGTACAGCGTCTGATTATGCCTGGAGCGGAACCAGAGTTGATGTATAACGATTGATTGGAAAAATGTTTCCGCCGCCTCCACTTCCGTTGATCACAAGTTTTTTAAGCAGCATACATCGTTTTTGGGGGCGCCGACCCGGAACCAATCCTTCTGCCTCCATTTTTTGGTAGAATTCAAGAACTCACCAGAATCCGAGAGTCGCCATCGCAGCGGTACATCTGAGGGAGTGCCTGCATATCTCTTCAGCCGCCATGAGCCTCGACGGTGTTTCGAGGAAGTGAGTATTCGGCTAATCTCAGACAGACTGCATTCTCTATCGGAGGACTCTACCTTAGGATGGACAGATCGGTGGAAGGCAGGTCCCAGTGAGGCGCCAGTTGAAGATGAGCAGACCTAACGGCGTTGTACCCGCGCCTGGGAATCGCGCAATCTATCGATCGCGTTTGAGGCGATGCATCTCCTGGACCTGGGACAAGATTCGCCGCCTGGGGATACGCTATATAGTCTTCCTGATCTTCATGGAAGCGCTCTCTGAAATTCTAAGCATTCAGAGCGGACTATCCCCGCTCCGTTTTCACCTCCGTATAGAAGCGCCTCTCCTGCTGGCGCTTTATTGGGCGCACAACTTCGCGCTCCGGCCGGGAAAGCTGCCGGCATTCGTGGCCGCGCTGCCATTCGTGCTGGTCTATGCCGCCTGTGATGTTTTCTTCATTGCGACCGGGGACGTCCTGCGCATCATCGACCTCCAAAACCTGCCCGAGCTTATTAACGTGTTGCATTTCGCCAAGAAGGCGGGGATGATGTTGGCTCTGTGCCTGCCGCCTGTTCTGCTGCTTACTCTCGTCGACTATCGAAGATACTGGCGCGTAATAACCATGGCAGGGCTGGCGCTGCTGGGAGTCACGGTGGTGGAGTTCATTCCGGATGTGGTTCTCTCAGGACTTCAGTTGGCGCAACTTGATGTGGCGATATATTCCGATGCGCAGAGCGTTAATGACAACGGCCGTCTCACCATGATGCTGTATTTTGAGGCATCGCGGAGGGTCGCGATCAAGCAGACCGGCATTTACCGCAAGCGTGGCGAGTATGACCAGGAGGTTCGCGCCACGGCGGATTTCATCCGCAAGAACGGAAATCGCAATAACGTGTATATGGTCGTACTTGAGAGCTGGCTGGATCCCACTCTCTTTCGCGGAGTCACCTTTTCAATAGATCCGCGACACCCCGATTTCGCGCAGTTGGTCGGAGAGGAGCAAGGATTTTCCATCTCGCCCGTCTTCGGCGGCCAAACCGCCCAGGCGGAGTTCGAGGCGCTGTGCGGCGTGCCTGCTTTGAATGAGCTTTCAGAGATCGAGTTCGATGTTTTTACCGGGCATACGGCGGGTTGCCTGCCCGGCATCCTGCATCAGGCCGGTTACGCAACCTACGTCAGCAACGCTTATCAGCCGGACTACTTCAACAGCACCAAGGCCTATACCGGAACCGGGTTCGAAAAACTTTACTATCCGATGGAATACTCGCGCGATCGCGAGACCTACCTGACGGTGGCCAACGCATCGGATGCCGAGACGTATTTATTCGATGGGGATCTGTTTAATCAGAATCTCGCCTTTATCGCCCGAACGCTGCGGGAACATCCGGGGCAGCCGATCTTCAACTACGTGCTTACCATGTACGGCCATGAGCCCCACGATATCGACACCCAGCTACGGCCGCTGGTTCTGTCGATGAAAGCGCCGCATGACGACCAGCAGTTGCTGCGGGCCGCCAACCAGTATTGGTACCGCACTCAGGCGATCGCCGGCTATATCCGCGCCCTGATCAAGCTCGATCCAAATAGCCTGATCATCCTGGTATCAGACCATGTGCCGCCGCTCGACGAGGGAATGCAAAGCTATAAGGATTTTCGTTACCTCGATAACATCGACGATAGTATTCACGTGAACCGTATCTTGGTGGTGGAGAACGGCAAGGTGGTGCGCCACAAAACCATCCACCACTACAATGTTCCCTCGCTCATCTACGACTACCTGACCAGCCAGAGATTTTGCGCGCAAAACAATTGCGATCTATCCAGCGCCGAGCGAGAGGACAAGTATAGGTTACTGATCTCGCGAGCGGTCAGTCCGATGTAGGATCGAATCTCCGTGTGTATTATGTGTGTGAAATCGTCAAAAAGCTGCGTATTAAGCGTTTTGTGAGTCCATTAAAATCAATAACTTTTTTTATTTTCAACACATCGTAATAAGCCGGCTCCCGCCGGCTCCTGCGTTTAACTCAAGAGGACTTACGCGGGTCAGATCCCTTCAAGACCGTCTCTGTCTGCGCGCTGCGAAACTTCTCCAGCCGTTGCGCGATCGCCTTGTCCTCCAGCGCCAGAATTGCCGCTGCAAAAAGGCCGGCATTCTTTGCCCCCGCCTCCCCAATGGCAAACGTCGCCACCGGAATTCCCGCCGGCATCTGCACCATCGACAGCAGCGAATCAAGGCCATTCAACGCGCTGCTCTTCATGGGAACGCCCAGCACCGGCAGAGTCGTCTTGGCCGCCACAAATCCCGCCAGATGCGCCGCGCCGCCCGCTCCCGCGATAATCACGCGCAGCCCGCGCTGCTTTGCGCTCTCCGCGTACTGCAACGTCTTGTCCGGAGTGCGGTGCGCGGAGATAACCTGCGCTTCATACGCGATGCCAAGCTCGTCGAGCACTTTGGCCGCCGCTTCCATCGCCGGCCAGTCGGACTTCGATCCCATAATGATTCCAATGTCGATTCTTTTCTTCGCTTCCGCCATCATCTCCTCCACCCGTGCAGCACCTCAACAAAAGCGGCCTGCTCCAGCGCCTGAACGCGGCTCTGCAACAGCTCCGCGGTATCATCCGGTAGCACCGGGCAACGCTTCTGCAAAACAATCGGGCCGCCATCGACTTCTTCGGTCACCTGGTGAATCGTACACCCGGTCTCGCTGACGCCCGCGGCCAGTACCGCCTCATGCACCTTCATATTCATCAGCCCGCCAAAGGCAGGCAGCAGCGACGGATGAACATTCAACAGCCTTCCCCGCCACGTTTCAATAAATTCATCGGAGACGATGCGCATGTAGCCAACCATCAGCACTAACTCCGCTCCAGCCTCGCGCAACGCCTCGCTCACCTGCTGGTCATAGGCCTCGCGCTTCAACCCCGCCGGATCGAGAAACAGCGCGCGAACGCCATACCTTGTCGCTCGTTCAAGAATCGGCGCAGTCTGCTTGTCCGACACCACCAGCACGATCTCGACATTCAGCGTGCGCGCCGCGATCGCATCGAGAATCCCTTGCAGCGCCGTTCCGCGAGTTGAGCCAAGAGCACCGACCTTCAAGCTCATGCCGATCGCACCGCCTTCATGTGCGCCACGCGCCGGGCAACGGACGGCGCGGTCCCAATATCCGCGCGATGGAAGAATGGCCCCGGAATCTGGCGCACAACTCGCTCGCACGCGGCCTCCGCCCCGGCAATCGTCGCGGCTGTTCCAACAACCGCAAGCGTGCGCGAGCCGGTCGCAATCAACTTTCCATCCTTCACATCGACAGCGCTCAGGTACATCGTTACTCCCTCGGGCAACTCCGCCGGCAGCAGCACCGCATCGCCCTTGCGCGGATTGTCCGGATAGCCATCGGGCACGACGTACTTGCAGACGCTGGCCTTTGGCGCAAAACTCACCACGCAGTCAGCCAATGTGGTATTCACGATTGCGCGGCAAATCGCAACGAAATCCGTCTCCAGAAGCGGCAACAGATTCAGCGATTCCGGGTCGCCGAAGCGGGCGTTGTATTCGATCAGCTTCACGCCATCTTTCGTGGCCATGAATCCGCCATAGAGAATGCCCCGGTAGGGCGCGCCGCACTCTTCGGCCAGCGCCGCGGCGACCCTCTGATTAATCTCCTGCGCCGCCGCAATGTCAGCATCCTCGAGAAATGGCAGCTTGTGATCCGCGTCCGTGTACGTTCCCATGCCGCCCGTATTCGGCCCTTTGTCGCCTTCATACGCGCGCTTGTGGTCCTGCACCGCGGGCATATGCCGCAAAGTCTTGCCATCGCAGAAGCTCATCAGAGAAAACTCTTCGCCCTCAACCTTCTCTTCAACGACAAACGAATGTCCGCGAGTAACCAGCTCGCGGCAAAACGCAAAGCTGTCTTCGAGCGACAGCAGATGATCGCCGCAGACCTTGACGCCCTTGCCGCCGGCCAGCCCATCATCCTTGATGACATGCCGATTCGCAAAACGCGCGAAAACTTCTTCGAGCCCATCGAGAGACGCGAAACGCTGAAAGAAAGGATTGCCCGGAATCTTGTACTTCGCCAGCAACTCGCGCGCAAAGCCCTTGCTGGACTCGATGCGCGCCAGGCTTTGCGTCGGTCCAACGACAGGAACCTTCGCTGCCCAAAGCGCGTCCGCAACTCCCGCCGCCAGCGGCGCCTCCGGGCCGATTACAGCCATGGTCGCGTGCTGCTCGCCGGCAAACGCAGCCACCTCCGCCGTATTTGTGATATTCCCTATTCCATACGCAAAGCACAGGCTCACGATGCCCGGATTGCGTGCGCCGCTGAAGCACGCCAGCTTCGGTTGCTGCGGCGAGCGCTTGAGCGTAGACGCAATCGCATGTTCGCGCGCTCCCGAACCGACAATGAGAATCGTCTCGCTCATTTCGTCAGACTCGCCAGCACGGTTGCTTCCAGCGGCCGCAAGTCCGGCTCAAATACCGTTCCCGTGATTTTCTCAAACAGTTGAATGTATCTCGCCGCAAGCTCCGCGATAATATCGTCCGGCGGCGTCGGCAGCACGGCGTCCTTATACGGGTCACAGCGCTCGCGGAACCACAGCCGGAAGAACTCCTTGTCGATCATGTTGGGTTCCTTCCCCACCGCCAGCCGTTCCGCGTAACTGTCGGCCAGCCAGTAGCGGCTGGAATCCGGCGTGTGAATCTCATCGACCAGCAGAATCTCGCCATCGTCCGCCACGCCAAACTCATACTTCGTATCCACCAGGATCAGCCCGCGGCTGGCCGCAACTTTCTGGCCGAATGCAAACAGCTCGAGCGTCTTGGCCGAAGTAAACTCCCACTGCTCCGCTGTCAGCCAGCCTTCGGCGACAATCTCCTCCGCTGTGACCGGCCGGTCGTGAGTTGTCTCCTTGGTTGTCGGCGTGACGATATTCTTTGCCAGCCGCTCATTCTTCTTCATGCCCTCGGGCAGAGCATGGCCACAATAATTCCGCACGCCCTTCTGGTACTGCGTCCAGATCGCCGTGTCGGTCGATCCCGTCATGTAGCCGCGCACCACAAACTCGATGGGTAGCACCGTGCATTTGCGCGCGATCAGCGCATTCGCATGGGGGCTCGAAATCACGTGATTGCCGACAATGCCGCGCGTCTGCTCAAACCAATACAATGACGTGCGATTCAGCACCTGCCCCTTGAATGGAATCGCGCCCAGCAGGCGGTCGAAGCCGCTTTGCCGGTCGGTCGTCACCAGCAGCAGGCGGCCATCGTCCGTCTCATACGTGTCACGCACTTTGCCCGCGTATTTCGCCTTCAGCGGCATATCGGTCGCCGTCAGGCAGTTTGGAATCGCATCGCGCAGCACCTGTCTTTCCATCTCAGTTCACCTCGCCAAAATGCACGCCGGATGCACCGGCCTCCACGCGCCCCAACTCCCAGACACGCAGCGCGGGATAGCTCGCAATCGCAGCCGCCAGCTTGCCCAGCAACCCCGGCGGCCCAATCAGCACCAACCCCACGCCCATGTTGAAGGTGCGGTGCATCTCCAGATCGTCAATATTTCCCAGCCGCTGCATCAGCGTAAAGATTGGCTGCGGCGTCCAGGTCGCGCGGTCGATCACAACGCCCAGTCCGTCCGGCAAAATGCGCGGCACATTCTCCACCAGTCCGCCGCCGGTAATATGCGCCATGCCCTTCACCGGAATTCCGGCGCCGAGAATCTTCCTCACCGGCGCTACATAGTTCGTGTGAGGCGCGAGCAGCGCATCCGCAATCGATTTCCCAGCAAGCTCCCCGGGCCGCGCATCAATCGCGTAGCCGCCGATCTCGAAGATCAGCTTGCGCGCCAGCGAAAACCCATTGGTATGCAGGCCGCTGGAGTTGATCGCGTACAGCACATCGCCCGCCACAATGTTCGCTCCCGTCAGCAAATGCTCGCGATCCACCACCCCGGTCACAAAGCCCACCACATCCATGTCGCCTTCTGCATACACCGCGGGCATCTCCGCTGTCTCACCGCCCACCAGCGCGATGCCGGCCTCAATGCACGCGGCGCTCATCCCGCGCACCAGCGCCTCCACAATCTCCGGCTCCGTCTTGTGAAAGCCCAGGTAATCCAGAAACGTAAGCGGCGTCGCCCCCATTACCACGATGTCGCCCGCGACGGCGGCCACCAGGTCATGGCCCAGTTCTTCATAGCGGCCGGCCATCACCGTCACTTTGCTCTTGGTGCCGACGCCGTCTGTGCTCTGCACCATCACCGGATCCTTCAGGCCCTTCAACGCATCGCCCAGGGCGAAGAGCGCTCCAAAGGAACCCAGCCCGGTGAGCACCGCCGAGGCATGTTGCTTGTGGGTTTCGGCCACATGCGACTTGATGCGCCGCACCGCCTCGTTACCGGCCTCGATGTCCACTCCCGCAGACTTGTAATCCACCTTTGAACTCACGCTCTCTCCTACCCCACCCACTTGCGCGCGTTGTCAAACATCCGTTGCCACGGGCTGTCCTTCGGCTCGCGCATCTTGTCCCGCACCCAGGTGTGCTGCACGCCCAGAAAAACGCGCTCCGGATGCGGCATCACAATCAGCGCGCGCCCGTCCATGCTGCTCAATCCCGCCACGCCCTGCACGGAGCCGCTGGGGTTCAGCGGGTACTGCTCGGTGACTTTGCCATACGTATCAATGTAGCGCAACGCAACCCGGGAGTCCGCCGCGATGCTGCTCACGTGTCCCTCGCCATGCGCGGTCACGATGGGAACGCGCGCTCCGGCCATGCCCGCGAAGAACAGCGATGGAGACTCCTGAATCTCCACCATGCACAGCCTCGCCTCAAACCGCGCGGACCTATTTCGCCCGAAGCGCGGCCAACTCCGGGCTCCGGGAATCATCTCGCGCAGTTGTGACATCATCTGGCAGCCATTGCAGACACCCAGCGCAAAGCTGTCCGCGCGCGCAAAGAACTCCGTGAACATCTCCTTCAGCCGGTCGTTGAAGAGGATGGTCTTCGCCCAGCCGCTGCCCCCACCCAGCACATCGCCATAGGAAAATCCGCCGCACGCGGCCAGCCCTTTGAACTCCGCAAGGCTCACGCGCCGGGTGAGCAGATCGCTCATGTGGACATCGACTGCGGCAAAGCCCGCGCGATCAAAGGCCGCGGCCATCTCCACGTGGCCATTCACGCCCTGCTCACGCAGAATGGCAACCCGCGGCCGCGCAGTATGCACAAACGGCGCGCTTACTCGTTCGGCCCGATCGAATGGCACGCTCACCGAAAGTCCGGGCCGCTCCGCATCTTCGAGCAGCAAAAACTCCTGCCGCGCGCTCTCCGGATTGTCGCGCAACGACTGGATATGAAAGCTCGTCTCCGTCCACATCTTGTGCAGCACAGTGCGCGCGTTGCGATACGCAACCTGGCCGCCGCCGCGAATCACAATCTCGTTGCCCTGCACGCCGCGCCCAATCACCTGCGCCGCAAGGCCGGCAGCGCTGAACCGTGCAAGCACCTCGGCCACGTCCTTCGCCGCAACCTGCGCCACCGCTCCAAGCTCCTCGCTGAACAGCTCTTCGAGGCCCGCAACCGGCAAATCAATCTCCAGCCCCATTCGCCCGGCAAAGGCCATCTCCACCAGCGTCACAAACAACCCGCCATCGCTGCGGTCGTGATACGCCAGCAGCTTTCCCTCGCGGTTGAGTTGCTGCATCACTGCAAAAAAAGCCTTCATCACCTCAGCTGACGGCGCATCCGGAGCCTCATCCCCAACCTGTCCGTACACCTGCGCCAGACACGATCCGCCCAGCCGATTTTTTCCCTCGCCAAGATCAATCAGGATCAGCGGCGCATCGCCGTCACACAACTGCGGCGTCAGCGTACGGCGCACATCGCTCACCGGCGCAAATCCCGACACGACGAGCGACAGCGGCGACACCACAACCTTCGCCTCTTCGCCTTCACCGGCCCACTTCGTCTTCATGGACATCGAGTCTTTGCCCACCGGAATCGTCATTCCCAGCGCCGGGCAAAACTCCATTCCCACCGCATGAACGGCGTCGAAAAGCTTCTGGTCCTCTTGCCCTTCGCCCGCCGCGGCCATCCAGTTTGCCGAGAGCTTGATGTCGCCAAGCCTCCCAACCTGCTCGAGCCCTATCGCCGCACCCGCCATGTTGGTGATTACTTCACCGACGGCCATGCGCGCCGAGGCCGCCGCATCGATCACCGCCAGAGGCGTTCTCTCGCCGATGGCCATCGCCTCGCCCCACAAAGAGTCGTATGCGCCCAGCGTCACCGCGCAGTCGGCCACCGGAACCTGCCATGGTCCCACCATCTGGTCCTGCGCCACAATTCCCGTAATGCTGCGGTCGCCAATCGTAATTAAAAATGATTTCGACGCAATCGTTGGCAGCCGCAGCAGCCGCTCCACTGCATCCGCAATGGTGACGCGCGCAAGATCGAGCGGCGCGGTGGCAATTTTCGTCCGCGCAAACTCGCGCTCCATCTTCGGCGGCTTTCCGAAGAGCAATTGCAGCGGCAAGTCGATGGCTTTTCCAGAATCCGCATTGTCGCTGAGCGTGAGATAGGGCTCCTGCTCCGCTGTTCCAATCACAGCGAAGGGACATCGCTCACGCGCGCAGAGGTCCTCAAACAGCAGCAGATTCTCCGGCGCAATCGCCAGCACATAGCGCTCCTGCGCCTCATTGCACCACGCCTCCAGCGGGCTCATCCCCGCCTCGCCGCGCAAAATCGTGTTCAGGTCGAAGCTCCCTCCGCAGCCGCCGTCCTTGATCAACTCCGGAAACGCATTCGACAATCCGCCCGCGCCCACGTCGTGAATAAACGCAATCGGATTCGCCGCGCCGCGCTGCCAGCAGCGGTCGATGACCTCCTGCGCGCGGCGTTCCATCTCCGCGTTATCGCGTTGCACCGATGCAAAATCCAGATCCGTATTTCCGCTGCCCGCGCTGCTGGAGGCCGCGCCCCCGCCAAGCCCAATCAGCATCGCCGGTCCACCCAGCGCAACCAGCGCATAGCCGGCCTTGATTGCGCCCTTCTCGATATGCTCCGCGCGAATATTTCCCAGCCCGCCCGCCAGCATGATCGGCTTGTGATAACCGAAGACCGTGTCCTGACCCTCAGAGTTCACGCTCGATTGCTCATAGGTGCGAAAGTATCCGAATAGCGCCGGCCTGCCATATTCGTTGTTGTACGCCGCCGCGCCCAGCGGCCCATCGATCATGATCTCCAGCGGCGAAGCAATATGCGCGGGCCGCCCATAGGCTCGCTCCCACGGTTGCGGCGCCTGCGGCAGATTCAGATTCGACACCGTGAACCCGCACAACCCGGCCTTGGGCTTCGCTCCGCGCCCGGTCGCTCCTTCATCACGAATCTCTCCGCCCGATCCCGTCGCCGCACCCGGCCAGGGCGAGATTGCCGTCGGATGATTGTGCGTCTCCACCTTCAGCAAAATGTGAATATCTTCTTCGTGATATGCGTACGCCGCATCAGCCGGCTCGGGGAAGAATCTCCCGCCGCGCCCGCCGCGAATCACCGCCGCATTGTCGCGATAAGCCGAGAGCACATTCTCGCCCGACACCTCATTCGTATTGCGAATCATCTGAAACAGCGACCGCGGCTGCTTCACCCCGTCGATCGTCCAGCTGGCATTGAAGATTTTGTGGCGGCAGTGTTCGCTGTTGGCCTGCGCGAACATATACAACTCGACGTCGGTCGGATTGCGTTTGAGCCGCGTAAACTCCGCGACCAGGTAATCAATTTCATCCGGCGCAAGCGACAGCCCCAGCTCGCGATCCGCCGCGGCAATCGCCGCCGCTCCCAAGCCGAGCACGTCGATATGCCCGAGCGCCTTCTGCTCACGAGGCGCAAACAGCGCTTGCAACTCGTCGGCACTCTCGAAAAATACGCTTTCGGTCATGCGATCGTGCAACGCCCCGGTAAGCGCGCGGAGATCGATTGCGCCGGAAGAAGCAATGCTCACCACGCGTGCGCGCTCAATGCGCTCGATGGCCCCAAAGCCCGTATTGTGCAGTATGTCGGTCGCCTTGCTCGACCACGGCGACTGCGTACCCACGCGCGGCGCAATCCACACGTGCTGCCCCGCCGCGCTCTCCACGCCGGCGCCCAGCAACTCAGCCAGCCTCCGCTGATTGATCCCGCTCTCGGACTCTTTGCGCAGCAGCAGTAAGTACAGATACGACGCCTCGACCGCGGCCACTCCGGCATCGATGGCGCGCAAATGAGCGGCCAGCCGCGCGGCCTCGAACTCCGTCAGCGCCGATGGCCCGGGCAGCACCCGTACCGTCATGCCGTTAGAGGTGAGCCCAGAGGTTTCTCGTGATGTGGCTTGCGACATCTTCTGTGTGTTTGGCAGTGTCGTTCCGTTTTTGTTCCAGCGTGTTGAGATACTCTTCCGTGATGTCTCCGGTGACATAAATCCCATCGAAGATGGCCGTGTCGAAGCGCGTGAGTCCGGGTGCGGCCTCGGTAATCGCCTGTTTCAAATCTCCCAAATCCTGGAAGATCAGCTCGTCGGCTCCAAGATCTCTAGCCAGTTCCTTCACGCTCCGTCCGCTGGCAATCAGCTCCGAGCGCGCCGGCATATCGATCCCATACACGTTCGGGAAGCGCACCGGAGGCGACGCCGAGCAGACGTAAACCTCCTTCGCGCCCTGCTCCCGCACCATCGCGATAATCTCTCGAATGGTCGTGCCGCGCACGATCGAATCATCGACCAGCAGCACATTCTTTCCCTGAAAGAACTTAGGAATCGGGTTCAGCTTGCGGCGAACCGACTGCTTGCGCTGCGCCTGCCCTGGCATGATAAACGTTCTGCCCACGTAACGGTTCCTCACCAGCGCATCGCGATAGGGCAGGTTCAACTGTGTCGCTATCTCCTGCGCCGCCACCCGGCTCGTCGAAGGAATCGGGATCACCACATCGATCGGCAGATGCGCCCACTCCCGCTTGATCTTCGCCGCCAGCTTGGTTCCCATGTTGATGCGGCACTGGTACACCGACGCGCCGTCCAGCACCGAATCCGGCCGCGCCAGATAGACGAACTCGAACACGCAAGGAGTCTTCTCGTGCGCCTGCGGGCTCACATGCGTGTGGACGGCCCCCTGCATATCGATAAAGATCACTTCGCCCGGCGCAAAGTCATGGTCCAGAGTAAACGCGCCTCCCTGCAGCGCCACGCTCTCCGAAGCAAACATGTACTCAGCGTCTTTGCCCTGGCTTCGAGTGCCGAACACCAATGGCCGAATACCATGCAAATCGCGGAATCCAATCATACCCACGCCGGCGATCATCGCAATAGCCGCGTACCCGCCCTTGCATCGCCGGTGGACCTCTTCCACCGCCGCGAATATGTCCTGCTCCGTTGGCTTGACCGCGCCACGCCGCGCCAACGCATGAGCCAGGACGTTCAGCATCACTTCGGAATCGGAGTTGGTGTTCAGGTGACGCATATCCGTCTGGAACACGCTCTCCACGATCTCCGAAACGTTTGTCAGGTTGCCGTTGTGCGCGAACATAATCCCATACGGCGAGTTCACGTAGAATGGCTGCGCCTCGGCGACCGAAGAGCACCCCGCCGTTGGGTAGCGTACATGCCCCACGCCCATATTGCCCAGCAGTCGCGCCATATTGTCCGCCTTGATGACATCCGTGAGCAGGCCATTCCCCTTCTCCAGGTAAAACCGGTCCTCAAAGCACGTCGCGATGCCCGCTGCATCCTGCCCGCGATGCTGGAGCATGGAAAGGCTTTCATAGATAACCGCGTTAACTGCGCTATGCCCGAATACGCCGACAATACCGCACATGGCGCCTCACTGTCTGGCTACAGCCGGTGGACCTTCGTGTTCCTCACGAACTCCGCCGGCGGGGATAAAAAAGCTGAAGTTGCCGGTTTCTTTCCGTTCATTCAGATTCCGGCCCAGCATAAAGGGTCGAAGGAGCAAATTCTATCGGGCTCTTTCATCCATCGCCTGCCGAAAAAATCGCCCTCTTTCATCATCTCCCATCCTGATGAGGAAAAATCGTACAAAATTCCATGGAGTAGAAGATTTGCAGATCGAGAAAGTAGCCGTGACATGATCAGATTACTCACACGGCCTAAGAAGTCAACCAATGATTATAGCAGGCTCAATAGAGCAGATTCTCGGTATCTTGCCGCTATCGAGGCCATCATCGTTCCCGGATCGCACAGAAATCAAATACGATATACTCAGCTTACAGGGAGCCTGGCGAATGTCTCCTGATCCGCATGTATGATACCTTTTACGATCCGGCCCAGTCTTATTTGGGCTGCTTTGAGCACGGCCCGCTCGGCCTCTTCGCCGGCACAACTCCTGCTTTCCAAAACATGAACAAGGAACAAGCGCATGAGCTATGAGGCCCGAAGCCGCGAGATTGCTGACGCGTTGATTGCAATTGAGGGTGTGGCCTTTCTACCCGCGGCGCCGATCACCTTCAAGTCGGGGATCAAGTCCCCCGTTTACTGCGATAATCGGCGGTTTCCATTTTGGCCGGAACAGTGGGCGAAGGTGATTCGCGGCTTTGAAGCTCTGATTGCCGAGCGGGAGATTCCAGTGGACGTCGTTGCGGGCGTTGAGGCTGCCGGAATCCCGCATAGCGCGGCGCTGGGTTTTTCGATGCGCTTACCCTCGGTCTTCATTCGAAAAACCCTGAAGGAACATGGCACCAGAAAGCGCGTCGAGGGCGGTGATGTGACCGGCAGGCGGGTTGTATTAATCGAGGACCTGGTGACCACCGGTGGCAGCAGCATCGCGGCGGTCGAGGCCCTGCGCGCCGAGGGCGCCGTTGTCAGCGATTGCCTGGCCATCATCAGCTACGGCTTCCCGGAGTCTGTGGCGCTTTTCGAAAAAGCAGGCGTGTGGCTTCACGCAACTACCACGTTTCAGGCGGTGCTGGAGAGCGCGCTGGAGCGCAAACTGATCGACGAGGCTGGCGCGGCGATGGTGCGCGATTGGCTCCGGGAACCGCATTCATGGGCTATACGGCATGGTTTCGAGTAGAGGACTTGTGATCACAGCGATGCAAAAGTTCGAGCAGCGAATGGAAGCAGTGGGATCGCTGCTGTGTGTCGGGCTGGACCCCGAACTCGACCGCATTCCCGCGCGCTTCAAGGGCGAAGCGTCGCCGCTCTTTGCCTTCAATCGGTGGATCATCGAGCAGACTCATCCATATGTTGCCGCGTACAAGCCCAATATGGCGTTTTATGAGGTCCGGGGAGCGCAAGGCTTCAAGGAACTCGAGCTGACGATGAAATATTTGCGCGACGAGCATCCTGAGATCCCCACCATCTGCGACGCCAAGCGCGGCGATATCGGTAATTCCAATCGCGGGTATGCGGCTTCCATCTTCGATGCCATGGGTTTTGATGCCGTCACGCTGCACCCCTATCTTGGCAAAGAGGCGCTTGCTCCTTTTCTGGAGAGGCGCGACAAGGCGTGCATCATCTTGTGCCGAACGTCAAACCCCGGCGCAGGCGAGTTTCAGGACCTCCAGTCTGGCGGCAGGCCGCTGTGGGAGACGGTTGCCATGCGCGTGAGCACAGAATGGAATGCAGCGGGGAACTGCATGTTGGTTGTCGGGGCTACCTATCCGGTGGAGATGAGAAGAATACGAGCGATCGCGCCGGCGATTCCGTTTCTTGTGCCTGGGGTGGGCGCGCAGGGCGGTGATGTGGCGGCGGTTGTTACCGCGGGTCTGGACGCGCAGGGCAAGGGGCTTTTGATCAGCAGCTCGCGGGCAATAATTTTCAGCAATGCCCCCTCGGCCGCGGCGCGTGATATGCGCGATGGGATCAACGCCGCGAGAAAGGCTGCCCATGCTGCGCGTTGAAGGTAGGATCGCCAATCATGATCGCGAGTTTGAAGGCGCGATTGAAATCAACACCGAGACGGGTTTGATTGAGCAGGTGGGGCCGAGAACGGGCAAAAGCGATCTTGATCTCGGCGGCCAGATTATTTTCCCCGGCTTTGGCGATCTGCATATTCACGCGCGGGAAGATGCCAGCCAGTCGCAGGTTTATCAGGAGGCTTTTGCGACCGTCTCCGTTGCGGCCATTCATGGCGGGGTGACGCATGTTGCGGACATGCCGAACAATCCCGTTGCGCCAGTGGACGATGCGAGGTATGCGGAAAAAGAAAAATTTACAGCGAAATCTGCCGTGCATGTGACGCTGTATGCCGGGATTGGGCCGGAGACCAGCCCCCTGACGCGCCATGTGCCCTACAAAGTATTTATGGGGCCGTCGGTGGGAGATTTATTTTTCTCTTCGCGGGAGCAGCTTGAAGGCGTAATCGCCAGGTATCGCGGCCAGAATGTCAGCTTCCACTGCGAAGACCCTGAGATTCTGCGGGAGAGCAAGGGTGCGGCCACACATGAACAGCGGCGTCCGGCCAGCGCTGAAATCTCGGCGACGGAGTTTGCGCTTTATCTGATTGAGCGATACGGCCTGATCGGAAAGCTGTGTCATTATTCGACCAGGGGCGGCCTGGAGAAGATCGCCGCGGTCAAGGCGCGCGGCATTCGCGTTACAGTCGAGGCTGCGCCACACCACCTGTTCTTCGACGACACCATGCTGACGGATGAGAATCATCTCTGGCTGCGGATGAATCCTCCCCTGCGCGCCAGAGAAGACCGCCTGGCATTGATCGCGGCGCTGCGCGAGGGACTGGTGGACTATCTCGCCACGGACCACGCTCCCCACACTCCCGCAGAAAAGATGAAGGGCAGGAGCGGCGTGCCCCATCTCGACACCTATGGAGCGTTTGCAACGTGGTTGATGGCGGAGCACGGATTCTCCGCCATGGATATTGCGCGCGTGTGCGCCTACAATCCCGGTCGCTTTGTGAAGGAGTTCTTGCCTCCGGGTTTCGGCAAAGGGTTTGGCATGATCGAGCCGGGATATGTTGGTTCGCTCACCATTCTCAACCCCGGCGCGCCAACCGTAGTTCGGCGCGAAGAGTTGAAAACCAAGTGCGGCTGGTCTCCGTTTGAGGGATATACGTTGCCTGGCCGCGTGACTTATACCATACTGAAAGGTAAAGTTTTCCCGGCAAGCTGAGGGAGGGATGCCCCTTATGGAAAAGCTCAAGCATGTGATCAGCACGCGGCAGTTCGACGATTCGGAGTTCTTGTTAGGGCTTTTCGAGTCGGCCAATCGAATGGAGCGCGACGACGTCTTTCGCGCATTGACGGGACCGTTGCGCGGCCGTATTCTCGCCACGCTGTTTTTCGAGCCCAGCACGCGAACGCGGTTTTCCTTCGAGGCGGCGATGCAGAAGCTGGGCGGCGGCGTGCTCTCCGCCGAAGACGCTCGCGACAATTCTTCGGCGACCAAGGGAGAGAGCATCGGCGATACCGTGCGCGTAGTCAGCGGGTATGCTGACGTCATCGCCATTCGGCACTACGAGGAGGGAACGGCCGAGGCAGCGGCGAAAAACTCTCCCGTGCCCATCATCAATGCGGGGGATGGGGCCGGAGAGCATCCCACCCAGGCGCTGGCCGATATGTACACCATCAAGAAAGAACTTGGCTGGCTGAGTGGTTTGCGTGTCGTGCTGGTTGGCGACCTGCTCTACGGGAGGACGATTCATTCTCTGTTGCCGTTGCTTTGCCTCTACTCCGGAGTGACCATCGATCTGATCTCGCCGCAGTCCTTGCGCCTGCCCCAGCAATACCGCGAGTATCTAACCAGTAAAGGGATTCCATTCAACGAGGGCGAGAGACTCGAAGGAGTCATTGAGCAGGCCGATGTTGCCTATATCACTCGCGTGCAAAGAGAACGATTTGCCTCGCAGGCAGACTATGACGCGGTTAAAGATGCGTATGTGGTCAATGCGGAGTTGGCAAACCGCATGAAGCCGCAGGCCATCATCATGCACGCCCTGCCGCGCGTCAACGAGATCGCTCCGGATGTGGACGCGAATGCCCGGGCCGCTTACTTTCGGCAGGCGAAGAACGGCTTGTATATTCGCATGGCACTGCTGAAATATCTGCTCTCCTAGAAGTCTGCAACTTGTTTGTTTTCAACTCGGGCGTCGAATCCGGCTCCCGCTGCTTACACCATTAACATGTATTTTATCAATAATTTACAGTCTGTTTTGCGCTCGGGTTAGTGCGCCGCGTCTTGCTTCTCTCCATTCATCATCGCCCTACGGCTTATATGTACGAAAAATATTCTTGCCTGCCGCCAATATGGGTACGTATACTTGCAAAATTCCTCAGTAGTTGCTTAAACGCAACTGTTTTCAGCAGTTTCCACCTAACGAATGATGAAGGAGGTTGTATGGGAAAAATCAACTTGGGCCGTGTAATCCTCGGGGGCATCATAGCCGGGATCGTTGCAGATTTCCTGGGTTATCTTGTAGATGGCGTGTTGCTGGCGTCTCGATGGAATGAAGGGATGAGGAGGCTCGGACAAAGCGATACGTCGACAAACCAGATTATTTTGTACAACCTGATCGGACTCGTCTGCGGCATCTCGCTGATCTGGATCTACGCCGCCATCCGGCCTCGCTTTGGCGCCGGAGTGAAGACCGCAATCTACGCCGGCTTGGCCTTTTGGGTTGTTGGCGTGCTGATTCCGAACCTCAGCTTTATGTATGTTAGCGGCCTTTTTGGCCGTCGGCTTATGGCGTACACAACCCTCGGCGGCCTTGTTGAGATAGTCGTTGCCGCCATTGCCGGTGCTGCTCTTTACGCGGAATAAGCCTGTTAGCTTCGGTAGGACCAACCTCAATCCAGGCAAATTCCTCCACGCGTGCAGGCCTAGGATCAGAGGGTCTGCACGTATATTTCGTAGCGGTAATCCGGCAGGATGAGCAATTTTGACCGCTTATCCCTCCAGGCGAAAAGTTACCTTTGTTTTACACTTGGCGTTTACACTCCTTATACTGGAGGGTGCGCACCGGTGTTCATGCAAGAACGGTATCCGGGTTGCAGTTTGCCCCATTCCGGGGAATTTGATAGGCTCAGGCCATCTTCAAGCTGAGCGAAAGGAGAGTTTTCATCATGGCAGAGGAAAATAAGATTAACGGTCTGGCGTGGTTTTTGGCCGGATTGGGCGTCGGCGCGCTGGCGGGGATTCTATATGCCCCCAAGAGCGGCCGCGAGACCCGGGAAGAACTACTCACTGGCGCCCGGGAGGGAACCGAGTACCTGCGCGCCCGCACCCGTCAGGTCGCCGATCAGATGGGCAACCTGGTGGATCAGGGCAAGCAGCAGGTGGGTGAATATGTGGAGCGCGGTCGCGACGTTGTGGATCGCGGACGGGCGCAGTGGGAAGAGTTTGTGGAGCGCGGCAAGAACCTGGTTACCGAACAAACCGGCCGGGTGACAGCGGCCGTTGAAGCCGGACGCCAGGCCTACAAGACGCCCCCCGTTCCCAGCGAACCCAAGGAGCTTTGAACCGGCGTTATCCCCACGCCCTCTTCCTGTCCGGCCCGGTGGCGCCATGGGAAGATACAGTCATTTGTCCGGAGCCCTGCGTGCGGGTCAGATTGCGGCTCATGCGCAGGCTCCGGAAACAACGTTCGGCCTGGTTTGAGATGCGTACAAGAGAACAGAACCAGAGCCTGTAGACCCACTGAGCGAGATCACTTCAATGCAAATTCCTAATTTGGACAATCAAACCATTCTGCTCGCCTTAGCTCTTCTAACCGGGTTGGCCATGCTTTTGCAGGTCTTTATCTTGTTGGGGATCTTCATTTCCATGCGCAAGGCGGCCGGCTCCATACAGAAAGAGATCGGGAGTCTGCGTGCCTCGATTATGCCCGTCATCTTCGACACGCAGGAAATTCTTGCCAGCTCGCGGAATACCCTGGTAAGCACACAGGCATTAGTCGCCAACGCGCAGGGGTTCCTGACTCGAATTTCGCCCAAGGTTGAAGCGGCGATCAGCGACGTGGCGGAGATTGCGAACGGGTTGCGCGCGCAAACCGCGCAGGTGCAATCCTCCATTCAGGAGATTGTGGAACGTGTGCGGCTGCAGAGCATTCGCGTGGATAACATGGTCTCCGGCGTCCTGGACACCGCTGACCGCGCCGGGGGCTATGTGACCGATGTCGTCGCCCGGCCTGTGCGGCAGATCTCGAGCATCCTGGCGGCGGCCAAGGCGATCATCGAATCGCTGCGCGGATCCAGAGCGCAATCACGCTAGAACCGGTTCGCCAATGAAAATGGCCGGCTTGGTGAAAAGAGCGGGCTGCAGGGTACCGCTCTACACAATCCATCCCCCGCCAACCACCTCATCGCCGTCATAAAAGACCGCCGACTGGCCCGGCGTGACGGCGCGTTGCGGTTCGTCGAAGGTGACGGTGACCTCATCGGTGCCAACTGGCTCCAACGTCGCCCAGGCAGGCTCATGGCGGTGGCGAATCTTTACTTGCACGCGCATCGGCCCGGTCAACTCCGCAATGGAAATCCAGTTCAGGCCGCGCGCTCTCAAGCTGCGCGTAGCCAGTTCTTCGTCGGCTCCCACGGTGACGCGATGTGTGGCCGGGTCGATATTCAGCACATAGAGCGGCGAAGGCGAGCTGATGCCCAGCCCCTTGCGCTGGCCCACGGTGAAGTTGAAGATGCCCTCGTGACGGCCTAAAACTTCGCCGCTGGATGCCACCAGCTCTCCGGCCGTCTCCGGCAGCCGCTGGCCCTGTTCCTCAAGATAGGCGGTCAAAAACTGCTTGTAGTCGCCGCCGGGAATGAAGCAAATCTCCTGCGAGTCGGGCTTTTCGGCCAGCGCCAGGCCGGCACTGCGTGCGGCAGCCCTCACTTCCGGCTTTGTCATCGATCCTAGTGGAAAGAGCGTGTGCGCCAACTGCTCCTGGGTCAGCCCGAAGAGAAAGTAGGTCTGATCCTTGGCCAGATCGGCGGGGCGCTTGAGAATCCAACGTCCGCGCCGCTCGTCGTACTCGTTAATCGCATAATGCCCCGTCGCGATGCGGCTGGCGCCGATCGACTGCACCGTCTTCAAAAGCTGGTCGAACTTCAGGTGGTTGTTGCACAGCGAGCATGGAATCGGCGTGCGCCCGGCCAGGTACTCGGCGACAAAGGGCCGCACAACATCGCTCTCGAAGCGCTCCTGCTGGTTGACAACGTAATAGGGAATCCCCAAATGCTCGGCCACGCGCCGTGCGTCGTAAACATCATCAATCGAACAGCAGCGGCCGGTCTTGGGCGCATCCGGAATCCCATGCCGTCCCGCCAATCGCCTCTGATCCCACAACTGAAGCGTCAGCCCCACGACGCTATTGGCGGAGCCATCGCCCTCATGCGCGAGTATCGCCGCCACCGTCGAGGAGTCCACCCCTCCGGACATGGCTACGGCAATGGTTTCGAGCTTGGTCATGGGGAAGGCCTCGATTGCAGTGAAAAACTCGCTGCTTTGAAAGGGCACGATTTCAGTCGTGCCCTTTCAAAGCAGCAACACAGCCTACAGTAGATTTCACCCCGCCGTTCCCGCCGCCACCGGCGAAATCGCCCGCAAATGTTCGACGGCTTCGGGGACAACCTTCAAAACATAGTCCACATCGGCCTCGGTCGCGGTCTTGAGCAGGCTGAAACGCAGGCTGGCGCGCGCGCGGGTCTTGTCCAGGCCCATGGCCATCAACACGTGGCTGGGCTCGGTTGCGCCGGAGTGGCAGGCCGAGCCGCCGGAGACGGCCACGCCCTTCAGGTCCATGGAGATCACCAGCGCTTCGCCTTCCACATGATCGAACCATATGTTGGTGGTGTTGGCCGCGCGGGGAATTTTCTTCTCGCCCTCCCCACCTCCATTCACGCCGCTGCCGGAAATCTTCAAAACACCAGCCTCCAGCCGGTCGCGCAGTTTGGCCAGCCGGTCAATGGTTCCATCTTCCAGCGAGTGCATGGCCAGTTCGGCAGCCTTAGCCAGTCCCACGATGCCCGGCACGTTCTCGGTTCCGGCGCGCTGGCGGCGCTCATGGCTGCCACCCACCAGCAGCGGCTCAATCGGCGTTCCGCGGCGCACGAACATCGCGCCTGTGCCTTTGGGGCCGTGCATCTTGTGCGCGCTGATGGAGCAGAGATGGCAGCCGAAGCGGCGCACATCTATGTGAATTTTACCCGCGCCCTGCACCGCGTCGATGTGAAAGAAGACGCCGGTATCGGCGGCGATCTTGCCGATCTCTTCCACGGGTTGAAGCACTCCGGTCTCGTTATTGGCCAGCATCACGCTGATCAGCCGCGTCTGGGGCCGGATGGCTCGCAAGATGTCCGCCGGCTCAATGAGCCCGCTGCGTTGGGGCGCGACGAAAGTGGTTTGCACGCCGTGCTGCGCCACGCGATCCGCCGCTCTCAGAACCGCGGAATGCTCAATCGATGTGGTAATAAAGTGATCGCCTGGATGCAGCAGCCCGAAGATGGCGGTGTTATCACCCTCGGTGCCGCCGGAGTTGAAAACCACCTCGGCATCATGGCAATTGAATAACTCGGCGAGCGTGGCGCGCGCGCTCTCCAGGGCGGTGTGCGCCCGCTGGCCGTCGAGGTGAATCGAGGAGGCGTTGCCGAAGCATTCCATCCAATATGGGCGCATGGCCTCCATCACCTCCGGCAACAGGGGAGTAGTGGCATTGGCGTCCATATAAACTCGCTTCATCGAAAAATCTCCTCAATATCGATTGTACTGGAAGATGGATTTAACTTGCCCCCGATGGCGCTCAACAGGCGATAGCCGGGCCTCGGCTGTCATGAACAGGTCCCGATCTGATAAATTTCCTATACGCGGCTTAGGCCGCAGGAGGAGATTCCATGTTCAAAATTCCCCACATTGCGGGCTGCATCCTCGCTTGTTGCCTGCTGTCCACAACATCTTCATTCGTCCTTGCCCAGGCAGCCGCGCCGGCCAAGCCTGCCGTGGGCAAGCCCATTCCGCCAACTCAGGTCTACGGAAAAGTGCTTAGCCTCATGGAGCAGCAGTTCGTCTCGGCCGCCGAGGCCATGCCGGAAGACAAATTCAACTTTGCGCCCCCAGCCAGCCTAGGCGAGTTCAAAGGCGTACGCACCTTTGCCCAGCAGATCAAGCACGTGGCCGAGTCCAACTACTACTTCTTCGGCGGCTCGGACTTTACCGAAGCCCAAGCCAAGGCAATGACGGATTCGATTGAGAATCTCACCACCAAGGCCGATATCGTGAAGGCCCTGAAAGATTCCTTCGTAAGGGCACACGCCTACGTGGACACCATCACCCCGGAGAACGCCTTTGTGCAGACAGAGCACGGTACGCGCGCGGGCATGGCGTCCTTTGGAATCGCGCACGTCATGGACCACTACGGTCAATTGGTCGTATATCTGCGCATGAACGGAATTGTCCCCCCGGCAAGCCGCGGGGCAATGTAGTGATTGCTTCCTCACGAGTACAACCGGTCTCATTAATCCCATGGGGCTCAAGTTTGCAAATCGATGCCGATGCAAATCGATGCCAATGATTGATGAGGCCGGTTCTATTTCAGAGTCTGTAGGACCTCGTCGAGCGCAGTTTCCCATGGGGCGAGCCGGACCCCAAAGCGCCGCTCCAGTTTAGCGTTCGACAAAACCGAATTGCGCGGACGCACAGCCGCCGTGGGATAGTCCTGGGAAGCGATCTGAGTAACTTGTGGAACTTTGCCGTCGAGCAGCTTTTCCGCGCGTGCAAAGATGGCCTGCGCAAAGCCGAACCAGGAGGTCGAGCCGCAGCAGGTCATATGATAGAGGCCGGCCCAGTCCTCAGTTGCGCCGAACCGGCCGGCGATCACACCGCTTACGATTGCCTGCGTGGCGCGGGCCAGCTCAATGGATGTCGTTGGAGAGCCAATCTGATCGCCAACGACAGAGATGGAATCGCGCTGGCGGGCCAGTCGCAGCATGGTCAGCAGAAAATTCGAGCCATGGGGACCGTAGACCCAGCTGGTGCGAAAGATGAGAACCCTGCCGCCCACCTGCCGGATGGCCTCTTCGCCGGCCAGCTTGCTCGCGCCATAAGCGTTCAGTGGAGCAGGCGCGTCCTGCTCTGTCCACTCGCTCTGCTTCAAGCCGTCAAAGACATAATCCGTGGAGTAATGCACCAGCAGCGCATTGGCGCGGAGCGCCTCTTCAGCCAGGATGCGCGGCGCCTCCGCGTTGATGGCCATGGCCAGCTCCGGCTCCGACTCCGCGCGGTCCACGGCGGTGTATGCGGCGGCGTTGAGAATAATCTCCGGCTCGATGCGGCGCACCAGCTCGCGCACCTGATCCGCCTGGGCCAGATCGACGCTCTCGCGATCCACGCCAACGATTTCGCCGCAACCCGCAAAGCAGCGCTGCAGCTCAACGCCAACCTGCCCGGCATTGCCTACGATGAGCACGCGCGGCAGGCCGCTCATGGAAAAAGCTCCGCGTCCCGCAGCGCGACGCCGTGGCGATCCTTATCGGAGAGGATGACCGCGCTCTCGTCGATAGGCCAGGGAATTGCGAGGTCGGGATCATTCCACACGATGGTCCTTTCCCCGGCAGGAGAGTGGTAATCCGTCAACTTGTAGGCAAAACCGGCATCATCGGTCAGGGCAAGAAATCCATGGCCGAAGCCCGCCGGAATCCATAACATCTCGCCTTTCTCACTGTCGAGCTGGACGGCGAAATGGCGGGCAAATGCGGGCGAGGAGCGGCGCAGATCCACGGCAACATCGAGTACCGCGCCCGTTGTGACCCGAACCAGCTTTCCCTGCGGGAGAATAACCTGATAGTGAATGCCGCGCAGCACGTTTTTGCGCGAGAGAGAGAAGTTATCCTGCGGCCACTCGGCCGGCAAGCCCGCCTCCGCCATTTGGCGCGCGTTGAAGGTCTCATGGAATGTGCCGCGGCTATCCCGGTAGATCGATGGAGTGATGAGCAAAACTCCGGGCAGGGATGTTTCCGTAATCTTCATGGCTGCGTGGCTCCCGGCGCGAAGTTTGGCTCGCTAAGCAGGGCAAGCAGATATTGTCCATACCTGCTCTTGCTCACCTTCTCGGCAAGCGACTGCAACTCGGCCGCGGTGATATACCCCTGACGGTAAGCGATCTCTTCCGGGCAGGCGATGCTTAGACCTTGCCGCCGCTCGATGGTATGAACAAACAGCGCTGCCTCCAGCAGCGATTCCTGCGTGCCGGTGTCCAGCCAGGCCATGCCGCGGCTCATGATCTGCACATTCAACTGGCCCCGTTCGAGATAGCGCCGGTTCACGTCGGTAATCTCCAGCTCTCCGCGGGGCGATGGCTTCAGTAAGGAAGCGATTTCGACAACCTTGTTGTCGTAGAAGTAGAGGCCGGTGACGGCGTAGCGCGACTTGGGAACCTTCGGCTTTTCCTCCAGGCTGATGGCGCGGCCCGCGCTGTCGAACTCCACCACGCCATAGTGCTCGGGATTCTCAACGGGATAGGCGAACACCGTGGCGCCGTGTTCCAGTTTGGCGGCCTGTTGTAATTGGAGGGAAAACCCCTGGCCATAAAAGATGTTATCGCCAAGAATCAGCGAACATGCGTCGCTGCCGATGAATTCGCGGCCGATAAGAAAGGCCTGCGCGAGGCCGTCCGGGCTGGGCTGCACGGCATGACTCAGATGAATGCCCCACTGGCTGCCGTCGCCCAGCAACTCGATAAAACGGCCGCTATCCTGGGGCGTCGTGATGATGAGGATGTCGCGCAATCCGGCCAGCATCAACGTGCTGAGCGGATAGTAGATCATCGGCTTGTCATAGACGGGCAGCAACTGCTTGGATAGGACGTGGGTGACGGGATACATGCGCGTGCCCGAGCCCCCCGCAAGAATGATTCCCTTCATGGCTTCACCCGCTCCGTATAGTTTTGCCTGATCCAGTCAAGGTATGCGCCGCTGCGCACGCTTTCCACCCAATCCGGATGGTCGAGGTACCAGCGTACCGTCTTGCGCAATCCGCTTTCAAAGCCTTCCACGGGGCGCCATCCAAGCTCGCGCTCGATCTTCGAGGCGTCGATGGCATAGCGCCGGTCATGCCCGGGACGGTCCTCGACGAAGGTGACAAGATTTTTGCGCGGGCCGAGGCCGGCGTTGGGACTCATCTCGTCCACATGATCGCAGATGGCATTCACCACATCGAGATTCTTGCGCTCGCTGTTGCCGCCGATGTTATAGGTTTCGCCCACGCGGCCTTTTTCCAGCACCGTGCGAATGGCCGCGCAGTGGTCTTCCACATAAAGCCAGTCGCGCACCTGGCCGCCGTCGCCGTAGACGGGCAACGGTTTGCCCTCCAGAGCGTTCAGAATCATCAGAGGAATCAGCTTCTCTGGAAACTGATAAGGTCCGTAGTTATTGGAGCAGTTGGTCGTGAGAACGGGCAATCCCCAGGTACGATGATACGCCCGTGCCAGGTGGTCTGAAGCGGCCTTCGACGCGGCGTAGGGGCTGTTTGGCGCATATGCCGCGGTTTCAGCGAAGGGCGGATCTTCGGCCGCAAGCGATCCGTAAACCTCGTCGGTGGAGACGTGCAGAAACCGGAACGCTGCTTTGTCCGCCTCCTCGAGTTTCGACCAGTAGAGCAATGCCTGCTCAAGCAGGACGAAGCTTCCCAGCACGTTGGTGCGAATGAACGGCTCGGGCGAAGCGATGGAGCGGTCCACGTGGCTTTCCGCCGCAAAGTGAACAATGGCTTTGGGCTCATGTTCGCGCAACAGCGAGGCCACGCGCTGCACATCGCAGATGTCTCCAACCGCCAGCAGATAGCGCGTGTCGCCCTCAAGCGAGGATAAGTTGGCCGGATTTCCGGCATAAGTCAGCAGATCAAGATTGATTACGGACGAGCGTGTCTCTTTCATCCAATCCAGAATGAAGTTCGAGCCGATAAATCCAGCCCCGCCCGTGACCAGTATCGTATCTTTCACTACTGCTCCCTTACTTCTCGCTGTCCAGCATTCTCATCTGGGCCGCATCGTAGCGGGTTCCCGCCACGGCCTCAGCCGGCACTGCAGCCTCCAGAGCCGCAATCTCCTCGTCGGTCAGCTTCACTTCCAGCGCGCCAAGGCTCTCGGCCAGTTGCGCCCGCGTGCGCGCGCCTATCACCGGAACAATAAAGCTGCCCTTGGCCAGCACCCAGGCAATGGCCAACTGCACCGGCGTAATTCCCTTGCTCGCTGCGATCTCCTTGAGTTTGGCAACCAGTTGCCTGTTCTGCTCCAGATTGTCGCCCGTGAAGCGCGGCAGATAGGCACGAAAGTCCCCGGCCTTGGCCGGCTGCGAGCCCGATAGCAGCCCCCGCGAAAGCGCGCCATAGGTTGTTGCCCCGATGCCCAACTCAGCCAGCACGGGAAAAATCTTCGCCTCCGGCCCGCGGCTCACCAGCGCGTACTCAATCTGCAGGTCCACGATTTGGTGCACCGCCGCCGCGCGCCGGATGGTCTCCGGGCCAACCTCGGAGAGGCCGATATGGCGCACGTAGCCGGCCTTCACCATCTCCGCGATGGCCCCGATGGTCTCTTCGATGGGCACCGTGTGATCCAGCCGCGATGGCCGGTAAATGTCGATGTACTCCACGCCCAGCCGCTTCAGTGAGTAGGCCAGCGCCGTCTTCACCGCCACGGGCCGCGCGTCAAAACCCAGCCACGCGCCGTTGGGAGCCCTCTGCGCGCCAAATTTCACCGAGAGCACTACCTGCTCGCGCTGAAAGCGCAGCGCCCGGCCAAGCAGCATCTCGTTCTGCCCCATGCCGTAGAAGTCGCCTGTATCCAATAAGTTGACGCCCGCATCGAGGGCCGCGTGAATGGTCGCCAGGCTCTCCGCCTCGTCCGTCGCGCCGTACATCCCGCTCATCCCCATGCACCCCAGTGCCATGGGAAAGACCTCGGGGCCGGTCGACCCCAGTTTGCGTCGCTGCGTGGCTGTAGCCGTCATTTTCGCTCCCTTCTATCCTGCATCGTAGGATGCTGGCCTCAATCAGGCAAGGGCAGGCCGGGTCGCCATTCCAGCGTTCGCTTCCTATATTCTTGAATCCAGACATGCTCTCGGCCATTGCCTGTCGCATTGCGCCCCATCCCGTTTTTTCTCTTTCCTTCGCGCCCCGTCTCTGTCATACTCGATAGTGTCCACCCTGTACGGTCCATCCCAACAGTCAAAAAATGAGGTTGCACCCATGTCGGCAAAGTATGTCTTTGTGACGGGCGGAGTTGTGTCCAGTTTAGGTAAGGGCCTCGCGGCGGCCTCCATCGGCTGCCTGCTGGAGAGCCGCGGCCTGCGCGTAAACCTGATGAAGTTCGACCCCTATCTGAACGTCGATCCCGGCACCATGTCGCCCTTCCAGCACGGCGAGGTCTTTGTCACCGATGACGGCGCGGAAACCGACCTCGACCTGGGCCACTACGAGCGTTTCACCCATGCTCCTCTCTCCCGCGACAACAACCACACCACCGGGCGCATCTACGAGCAGATCATTATGAAGGAGCGGCGCGGCGACTACCTCGGCAAGACGGTTCAGGTCATTCCCCACGTGACCAATGAAATTAAAAACGCCATGCGCAAGGTCTCCTCCAATGGCGCGGACGTGACCATCATCGAGATCGGCGGCACCGTGGGCGACATCGAATCGCTGCCGTTTCTCGAGGCCATCCGCCAGATGCGCCAGGAGCTGGGCCGTGAGAACACGGTCTTTGTTCACGTCACGCTGGTGCCCTGGATCGCCGCCGCCGGTGAGCTGAAGACCAAGCCCACGCAGCACTCCGTCAAGGAACTGCTCTCCATCGGCATTCAGGCCGATATCCTGCTCTGCCGCTCGGACCACGTCCTGAAGCGCGATATGAAACAGAAGATCGCCGCCTTCTGCAACGTCGAGGAGCGCGCTGTCATCGGAGCTGTCGATGTGCCCTCCATCTACGAGGTGCCGCTCTGCTTTGCACAGGAAGGCGTGGACTCGCTCATCCTCAATTACCTGCGCAAGGAGGCGCCAGAGGCGGACCTGACTAAGTGGAAGGAATTAGTCGACCGCTGCTACCATCCGCGGGATGAGGTGTCCATCGCCATCGTCGGCAAGTATATGGAGTTTGATGACAACTATAAGTCGGTCTATATGGACAGTTATAAGTCGCTCAAGGAAGCCTTGACCCACGGAGCCATCTCGCAGAACCTTAAACTCGAAGTTACATGGATTAATGGAGAGAACCTGGAGTCGAAAACTCCTGAGGACCGGAGTTATGAGTCGAAGTTAGATAGGTTTGACGGCATTCTGGTTCCCGGCGGCTTCGGCAAGCGCGGCATCGAGGGCATGTTGAACGCCATCCGTTATGCCCGCGAAAAGCAGGTGCCTTACTTCGGCATCTGTCTCGGCATGCAGACCGCCTGTGTCGAATATGCCCGCAACGTCTGCGGTCTCGCGGGCGCTAACTCCACCGAGTTCGACCCCGCCACCCCGTACCGCATCATCTACAAGCTGCGCGAGTTGACGGGCGTTGAAGAGATGGGCGGGACCATGCGACTGGGCGCATGGGACTGCGTCCTGCAACCGGGTTCGCTCGCCGCCCGCGCCTATGGCGGAGCCACTAAGATCAGCGAGCGCCACCGCCATCGCTACGAGTTCAATCGCGAATATGAATCCCTGATGACCGGAGCCGGCCTGCGCATCAGCGGCGCTACTCCCGACTCCACCTATGTCGAGATTGTCGAGCTTCCCAACCATCCATTCTTTTTAGGCTGCCAGTTCCA
>Ga0326727_10004450_pt1 | contig 42120 bp, 35 predicted proteins | sample MB2enrmetagenome_FD_207643 | JGI IMG/M metagenome (GOLD analysis project Ga0326727, IMG submission 207643) | Lab enriched peat soil microbial communities from McLean, Ithaca, NY, United States - MB29MY | ecosystem: Environmental > Terrestrial > Soil > Wetlands > Peat | place: USA: New York...
AGCCGGATCGGGCCGACTACCAGCGCGACCTCTCGGTTTCGTACAACAAGGCTGGCGACCTGTACCTCGCCCTGGGCCAGGGGGAGCAGGCGCGTGAGTACTTCAGGAAGGCGCTCGCGATCCGAGAGCGGCTGGCTCAGGCGGAGCCGGATCGGCCCGACTCCCAGCGCGACCTCTCGGTTTCGTACAACCAGGTCGGCGACCTGTGCCTCGCCCTGGGCCAGGGGGAGCAGGCGCGTGAGTACTTCATGAAGGCGCTCGCGATCACGGAGCGGCTGGCGCAGGCGGCGCCGGATCGGGCCGACTACCAGCGCGACCTCTCGGTTTCGTACAACAAGGCCGGCGACCTGTACCGCGCCCTGGGCCAGGAGGAGCAGGCGCGTGAGTGCTTCATGAAGGCGCTCGCGATCCGAGAGCGGCTGGCGCAGGCGGAGCCGGATCGGCCCGACTACCAACGCGACCTCTCGGTTTCGTACGAGCGAGTCGGCGACCTGTACCGCGCCCAGGGCCAGGGGGAACAGGCCCGTGAGTACTTCCGGAAGGCGCTCGCGATCGCGGAGCGGCTGGCGCAGGCGGAGCCGGATCGGGCCGACTACCAGCGCGACCTCTCGGTTTCGTACAACAAGGCTGGCGACCTGTACCTCGCCCTGGGCCGGGGGGAGCAGGCGCGTGGGTACTTCAGGAAGGCGCTCGCGATCCGAGAGCGGCTGGCACAGGCGGCGCCGGATCGGCCCGACTACCAAAGAGACTTGGCGGTCTCGTTGGTCAAGGTGGGTACCAGCGACGAGCCCCCGCGAGGACCGCACCTTCAGCGGGCGTTATCGATCCTCGAATCCTTGAAAGCCAGTGGCCAACTCGCACCCGCTGATGAGCCGATGGTTAAGGGGTTGCGGCAACTAATGCGGGGGCCTAAGCGGACAGGCGAATGACACACTCACCGTGCGCCTGCCGCGCACCAGCAACCTACTTGGTTCACGGCCGGGACCGTGGCCGCGGTGGGGAGCGGGGAGCGACGCAGCCGGCGGCCGGGGCCGGTTTGTGCGCCGGACTGCCTAGCGGTTATCCTGCATCTGATATCTCGCCATGTCGAAAGTACGCCAGCGTGGACGGCGGGGGCCGGCTAAGGGCCCTAAGCCAGGCGATGCCGGAATCCGGCGAGCGGCCGGCCCGCGGCTTTTGGGAGTGCCTGCATCGGTCCTGATTGCCGGTCTGCTGGCCGTGGCTGTTGCGATGGCCTTCTGGCAGGTTTCCGAAGGTGGTTTCCTCAACTACGACGATGACCAGTACGTAACGGAGAACCCCGATATTCAAGCAGGCCTGACGCGCGACGGCGCGATCCGCGCTTTCACCTCTTCCCGCGCCTACAATTGGCATCCCTTGACGTGGCTGTCGCACATGCTCGACGTCCAGATGTATGGGATGAATCCGGCAGGCCACCACGTGACAAACCTGGTTCTGCACGTTGCCAACACGCTTCTACTGTTTTGGGTCCTGCTGCTGCTGACCGGAGGGCTCTGGCGAAGCGCTTTGGTCGCGGCGCTATTCGGCCTGCATCCGCTGCACGTCGAATCCGTTGCCTGGATCGCCGAGCGGAAAGACGTCCTCGGCGCTTTTTTCTGGATGCTGACGACGCTCGCCTATATCCGATATACCAAGAGCCCCCGGTTCTCCAGATATGCGCCCGTAGCGGTGCTGTTCGCATTGGGACTCATGTCGAAGCCGATGCTGGTCACGCTGCCATTCACGCTTCTGCTGCTGGATTACTGGCCGCTCCGCCGGCTTGGCTACGATACCGGCAAAAGCCGCTCGAAATGGCTGCCGGTTTACGAGAAAATCCCGCTTTTTCTCTTGTCCGCCGCATCGAGCGTGGTGACTTACATAGTGCAGCAGAGAACCGGCGCGGTGGTCACGGCCGAAGATCTGCCGACCGGAATCCGGGCGGCGAATGCGCTGGTTGCCTATGTTTCCTATATCGCAAAAATGCTGTGGCCGGCGAAGCTGGCCATCTTTTACCCGTATCCCGCCCATAACCTGCCGGCGTGGAAAGTCGCGGGCGCTGCCGTTCTGCTGGCGCTCATTACGGCAATGGCATTCCGCGCCGCGCGCTCGCGGCCCTATCTCGCCGTGGGCTGGTTCTGGTATCTCGGCACGCTGGTCCCGGTGATTGGTCTTGTGCAGGTAGGCATGCAAGCCATGGCCGACAGGTACACGTACATCCCGCTGATCGGGTTGTTTATCGCGATTGCATGGAGCATACCGGAGCGGCCGCCCTGGTCCATCCGGATCGCCGCGGCCACCGCAATTGCCGTTCTCTTACTGGCGGCGCTCACATCCACCGAAACCGGCTATTGGCGCGACGACGTGACGATTTTCAATCACGCGATCGCTTCCACCGAAAGCAACTACGTCGCCCACAATAATCTCGGCATTGCGCTTTCGCGGCAGGACAGGCTGAACGAGGCCATCGCGCATTACCGCGCGGCGCTGATGCTCAAGCCGGACTACTCTCTGGCCCACTTCAACCTCGCCGCCGCGCTGAGCCGCGAGCAAAAGGCCGGCGAAGCGATCGCGGAAGTCAATCTGGGCCTGAAAACCGAGCCGGACGACGCGAGCGCTCATATGCTCCTCGGCATGCTGCTGGCCGGCGAAAACCGCTTTGCGGAGGCCGAAACGCAATACCGGAAGTCCCTTGAAATCCGGCCCGATCATGCCGATACGCTCAACAGTCTCGGCGTGGCGCTGGCGAACCAATCGCGGTTCGACGAGGCCATCGTACACTACAGCAGGGCCATCGTTTTGCAGCCCGGCTTCGCAATGGCTCACAGCAACCTGGCAATCGCGCTGTATTCGAAGGGGAGATACGCCGAGGCCTGGCGTCACGTAGCCCTTGCCCGGAAGTATGGCTTCAGCCCCCCTCCGTCCCTTTTGCAGCTGCTCTCGCGGGCGATGCCCGAGCCGGGAGGGTAGTTTCGAGGAAACCGTCGTAGATTTCCTGCATCCGGTTCACGGATGCGGCCATCGAGAACTTTGCGGCGGTGCGGCAGCTCCCGCGCTCCGCCAGGCGCTGGCGCAGTTCGGGATTGTGGATCAGCGACAGGAGCCGGTCGGCCAGGTCGCGGGCGTTTCCCTTTTCGAACAGCAAACCGGTTTCGCCGTCCTGGATCAACTCGGGGTTGCCGCCGACCCGGGAAGCGACCGCGCAGCAGCCGCAAGCCAGGGCCTCCATGAGGGAGTTCGAGAGCGCCTCGGAAAGAGAGGGCAGCACAAAGATGTCGATGGCGTGCAGCCAGGGCGCCACGTTGCGCGTGGCGGGTTCGAACATGCAGGCATCGCCGATACCCAGCTCCGCCGCCCGCGCTTCGAGATCCCGCGCGACGGGGCCGCTACCGACTATGAGCAGCCGCGCGTCCGGACAGGTCTCGCGCACCAGGGCGAACGCGTCGAGGAGGCACGGCAGCCCTTTCTCCGGCCGGAGCACGGAAACCGTACCAATCACCAAGGAAGCGTTTGCGAGACCGCTGGGCCGCTGTCGCGGCGCGGGCCGGAAGGTGTTCGTATCCAGCCCGTTGTAACAGAGATGGATCTTGCGCTCCGGCACGGAGTAGTCGCCCGACAGGTGCCGCCGCATGGCCTCACAGTTCACCACGATGCCATGGGCGAGCAGATCGCCGGCTCGCAGGAACAGACGGTACCGTCGCGCGTGAACGGTCCGGTACCCTCTCTGGCTGCCCAGTACGTGGGGTGTGCCGGAGAGCCGCGCCGCCGCGATCCCGAAGATGTTCGAGGGATAGTCGAAGGTATGCACCAACTGGATCGAATGGTCGCGCAGATACGTCCGCAATATCAGCCCGGCACGAACCAGGTCCGGCGTGAGGAAGGAGCGCAGCGGCAGCTCGAGGACGGGAATGCCGCTGGCGTTCAGGTCGTCGGCGCGAAAGCCGCGGGCATGGAAACACGCCACGTGAGGAGTGAAGCGGCCGCGATCGAGCGCCCGGGCCAGCTCCGTCATCTGCCGTTCGGTGCCGCCGGCGCCAAGCTCACGGACCATCAGGAGCACGGGCACGGGCCGGCCGCTGCGCTGGACGACGGGCATAGGGCAAGTATACGCCGGGCCGGCGGGGGAGCGCCGGGCGGCCAGTGACAACGTTGGGCCGGGAATTTCGCTTCTATCTTCGTAAGGGAACGGAGCTGAGATACGGTCGTTGAGCTGCCGTCAATTGGGGGGTGCCACGCACTGCTCCGAACCAGCAATTGAAACCTGCCCTGTGGTGCCTCCGGCCTTGACTGGACCAAGCCCTTCGAGCGAGTATACTACGACGGCACTCCGCATGGTGTGGCCTTTACCCAAACCGATGATGAATTCCGCCCCGAGATTCCTGAAACGGATCGTTGCCCCGGCGTTGTAGCTCAGGACGTTGGGACCAAAGAGCGCCTCTGATACCGCTTGGGGCAAGCTAACAACAGCGTCGATTGCGGCCGTGTCGATTTGCTCACCCGTGTCTAGCGTCGTCGTCATGCGCTTGACCAAGAGCGAGCCCTCCGGTAGCTTTAACCGTGCAGCGAGGTCGTCCTGAAAGCGCACGGAGATAGAGCCATCCAGAGACTCCAATCTGCCCTCGAATAGAAAGCCAGGGTAGTACTCCACAGTTGTGCCAGGAATCAGCACAGTTGCGCGGTCACTCATACCCAATCCGATAATTGACACCCGCATTTGAGTGGGGTACGGAGGGTAGCCCGGGTTTCCCAGCCCGCATGCCGAAACCCCAACCGTGGCAACCGCTTCGGCGTTTCGCTGGACCGGAGCTAGATCCTTATCGGTGATGTCGCCTGACACTGCTGCGAGCGGTATCAGGGCGGACGTGAACAATACCAGTATCATCTCGACTTACTCTAGACAACGGCATCGACAGCTTCAAGGAACCGTCGTACTAGGCGGGCGCCAAGGATGTACTAGTACACCGCTCTTCAGAACCCGAAGGGAAACAACAGGCGGCGCCGGGATGTCAGGAGGTACGAGACCCGAACTCGCTACCGTCCGTTCCTTCTCAGCGAGCAATGCGGATTTCGGGCTGGGCCTGGGAAGGGCTGTGCCGCTCTTCGGTGCTGACTCCCAGGTAAGCGGCTATAATGCCCCCGCGGCGAACGCCCATTCATCACTAGCCTTCTGCTGCGGTGCAGGTCACTGCCCCGGCCCCTGACATAGGCCCGGAAGGCCGTGCGCCGGTGCTCCCCGGCTACCGGCTCTCCTCCGCAACCGGAGGAACAGCCTGCACCGCCGAGAGCCGCGAGCGAGTTTCTTCGCGGTCGGTTCGCTCGACTTGATAGTAGAGTGAGCGGCCGGGTTCCGTGGGAATCTCAACCGAACAGCCTGCGGTGCAGTCAATCCGCGGAGAAGACCTGATGCTGTCGCTCGTCATCCCGGCAGCGGTCTCGTACTGATACATAATGCGCACCATGGACAGGGACCGATCTTGGGGCAGCGTAACTCGGATATTTCCAGATTTGCTGCCCGACGGTGTTCTCCCCGAGGGCCGCCCGGCAAGAGGGCTGGAACCTTGGCGAGCCGGGACTGTCGTGCCGGTCGCTTGTTGCAGGCTCGTCGCCGGCCATGAAGGTGCAAATACGGTGACCCCGAAAAGACCTGTGATCGGCCCGGAAGCGGATGCGCCCATATTGCAGAGCAGAACACTGACCGTGTCGGCTGCAGTCACTGTCATCTGGCCGAGGACTCCAACGGGCAGGCTCGCGGGCCAACCAGGCGCTACGGTTGCGCCAGGCTGCGCGCCAGAGCTGGTGATGAGCGCAGGCGAAGCACAGGAGCCGCCTGCGATGGAGGCCAAGGACAGCTGTGCTTGCGCCGATGCCGACGCGGGGTACACAGCGGAATCCACTGAGAGAACCGTGGAGGTGCCAGTATCTAGAGACATCAGACCGTCGCCTGGCTCCGTTAATGCCGTGCTCAGGAATGACCGCCAATCCGTGCCTCCGGCGCTATCCCAAACGCCCGCGGTAGCAGTCCAAGTCCAGAGCGGTATGCTTCCAGAGGGAAATCCATTGCCCGGCAGTACAGTACACTGCGAGCATGAGACTACGAGGGTCGTGCTCACGGCGATCGTGCCGTCGGCGTTCGCGGAAATATAAGCGGCTCCTGTTCCGCTCGTCAGGGTGACACTCGCTCCTGTCGTGAATTGGTAAACGGTCGTGCCGAAGCGGACCGCGCAGACGGAAGTGGAGGTGCAGGCCTGAGCGATATTCAACTGGGAGGGGGTCGCCCTCTGCACCGTAAAATCACTGAGCTGCGAAGCAGTAATCGAAGGGGCACCCGGCGCGGTCGGAGCACCTGCCGGTATCGTCTCTGGCGTCCACATACCCGTAGCGGCGCTCCAGATCAGTGCCTGGCCGTCCGACGGAGGCGAGGGGCTTAGCGGTCTGCCCAACAAGCCCGTCACTAAGGTTGCGCCGAGACTTCCTGTCACGTCTCCGCTAAGCGTGGTGGTGTCTCCGGTGGTGCCGCCTGCCGAACCGCACGGTCCCGAAGTGCCATCTACGTGAACGCAGTCCCCAAGGTCGCCAACGACAGCCCCAAGGTATCCAGAAGCATCTATGTATGCTGCCCGGCCGGCCGCATACTCGGCGCCCATAACCGGTCGAACCGCTAAATCGGCGACTAATCCTACGACGTCGGCTTCCTGAATCGATGTGTCGTCTGCTTGCGCCACGGAGCGCGATCGAGTCTGCAAGGCCGGCGAGGAGGAATCTGGAAGTGCTCCTGCGACATGCGGGACATTTCCCTCGGCCGATTCGATCGGGATCGTGCCATCGCCGCCACTGGCGCTCTCCGGCGTTTGCTGACGGACGTCGGCGACGCTCAATGACCCCGCGCGCTGCGGCACCGTCCAGCGCTCGCGGCGTTCAACTCTAGAGTGTTGTAGGTAGCTGGTTACTAGGTAGTCCGTTCCGCCCTCTGGTAGTGCCGGGAGTACCACGCGAAAATGCCCATCCGGCACCGGCACGAACTGAACGTTTACGATACTGGGGTCGTGATCCAATCCCTGATGTAGGCGTACGATTCTGAGCGTCCCCCTAAAGACCGAGGAGTCGTCATTCAAGATCACATCCTCAACGACCCCGGTGGGATCCTCAGGACCCGTTGCGTTTGCCACGTTGTGGCCCACCAAGATCGCAGCAACCACAAGGAGCCGGGCGGCGATTTTTGGTCGGCGCGCACGATCGCTTCCGAATGTTCTGCCTTCCCGGTGGCGCGAAGCTGCAGGCCCCGATTTGTGGTCCGAAGCGCCCGCCGGCCTAGGCCAACATTCGTAGTTCACGCTAAGGCCAACCTCCCATGAGAACTGCTCCGATATGAGTCTCGCCGACATGTGCTCCTAATCGGCGCTTGGGCCGAGGAACTTTACGGAGGCGCGTACCGCTCAGCGCCCGCCGAGGAAGCGCTCCTGGTACGTTCAGGGTGCCCGGAAAGGGTTCAGACCGCCGTCGCGGCGGGTGGGGTCCGCGACACGCGGCCAGATGGTTTTGCTCGTGTCCGCCTCCAGTTCGGGAAGACGGATGGCTTCGCGCGCCAGCAATCGAGGAGCAGCTCGGCCACCCGCCGCCGGCGTCGCACCAGGGCCTCCAGTAGGTGTTCCAACTCTTGGCTGTCGCCGTCCATCCACTCCCCCGGCATGCCCCGTGGTAGCTGCTCGATCGCGGCCTCCGATAAATGGGCGACCTTCTCCAGCCAAGGCTCGAAGTCCAGAAGAGAGCGCACCGCTTCATACACGCGTCGACTGGTATAGAGGCCATGCAAGGGGCCAATGGCAAGATCCCAGCAGGACCCGCCGAAGATGGAACCGTGGTCGATCATCAGGGCGTGAAAGGGCACCCAGCGCGCTGGCCGGGGCTCACTGCACTCGCGGCGGAAGAATACTGCCTGGCGACGGTCGGTGTTCGCTGCCCACTTGTCGAACACGAGCGCGCCCAGAAACTCTCCCGCATTCTCGACGCTCGGGAGCAGCAGGTCAGGGAGCAGATCGAAGACGGCCAAACGATCCGGGTGACCCGGATAGCGCGAGCCGAAGTGCGCCCCTGGCTCTACCGGGACTCGACCCCGGCATAGTTGCAGCGAGACTTCCGGGTTCTGCTGTAGGAACTCGGGCACGATGGTCACGAGAACTGGCTCGGGCGTGGAGACACCGAGGTAGCGCAACAGAACCGAGCCGATGGCGTCATTCACGAGCACGCGGCGTCCCTGAGGATTGTTGCTGAACTTGACAACATAGAACCCGCCGTCGTCCGCCTCGATGAGGTGCGCCTGGCTTCCGCCACGCATCCTCCGGACGAATCTTTGCGCGACAGCTGCTCGAAACGGATGAAGAAGTGCAGTACCCATGTTATTCAAACGTCGGATGTTTTCATCACTGAATGAAACACTCAACTGCTGCCAACTCCCTACAGTGCGTCCTACTCGGCAGCATTCTCGACAAACGGCCGCGCCCCGGTAACAAGCAAGGGTACTGCTTGTACCGCCCGGACCGCCCGCGAGTGCAGTGAGCCCCGGCCACCGAGCCGGGCGCCCTTTCACGCCCTGATGATCGACCACGGGCTTACCTTCGGCGGGCCGTGCTGGGACCTTGCCGCCGGCCCCTTGCATGGCCTCTTTGCCAGTGGGCGCGTGTATGAAGCGGTGCACTCTCTTCTGGACTTCGAGCCCTGGCTGGAGAAGGTTGCCCACCTCTCGGAGACCGTGATCGAGCAACTACCACGGGGCATACCGGGGGAGTGGATGGACGGCGGCACACAGGAGCTGGAGCGCTTACTGGAGGCTCTTGTGCGGCACCGGGGGCGGGTGGCCGAGGTGCTCCTCGATTGCCGGCGCGCGAAGCCATCCTTCTTCCCGAACTGGAAGCGGACACGAACAAAGGCGCCTGGCCGCGTGTCGCCAAGCCCGCCCGCCGCGATGGTGGTCTGAACCCTTTCCGAGTATCCTGAACCTACCAAGAACGCTTGCTCGGCGGGCGCTGGGCGGTACGCGCCCCTCTAAAATTCCCGGGCCCAGCGCCGATAAGGAGTGCATGTCGGCGAAGAACATATCGGAGCAACTCTCATGGAGGGTCGGCCTTAGTGCGAACTATGAATGTTGCTCTGCAAACCTGCCTGGGCCAGCACGCGCTTCGGACCGCAAATCGGGGCCCGCAGCTTCACGCCACCGGGAAAGCAGAACATTCGGAAGCGATCGGATCATGCCAAGGACTGTCGGCTTACTCTTGGTGCTCGTCTGTCTGGCCGGCGTCCAGCCGGCGGCCGGAGACGACGCCAGCTTCCAAGACTGGCTGATGGCAAAATCGGTGCCGGGCGGCAGCAGATGCGTGCCCCCTGCTGCTACCACCACCTTTTTCACCACTGACGCTGTGGCGACAGTATGGTTTTTGGTAGACGGCATGAATGTCGGAGATGAGGCGACGGCAAAGTGGTTTTCTCCCGATGGGGCCCTCTACGCCACCTACGATTGGGCCGCGGTAGCTGCCCCGGGCAGCGGATGCCTCTCGGAATCGATGGACATCGCCGGTAATCCTCCGGCTTCCTTGCCGGGCCCCTGGACAGTAAAGGTCTACTGGAACGGCTCCCTGAAGCTCACGCTGCCATTCACCGTCACCCCACGCACCCTCAGTGCTGTCGGCTCGGTGCCTCAACTCGTCTCCGCAGGAGGCTGGGACACGAGTCTCACGCTCCTGAGCCTCGGAGGGCCGCCAGCCCAGGTGAGCCTGGACTCTTTCCGAGACGATGGTTCCCGATTGTCGCTGCCGTATACATTTCCTCAGTCTCCATCGGCTTCCACACAGCGCGCGGACGCGCTCCGCTCGACATTGAATACGCGCGCCCTGTTGACGCTCGATACGACCGGTCCGGAGAGCGAGGCCGCCGGCGTTGGGTGGGCGGAATTGCTCGCCGCCGGCAGCGCGGGCGGCTTCGCGATCTTGAAATACACGCCGACAGGCCGGGAGACCGTGGTGCCCCTGGAGACCCGCGACGCGGGCTCCTACGTGCTCGCGTTCGACAATACCGGAGTCCTGGCAACCGGGCTCGCCATCGCGAATCTCGCAACCAGTCCGGCAAAGGCCGGCGTTGTCATTCGCGACGAAACCGGCGCACAGATTGGCACGGGCTCGATCAGTCTTCGGGCCCAAGGCGACAATTCCTTCGTGCTGACGGATTCGACCTACGGATTCCCGATCACCGCAAACAAGCGCGGTACGGTGGAGTTGGACACGCCGCAGGGCGGCCGAATCAGCGTGTTCGGGCTGCGCGCCAACGGCGCGGCGTTGACGTCGCTGCCCGTGCTGGCGAACGTTGGGACAACCGGCGGCACGATGGCTCAGGTGGCCTCGGGCGGTGGCTGGGAGACGCTTTTCACTCTTGTGAACACCGGCGCCACGCCGGCCAATGCGACTCTAAGATTCTTTGCCGACGGCGGCAGCGCGCTTTCGCTGCCGCTCGATTTCCCGCAGACCGGGACGACGGCCACAGAGTCGTCGGTCAGCCAGGAAATCCCGGGGGGCGCGACGCTGGTCATTGTCACCCAGGGACAGAGCTCCGGCAGCCTGCTTACAGGATGGGCGCAACTTACGACGAACGGTCAGGTCAGCGGGTTTGGCATACTCCAGAACACGGCGGACGGACAGGAAGCGGTGGTGCCGCTCGAAATGCGCAATGCAGACGCGTACGCGCTTGCATTCGATAACACGAACGGTTTGACGACCGGACTGGCGCTGGCCAACGTCTCCAATCAGGCGGAAGGTGTACCGATGTTTCTGCGCGACGACACCGGAGCTATCCTCGGCCAAGCGACGGTCAACCTCCCGCCCTGGGGACACACGTCCCTCATGCTAAGCGACAACTACTCGGTCACGGCCGGCAAGAGGGGCACGGTGGAGTTCGATACGCCCGCCGGAGGGCAGATAAGCGCACTCGGCCTCTATGCTACGCTGGGCGGCGTCGTGACCACCATCCCCGCGCTAGTCACCACCCCCACCAGCGGCGGCACGCCGCCCCCAGGCGAAGTCGGTCTCGTCGTACTAACGACCGGCACGGGAAGCGGGACGGTGGCCGCGAATCCCCCCGGACCGACGTACCCCGGGAGCACGACCGTGACGCTGACTGCCGTGCCGAGTGCCGGCTCTGCATTTGCCGGTTGGTCGGGCGCATGTTGGGGAACGGACCCATGCGCTGTGGCCGTCGCACCGTGGCAGTCAGCCAGGCCCGTGACGGCGACGTTCGCGCGTGCCTCGCAAGAGGAGCTGGTGAAAGCCGACAGCACTGCGGCGATCACGAGCGTGCTCGTCGCTGGAACTACGGCGACCCAGGTGGTGCTCGAGTACACCGCTCCGAACACGGGGACCTGCACGGTGGCCGTCAGCCAGTCGGCGACGCTCAGTCCCCTGGTCCCCGATGTGGACCCCGCCCTATTTGTAGGCGCGAATCAAGACAACCGGGCCGGAAGTATCTCGGGCGGCCTCCAGCGGGTCTTCGTCGCCGGCAAGCGCGCGGCGGAGCTTGGCGTGGACGGGAGATATCATTCCCGCGCTCTCCAAGCGCACACGCCCCACTACTACCAGATCACCTGCGGCACGAACACGGCGACTGGGACCTTTGAGACCATGAACATTCCGATCGGCGCCACCTCGCCGGAGGTGTACCCGGTGGACCCGGTGAACCCCGGCAATTATGCCTGGCCGAACATGAACCAGTCCATCACGACGGGAGAATTGATCGTCGATCCCCTCACCGGAGCGCTGCTACGGCGGATTACGGGCGCCAACACCGTAACTGACACGACTTACACCGCGCTGCCGAGTCTGGGCGCGTTCGACGACAGCGGATCGGCCAATCCCTGGAGCATCACCGGCACCGGCGGCGCGGCTTTGCCCGCGACGTACACGGCCAACGGAACGGCATCGCCAACGCATCTGTATGTCCCGGCAAACCTGAGCACGGCCAAGGTGTTCAGCCCGAAGGTCAGCACCCCGGAAACCGTGAACTGGGTCCAGGTGAGCATCACCGGGGCCGCGAAGGGAAGCGGCAATGACGCGATACTGAACGTCTGCCTGACTATCGATGGCGTGACCTGCGCCGCGGGATCACCGAACTCGTCCACGAGCCCGTTGAGCGTCACTCTGAGCAGCACATCCGGCACCGAGAGCCTCCCCCCGACGACCGGGACGACGCCTGCGGCTTACCTGTCCGATTGGTTCGGCTGGGCCGTGCCTCCGTTCAACACGACGGACATCGCGACACGCCCTATCACAGCGTCCTACAACAGCGGCACAGGCGCATTGACCTGGACCGGCAGCAACTACTTCGACCGGCATTGGACGACGGGCACGCGCGTCTGGATCGGCGGCGCGCCGTACAAGCTCGCCAGTTACACCGACAGCGAGCATGTTGGGCTCGCCGCGGGCTTGGGGATCGGCACGACGGGAATTGCCGTAACCGGCCAGTCCTTCGGAGTGCTGATCTGGAAGAAGACCAACACGTCGGGAACGGCCATCAGTATCTCGAACGTGACCTTCTCCGTGGGGCCGAGCGAAGGCGAAGACGTGTCGTTCTGGAACGGGGGCTACATGCGCCAGTGCAATCCGAACGCAGTTCCGATTTCCTGCTCGAACTGCGGGCCTAGCGGCACGGCTGTAAATGAGAGTGGCTTCTATTGCCAGCTTTACGGTGCCAACGGCTTCGCGTGGATCGGTAGCACCACGGGGACGGTGCTCCATCTCGGTGCCATGTCTACCGCGTATACACTTGGTACGGGCGGCAACGGCTGGAATAGTGATTCCTTCTATAACTTGGGGAACTATGTTTACGATCCCACGCGACCGGCTTCCTCGTATTTTGTAGTTAGTGAACCACTTGCGGGAGTCACTGCTTCTGCCTTGGGTCGGGTGGACTACACCGGCTCAAATACTGATATCCCGAGCTTCGGCAAGGGCGCGCCCATGGCGCAGACGATTCCTGCCGCGAACCTGACTCCCTACTGTGTGAACGGCGGCGCTGGTAGTGGAATTTGCGGTTCGGTGACGTGGGCCAGATCACATTCCTACTCGGTCGGAACGCTGGTGATCGACCCTGCGGGACATTACCAAAAAGTCAGTACGGCTGGCACATCGGGCACATCCACTCCGGTCTGGACCGACAGCGGCGGTACGACTACGGACGGGACGATCACCTGGACCGACAACGGCCTGCCCGTTCACTACAGCCTAGAGTACTTGCTGCATCGCTTTGATTCGCGCTTTCCTGATCCTAGCCTGGGCTCCTCGCCGGGCTGCGGACTGGTAGGGCAACACACCGGAACGTTGCTAGGACAGTGTGATGCTCAACAAAACGAAGCGCCCGCGTTTGTTTTTGCCCTCGATCCGACAATCGCCGCCGGGCCAACGACCAGTCCCGTGATCGCCATGATGGACATGACCAACGTCGGCAACGCCGTGCCGTACACCAATGCGGGTACCTGCACGCCAAGCGCTGGTAACTGCATCAGCAATCCGATCCGCTGGTGTCAGATCCACGCCACGGATGCAGCTAACTATCCCTGGTTTAAGGTGTCATTCGAGCAAGATCAACCTACTACGGGGTATCAAACCACTCTCAATGGGGCGATTACAAGCACGGCTACAACGATCAATGTGAACGGCGATCCGGGAGCAGACATCGCCCGCGTCGGAGATCTCATCACAATCGACTCCGAGACCATGCAAATCATAGGTATTACGGTCTCTGGAGCGACCTGGACAGTCTCCAGGGCTTATAACGTCAGCAACACTAGCACGCCGTCACGGGCTGCGGCGCATAGCAATGGAGCGCCGGTCCTGATGACCTGCGGTGGCTCCGGCAAGGGTCCGCTCGCCTGGGACTACATCGACGATCCGCACGGGTTGAACGCTAGTGGTACTACGGTTCTGCAAGACCCGCCAATGGACACGGGGCACTCGGGTTGGAGTGCTTGGAACAGCTTTGTCCGTATCGTCGCACAAGACGAAGACCCGCTCTGTACGACTGAGCTAAATTTGCAGGAATGCTTCGAGAACCGGATCGGGGCCGCACCCGGAAGCTTTGGGCAACCGCCTACGATATTTGTTAATGACACTCCGACGTTTACGAGTGTCGTTACGAGGCCCTACTCGTACACCGAGAATCACCCTAGCCAGGTCCAAGAAGCGGCGGCAAGCTGGAACGAGAACTGGTTTACCGATTCACGGCCAATGATATTCGGAGCGGGCGGATATGCTGAAAGTTCCATCAGCAACGTCACCGGCAGCCTGTACGTGACCAGCCAGGCGCTGCACCCCAGGCAGGTCCCGACCATCGCTTCTTGCGGCGAGCACCCTCTGCTGGACATCAGCCCCGGCCCGATCGACGGCACGTCGGCACACAACTGGGAGTATTGCACCGGCTCGACAAATTGTTACTCGGGCGCGACGGCCTCCGAGACCTATGTCAACTGCCCGGACCGGACTCTAATCGGTTGTCTCAATAGCGAGACATCGAGCGGCGCCGACCCGAACGGCGATCTCAGCGAGGACATCTGTATTGGCGATGCACAGTTCGGGCTCGGCTCCCCGCTGGTTCAGATCGACGCAATGCACACAGACGGGCAAGGGCGCTATCAGCGGGTCATCACCTACGGCCTGATGCGCCACAAGCACCAGATGCAGGACTACATCGCCAACGGCAAGGCCCTGCCGGACGGCTCCTGGGCGACGTTCGCGGCGCCCTGGGTGGATGAGCAGCGCTCGGAACTGTTCCTGGCGCAGCTTCCGCCCTGGCCGGCGGGGGACTCGATCAACCGGGGGACGTTCGAGCCGCTCCCGATCCAGCTCGGCTCCGTGCCGGCCGGGACGAACAACGCCATCGTCCAGTTCGGCTACAACCCGAGCTTCTACTGCACCTCCCGGCAGGAGGCGTGCACCGCCAATCAGAGCACCGTCAACGAAACGACGCCGTTCTACTGGGCATCCGAGACGTACAGCGGCCTGCCGTGCGCCTCGGGCTGCACGGTGACCGTTCCCGCCATTCCCCAGCGAGTCGTCTACTATCGAGTCCAGTACCGGACGGCGTCCGGATCGGTGCTTGCCACCTCTGCCACTTCGGCCGCCGTGGTTCCATGACGCGAGACAACGCGGGTCCCTCCGGTCCCTCCGGCCGCGCATCCGCGCGCGATCTGTTAGACTAGCGCGTTTCGGAAGGATTGCGCCCGTGAGAGCCAGTTCGTTTGCCCGATCAAGGAATTCGGTCAGTTGCACCGTCACCGGGCATGCGTTGCCGCAGCCGTTCGAGTTGTTCTTCGAGCTCTCGGGAGCTGAGCCTTCCCATAACGGGAATTGGGCGCTGGCGGCGCTGCTCGTGCCCGCAACGGCCTGGGGAGAAGGTGAATTAGAGATCGACGCTCCCGTGTCCGCGAAGCTTCTCTCCAACCTGGCCACAATCCAGGAGATCTACGAACACGGGGTCGTGAGTGCGCCGCCGGTCGCCATCCGCGTAGCCGGGGCGATCCGGGACGCGGCGCCGAGCCAGCCGAACAGCGCATCTTTTTTTTCCGGCGGCGTGGATTCGTTGCACACACTGATCGAGAACCGGGAGACCTTGACCCATCTGATCCTGGCGAACGGGTTTGACATACTCCTACGGCAGGATAAGTTTTTCAGCACGGTTGAGTCCCTGGCCAGGAAGGCGGCAAGCGCGTTCTCCAAGCGCCTGCTCATCGTGCGCACCAACGTCCGTGATCTGTATGGCAAGACCGGGGTGGAATGGATCGCGTATCACGGCTCCGTCCTCGCCGCGATCGCGCTCTGCCTGGACGAATTCGCGTCGTCGGTCTTGATCGCCTCCACCTACTCATACGAAGACCTCCATCCCTGGAGCTCGCATCCGTTGCTCGATCCTTTGTGGTCCACGGAAACGCTGCGCGTCGTCCACGACGGAGCGGGAGCAACCCGGATGAAAAAGGTCGAGGTCGTGGCGCGGGAGCCGGCGGCATTATCGATCGTTCGCGTCTGCTGGGAGGAGCTTGATCCCGGCCTTAACTGCGGCCGTTGCGAGAAGTGCATGCGCACGATGCTGGCGCTCGAGCTGCTGGGCCGCCTGGAACAATGTCCCACGCTGCCGCACCGTATCGATGAGCGCGCCATCGGCAAGTTCGCGCTCTCCGAAGACGCCATGCTCTACTGGCGCGAGTTTCTCGGCTACCCCATGGACTCCCGCCTCAGGCGCACGATCGAATCCGCCATTCGGACCCAGGAAATGGGTTTCGGCACGGACTACGGCACCTGGAAATCCAAGGCCCGGCGTGCTCTCGTCCTCGCGCGGCACATGCGAGACGATCTCGCAGCCGGCCTGCGGATGCTCGGAGCCTGAATTCACAGCCACAAGGCAACAGGGCCCGTCCCCAGGGGCTTGCCGGGAAACCGGCGTCAGGGCCCGAGCATGCGCAAACCGGCGATGAGGTCGGCGCGGATGTGCTTCGTCAGAGCGAGCGTGCGGCGAGCCTTGGATTTCCAGGTGCCGTAGTCGCCGCCGAATCCCATTTCCGCGGCACGGACAGCGGATTCGATCGTGCGCCGCAGGCTCGGGTCCACGGGAAAACCGAGGAATTCGCGCCAGAACAGGCTGGACTCCGTGAGGTCCAGCCGGCGGATCCGCCTGAGGTCTATATGGTGCGGGAACGTCGGGCATTCATCGAGCCGGCCGAGCAATTGAAGGCCGATCATCGTCCTGAGGCACTTCTCGCACTGGCCGCAGTTCATCTCGGAATCAGGCTGCCCCCCGCACACGCGAAGCATGCGCAACGCGGCTGGTTCCCGCGCGATCACTTCGATTTTCCGCATTCGGGCGGCTTCAGCGCCGTCGTGAACAACCCGCAGCGCTCCGGTGGACCATAGCGGATCGATTAGCGGATGCGATCCCCACGGATGAAGTTGGGCAAGAGAGTAAGTTGAGCCGATCAGCACGGCGGAAAGGCAATCGCTCAAACACAGGCCGATCGCGGCCAGCACGCCGCCGTGGTAGTAGGTCCACTGATCGTGGGTCTGGCCGTAGAACTCCCGCACGTTCGTGCGCGCGGCGATCAGCCGCTTTCGAAAAGCGCCGGCGACGTTCTCCGCCCGTGCCCGCAACGCCCGAAAGTAGTTCTCCTCGCAAAGGGCCACGTCGAACCCGTGCACCAGGATCAGGTGAGTCAGCGTCTCGCGGTTCTTGATCAGCGTGAAGAGCGAATCCACGCCGCCCGAGAAAAACGATGCGCTGTTCCGGGCCGCGCCGGCTTCCGGAGTGCTGTCGCCGGCGGCCTCGGCGGCGTGAACGGCAACGCGTCCGGCACCCGGGAGCCAACTCTGATAGAGATCCTGAATCGCCGGCAGGTTCGCGAGCAAGGTGGCGGAGACCGGCGCGTCGATTTCGAGCTCCTCTTCTCCCCAGACCATCGCGGGTAAGAGCGCTGCGGGCACAACCCAGTTGCCATCGCCGGCGGGTTCAGCGCCCGAGAACTCGAAGTACAGCTCGAATCCTTCCGGATGCCTGGAGCTGACGATCTTCGAGGAGACAAAGCTGTCCGCACGGCGAAACGAAACGATCTTCATCGGCGAAACCCTTCCGAGTATCCCATAGCAAAACACTTACGGCGTGCGTTGATACACCGCGATCCACTGGCCGCGCTCGGCCCAGCGGGCGGCCCGCCGAAGCCCCAGGCGCCGCTCCAACTCTTGTGGCGCGATCTGCGGAACGTAGCCGTAGAACCTTCGCATCAGGGGCTCGAACAGAAGCGTCCGCCGCAGGTCCCAGGTGCTTTCCCGGTCGCGCGAGAAGAGAACGAAGACCTGGACCGATGCCGGATCGAGCTTGGCCACATCCTCCGGACGAAAGCTCGGGATTTCCCGTACCGGCAGCCGCGATGCGACGTATCCGCAAGCCGGCCGGCGGAGCTCGATCGAAAGCGGCCAGGCGGTCGTAATGGTCCGGCCGGGGTAGCTGCGCTCGACGAAGCCGGCAGCCGCGTGCTGCAGCCGCGCGAAATCCACCATGGCGAGATTGTTCTCGTATGGATAGGGATAGGGAGGGTTCCAGAACAGGCAGCCGGCGAGGCCCACAAACATGGCAGCCTGCGCGGCGCGGCTCCAGCCGGACGGCCGCGCGGACCACGCGACCGCAAAGGCGATGTACATCAGCGGCAGCACCGGCAGCAGGTAGCGTTCCAGCACCGCGCCGCCGAGCGCCGTGACCGCGAGCACCTGCGCCACGGCGAGAGTTGCCACGATGCGCCAGGGCCGGCTCCGGAAGACCTTCGTCCGGCGCCACGCCAGCAGCACGGCGAGCCAACCAAGCCAGTGAAAATTCTCCACAAACAAGTAGAAGCACCGCCGCGCCAGCGCGATCCCGATACGCACGGGGTGCAGCGGGTAGGTAAGGTTATATTCCGCAAACTCGGAATTGCCGAAGAGGTGGCCGGTTTCGCGGTACAACACCGCGAGCCAGCCGGCCAGCGCCAGGACCGGGAGGAGGAACCAGACCGCCTCGCGCCGGCGCCGCTGGGCGATCAGCCAGCCCGCGAAAATCAGGGGAGCGATCAGGCCCGTCTCCTTGACCAGGATCAGGGCGACGCAGGCAAGCGCCGCGAAGCGCACCCGATCCTGGAGGAACAGCAGCAGCGCCCAGACGGTGAGCAGCATCGCGGGCATATCGAGCTGCGCCATCATCGCCTGGGTATAGAACAGCGGAGAGACGATCAGCAGGAGGACCGCCGGGAAAGCCGGCGCGCCGGGCGCGCGGCGGGAAAGCTCGATGGCGAGCAGGAAGACCAGCCACACGGCCACCGCGGCGGCGGCCAGCATCGCGACTCGCGTCGCTAGGATCGAGTAGCCGAAGATGCGCCAGACCAGCGCGAGGTAAGCCATCAGTCCGGGCGGGTGAACATTGGGCGTGGCCGAATGCGGCACCCAGAACCCGCTCGTGAACAAGTCGCGCGCGGCGGGTATGAATTGCCCCACCTCGTCCCAATAGAAGGGCAGATCGAGAAACGGAATATGAATCAGCAGAACGAGCAGTGCGAACGCCGCGAGAAAGAACAGATACGTACCCGCACGGACACGGCGCGCCGCCCGCGGAGCCGCCAATGTCGTCTCTCGAGACAAAGCGTTACTGGACGATGCCGCCCTGCACCTGTGGTTCCAGCCGGATCTCGCCGAAAGCCGATTCGTACTGGGAAACGTTCTGGTGCAGCATGTTCATGAGCGCTTTGGCCTGTTGGGGGCTCACGTACACGCCTTGGAAGTTGTGAATGGCGACGGCATCGGGGGCAGTCTGGTTGATGACTCCGAAAGACAGGAAAAAATCCCAGAGGTTGACACGTACCTGGATGCTGTTGGCGTAGTTTTCGCGATACTCCGGCGTTCTGACGATCTGGATCTGCGGTTGCTGTGGTGATGTCATGAGTCTCCCCCGGTCAACTCCTGGTTGTCCCTTTAGCCCGGTCCATGTATTTCATGTTGCCGGCGTCGAACCGGATCGTATCCCCGGGCTTGATGAACTGGGGCACCATGATCTCGACGCCGTTCTCGAGCCGCGCCGCTTTCCAGACACTGTCGACCTGCTGGTGCACGGGCGGCGCGGTCGCGGCGACCCGGACCTCCAGGATATCCGGGAACAGCACGCTCGTGGGCGTCCCCTCGACGAAGTCAACCGAGACACGCATCCCGGGCTGGAGCAGCGCGGCCTGAGGGCCAATAACGGACGCCGGGATGGAGACCTGATCGAACGTGTCCGGATTCATGAAGGTACACTCGCCGCCATCCTCGTAGAGGAAATCCATCGGAGCCTTCTCCACCTCGACCTCTTCGAGCTTTAAATCCGAGCGGAAGCTGTGCTCCCACAGAGTGCCGGTCGAAAGATTCCTCAGGCGGGTGTGGGCGACTCCGCCCATCTTGCCCTGGCCGGGGTGGTACTCGGCGAACAGAACTCTGTACAATTGCCCCTCAACGCGAACGGCCATTCCAGCACGCAACTGCGAAGCCGCGACCATAAGCGCCTCCTCCCCAAAGTTTACACAGCATACTACGCTGCGGGGAAAGTGTGGATCTCTTTCCGAGAAAGATCGTGGACGCTACCGGAGGGCCGAGCAGTTGCTCAATCGCGCGCTGGCGATCCGGACCAAAATCTCCGGCCGGGATCACCCCGATACCGCGGTCGTCCTCAGCAACCTGGAACGCGTTGCGCAAGCCCATGGCGATCGCGCCAAAGCGCGTGCTCTCTTCGAGCACGCGGTCCACATTTGGGAGAGAGTGCTGGGCCCCAATCATCTCAGGGTCGCAAGCGGGCTGGCGAACCTGGGTGCATCGTTTAGCGAACAGAAAGAATATCGTGAAGCGGAGCGGGCCTATCGCCGCGCGCTCCAGATCAGCGAGTCGGCGCACAGCGGAAATGATCCCGGCACCGCCAGGGATCTGAATAACCTAGCGTACTGTCTGCGAAATAACTAGACAATTCATCGCTTCCGCTTTCTGGACTTTGGGCTGGTGCAGCCGGGCTTGATCTGCTCCAAGGTTCGGCGACAGCGGGTGAGCTTTTCCTGGATGGATTCGACGGTCGCGGTCCACACGAACGGCTTGGGATCCTGGTTCCAAGCCTTGAGAAACGCCTCGATGGACGCCTGCAGGTCGGCCACACTGCGGAAGACTCCGCGGCTTATGGCTTTGTTGTCCAGGTGGCCGAACCATCTCTCGACAAGATTCATCCAACTGGAAGTGGTGGGAACGAAGTGAGACACGAACCGAGGATTGCGTTTCAGCCACGCCTTTACTCTCGCGTGCTTGTGCGTCCCGTAGTTGTCCATGATCAGGTGTAGCGGGACATCGCCGGGGAACTCGTTGTTGAGTCGGCGTAGGAATTTCAGAAACTCCTGATGTCGGTGGCGCTCATGGCATTCGCCGACCACCTTGCCCTGTAAAGTCTCCAGAGCGGCGAACAGGGTGGTCGTGCCGTTGCGCTTATAGTCGTATGTCAGCGTGCCGCATCGGCCCTTCTTGATCGGCAACCCAGGCTGTGTGCGATCCAATGCCTGGATCTGGCTCTTTTCGTCCACGCAGAGCACCATAGCCTGTTGCGGGGGATTGAGGTACAGACCCACCACATCCGTCATCTTTTCCAGAAACTTCGGATCGCGAGAGAGCTTAAAAGTTTCCGTGCGATGTGGCTGTAGATTGTGGGCGCGCCAGATATTATTGACGGTGGACTTGCTGACGCCCTGGCTTTGCGCCATGGTCCGGCAACTCCAGTGCGTCATCTCCGCCGGTTTGGTTTGCAGGGTCGCATCCACAATAGCGGCGATCTTGTCGATGTGATACGTGGGCTTTCGTCCCCGGCCGGGAGCGATGTCCCACAGGCCGTCCAGCCCCTCGTCACCAAAGCGTTTTCGCCACAGGATCACCGTGTTTCGATTCACCGAAAGTCGCTTCGCAATTGCGACATCGGATTCGCCCGCAGCGCCGGCCAGAACGATACGGCAGCGCAAAGCCACCTGCTGTGGAGTGCCGTACGCCGCGGTCCACTGCTGGAGTTTCTGCCGCTCCACTTCGGAAAGCTGACACAGCTTCCCCATGTTCAAGGATAATGCGAACCGGAGCATTCTGTCCAGCTATTTGTTGGACACTACACTAGGTCCGCGACCGTGAAGTCCCTTTCTTTACGGTAGCGGCATCTACCTGTAACTGAGCCGCGACCGTAAGGGAGCGGTAGCAACGCATCACGCGGTCGAGGTACCAGGAACTCTCTTTTGCCTTACCGGGCGTTATTCGGAAGCGGAGCCGCTGTTGATGCGGGCGCTCCACATCCACAGGTCCCGGTCGGCGGCATCGCCCGACCAAGCCAAGGTACTCAACAATCTCGCCCCGGTACGCGTCGAGTCCGGAGCGCCCGAAGAAGCCGAAAAGCTCTATCGGGAGGCGTTGGGGATCCGGGACGCGAGCCCGGACGGCTACAATCCCGATTCACTGCCTGCCATTGAAGGTTTGAGCATGCTGCTCAGAAAATCGGAGCGGTACGCGGAAGCGGAAAAACTGGACTCTATCGCGATAGGCATTCGGGTGAAGCATACGCTGGCGGAGGAGCAAGGCCGATAGCGCAGTGCGGCGCCAATTGGGCAGCAAGGTAAGGTTCGGCAAGAGCAGAATCGTTCTGGGAAAGCCGTAGCACTCGCCAGGACGGGTGGAAAACGGCTCACTCGAGGGTTCGTAAGGAATCGAAAGAATTGGCGGGGACGACGGGGCTCGAACCCGCGACCTCCGACGTGACAGGCCGGCGTTCTAACCAACTGAACTACGTCCCCGCGTGTTGACTCTCAGGTCGTCTTTCATCCTAGCACGTCTTTTCCCGACGCTACCACCCTTGGACTAACCGGCTGTTGTACCTCCGTGATAATGTCCCCTTTTGGCCTCGATAAGAATGTCCCTTTTTGAAACTGGATCCAGGAGGGGTCCAGTTGGGAAGGACATGGAAGAGCGAGGAAGAAGTGCGGCGGGCCGGAATACTGGGGCGAGTGAAGCGAGGGGATCTAAGCCAGGTGGAAGCGGCGGGGGTGCTGGGTCTGAGCTACCGGCAGACCAAGCGGCTATACGGGCGCTATCGGGAGGGCGGGGCAGAGGGGCTGGTGCACGGCAACGCGGGCAAGCGCTCGCATCATGCCAAGCCGGAGCGGGAGCGGAAGAAGATTCTGGCGCTGGTGCGAAAGCATTACAGCGGCAGCAGCGAAGAACGGTTCGGGCCAACGTTGGCGGCTGAACATCTGGCGGAGGATCACGGACTGCCGGTGGATGCCGAAACGCTGCGGCGCTGGATGCTGGCAGAAGGGCTGTGGAGCCGGGAGCGGAAACAGAAGCGGTACCGCAAGCGGCGGCCGCGGCGGGCGCACTTCGGCGAGCTGGTGCAGATGGACGGCAGCTTCCACGACTGGTTGGAGAAACGCGCGGGCCGGGGCAGCCTGATTAACATGGTGGACGATGCCACGGGAACGGTGCTGTGCCGGTTTGAAGAGGGGGAAACCAGTTGGGCGGTGCTGGAGACCTTGCGGGCTTGGGTGGAACGCTACGGGATCCCACTCGCGATCTACGCGGACTGGAAGAACGTGCATCAGTATGAGCCGAGCGAACGGCAGAAGCAGGCCGGAGAGTGTCCGTTGACGCAGTTTGGGCGGGTGTGCGCGGAGCTGGGGATCGAGTTGATCGCGGCCAACTCGGCGCAAGCCAAAGGGCGGGTAGAGCGGAATCACGGGACACACCCGGACCGGCTGATCAAGAAGATGCGGTTGAAACGGATCGGCAACTATACGGAGGCGAACCGTTATCTGGACGAGGAGTATCTGCCGCAGCACAACGCCAAGTTCCAGGTAGCGGCCGCCGCGCGGGCGGATTTTCATGACGCGTGTCCGCCGCAACGCCGGCTGGAGGAGGTTTTCTGTTTTCTGGAACAGCGCACGGTAAGTAACGACTGGGTGGTGCAAAGCCAGGGGCGGTAGCTGCAGTGGGAGGCCCGCCCAGCGATGCAAGCGGGAGCGAAGGTGCTGGTCCGGCAATGGCGCGACGGAACAGTGAAACTGTACGCTGGCACGCAGCAGTTGCGCTGGCAGGAGATCGAACGGCGGCCCAAGACACGGCCCGTACGGCAGCGGGTAACCCATCGCGCCAAGGTGATTCCTGCAGCGAATGATCCGTGGCGCGGGCCCCTGAAGGATCGGCGGGCGGCCAGCCTGCCATTCCCTCCAGAGAACCCTCGGGCGCCCCGCCACCCCGTCAAGGCTTCCCTGCGGCGCGCTTCGCGCGGCCTTGACGGGGCCCCGTCGGGGCGCCGAACCCAGATCCCTTTGAGGAGGGAATGGCAGGCAACGGACCGTCTCAGCAAGGGGACATTTTTATCGAGGCTTGACACCCTTGGACTAACCGGCCGAGGCCGAGCCGTGCCGTCTTGAATACGGGTGGATCGCATCGTTCCAGAGACTGACCTTTTTTGGTTTCGTGCTAGACTGATAGGGCAAGAACCGGACGGCGCGACGGCGACCCATTCGGTTCCTGCTTCGTGAGCCATGGATTTTCGGGCCGTGGCGCAGCCTGGCTAGCGCGCTTGCTTGGGGTGCAAGAGGTCCCGGGTTCAAATCCCGGCGGCCCGACCAAAAGCCTTCAAAGACTTACAGATAGCCGACCCTCGCGAGGTGGCGGTTTGGAATCCAATTGGAGTCCAAACGTGGACGCCGCCACGCGAGCTGGGGCTGCTGGTTCGCACGCTCATTGAGACACACTCTCAGTTGTGATTTCCTCGGATGCCCTCTACTCCTATAAGAACCCGACAAACCCGACAATTGCATCCTAAGCTATTGATTGTGCAAGGTCGTTGCATGTCGGGTAGCTCCAGAAACCCGACATCGGACCCGACAAGTTTGGACTGAAACCCCGACATTCGCAAGGCGACCCTCGGCGTGGCCGCCGATGCGCAATTTGTCTGTTGACGACTGACTTTCGCGCTTGCTATTCAGAAGGTGAACGCTGCGGCGCTCGCCTTCGAGAGAAGGGACTCTCGCGAAACTCTTTCCCTGCGATCCAACAACCGAAGTGTCTTCCAAGCGCGAACAGATCCCGATCTAGGCGGCAGACGGGACCTCGCTGGGCTTTCGCCCCATCGAGGCAGCAAAGCGGCTCGCGGCGCTCCTGACTCACCGGAGCGTAGACGAAGCTGCCCAGGCTGCTGGCGTTGGAGCCACTACCCTGTGGCGATGGCTGAAGCTTCCGGAGTTTCAAGCGGAGTACCGCCAGGCTCGCCGGACCGCGTTCGGGCAAGCCGTAGCCCGACTCCAGCAGGGAACCTCGGCGGCGGCCACCACACTACTGAAGACGATGATTGATCCGAACACGCCAGCATCCGTCCGGATACGTGCGGCGGAAGCCATCTTCAATCACTCGGCCAAGGCAATTGAGATCGAGGATATCGAGGCGCGTGTGGCGGCACTCGAAGCAGCGGCCGAGAGCAGCGACGATGAAGATCATCGATAGACGGATTCGCAAGCTTGAGGAGACGGTCGCTCATCACGAAATTGGCGGCCCAAGTCCGGCCGAAGTTGTCCGCGAACGCCGACGGCGGCGCTTAGAAGGGAGCGGGCTGCCATTTGAAGAGGGACCACCCGACCCCCTCCTCTATGCCCGCCGTAAACGCCCGACGATTGCCGAAGTGATGCGGAGTGCGCGTACCTGGCGGTTGGCGGAGGCCGCATCGCGGCGCGCTGCAATGGAAGAGCAGAAGCGATGAAAGCAGTCGCAAGACGGATAGCAAAACTTGAGAATCAACTTGAGCCTGCGAACAGGCCACGGCCTCGTATTCGACTGGAGATAAGGACGTTGGGCTCCAAGCTGTGCTTAGAGGACGCAACCTGCAAGGGGACGATGTGCTCTGACGGCTCTCTCTTGGAGGTGGTGGATTTCAAAAACCACAACGAGGGGCCTGACGAGCTGACCGACGAGGAACTGAACAGGTGGCTCGACGGCTTCCCGATCCAGTGAAACCGCCGAGGGACGCAGGCCGGAGACGACAAAGATGATCAGCAGAAATCTCACTCGGCGGTGGAACATCTCGAATTCGTGAACGGCGAAACGGAGGAGCGATGAGAGTTGAGAAACGCATCCGGGCGCTGGAAGCCAGATTAATTACCGACGCAGTGGTTCTCTACTTCGCCGGTGGCAGCACGCGGGAACTGCGCGGCCGGGGCGATTTCCTGCTGAGACTGTTTCATGGCGCATGCGGCGGAGTGGATCTCAGTCCCGGGCAGGCTGAGCAATTGGACCTGATCCGCCAGTCCGTGGGCGCGCAGGAGCCGGGGGGCGCGCGCATGACAGAGGTGCTGCGGTGTCTGCTGCATGCGGCGACGGAGGGACGAGGCAGCACGTGGAGGAGGCTGAAATCGCTACCGATGTCACTGCATAACGCCCTTTTAGCGAGCGCCAGAACGGCAACATCGTCGCGATGGCAGACGCTCGGATTCGGCGAACCAGGGTTCGGAACCAGCGGTGACCAGCCACGGCATCATCGCGGCAATGACGCGAATCTGCGAAAATGTGCTCGTGCGGCTTGTGCTGGCAGTGCTCTTATTTTCGGGCCTCGCGCACGGCGCGGTGGCGCGGATTCCCCTCAAATCGAACGCGGCACTGAATCCCAGCGAGGCTTACATCCTCACCATGGACGTGGCTGGACCGGTGGAGATTAGCTGGGAGGCCGTGCAGGCGAAGCCATGCGACACCGATTGCGTCCAGGTCACCTATTTGCCCACGAAACTCGTGTTTGCTGCGCGGAGCGGGTCGGGGAAATATACGCCGGTGGACGGGAAGATCTCGGTGGAGTACAAGAACATTTCGAGCGAACCGGTCACCATCAACATCTACCGGGTGCAACGGACCTGCGATGCCGAGGCTTGCCAGTTTCTGGCCGGTGGCCAGAAAGGTCGGCTGCTGGTCTACAAGGTGGATGAATTCAAAACGATCACCACCAGCAAGGATGAATCGTACTCCGTCATTACCGGCACAACGACGCTGGGGCGGCCGTTTCGCGTGCGCGTGGTGTGGTGGACCGATGACAAGATGGCGCGATTCCATTGCGCGCAGTTCATCCAGAGGTATCTGTCCAACCACACCCAGAAGGATCAATACCGGCCGTACATCCTTTCCGGGATGGCCATCGGCGAGGGGAACGACATCGTCTTGAAATCGATCGACACCTGTGTGCCCAAGGCGCCGAACTTCGGGGTGGCGGACGCGAACGTCTTCAAATAGCGGTCCACGAGTTAACTGGACAAGACATCCGTGTGCATCCGCGTCCATCGGTGGCCAGGAGGTGGCGGTAAAGGTGTCCTCAGATGGCCGGTATTCGCAAGCGGTCCATCGATCTCCCCCGGGTCGTTGAGGAAGGCTGAGCGCTCCGCCGCGGGGACGCTCCAGAGCGGAGTGGCAGACTTCCTCGACAGCCATTCGCAGCCTCGGCACGACGCGAACCGTCTTTGCGGAGTTCCGCGAAGCCTCCGTGGGAGAGAGCCAGACGCGATCGGGATCTCCGGATGAATAGGCTCCGCAGGCTTGAAGATCAATTCAAACTGCTCGCGTGGAGCAGGCGCGGTGCGTTCCGGAGGTCTGCAGATTTCCACTGTCCTGGCACCCGGAGTTTCCGGGGCAATAGCGCCCCGGGTTAGGGTCGCCGGACCGGCCCCCAGCGGTAGCGGCCCCCCTTCTCGGCCAAGAAGCGCATGGCTTCCTGGTGGCACAACAACTCCGAGCGGAGCAGGTCGGTGGCACTGAAGATGACCGGCTTGTCATCGCGCCGGGCCGTCGTAGCGGAATGGAAGGGAACTTCGTAGGTAACCGCCAAGGCGCCCGAGTGCAGGTTCAGGGCGGTGTCCAGATCATACGCGAAGCTGAACGGAGGCTTAACCCGGGCCGGGTTGGCTTCTATGCCGGGATCGCCGGACTGCTGGAGGCCTTCGAGCGCCAGGCGCGTATGCGTCCGCCGAAACAACTCGTCGAACACCGGTCCCAGCATGGGTTCGACAAAAGGGCGGCACATCAGGGGAAAAACGGCGCCGCTGTGCATGTTCAAAACGAGGTCGGGGCGTTCCCGCCTGGTCAAGTCGAACAGCGCTTCGGTTTCGGGCTGGCGTCGGCCGAAGAAATCGTCGTGCTGGATGTTCACTCCGGCGTCGTTCGGATATCCACCTGGGAACTGGGTGCGTGAGAAATCCAGGGGGATGAACTGCTTGCAGGCCGGCCATCCGATGTTTTGGCCATCCGTACGGCCGCCGGTATTGAAGTACTCGGGGATCGTCTCGTCGGAGCCACGGTAGCGGCCCATGCGGAGGGGAACGCGCATGCGCCCGTCTACGTTGGTGATGGGGATGATAATCAAACGGTCGAGGGGCTTAGCCGCGGCGGCAAGGTCCGGCCAAGGCTCGCCGCGCAGGTCCTTACCGGTCTCGAGAACTGAGAGCAGGTTGACCATGCCGACAATGCCCTCAAATTCCCCGCCGTGTACGCTGGCCATCGCCATGTAGACCCTGCGTTCGTAATCCGGCCCGAGGTAGGCGCGGACATCGCCGAAGCCCAGCGAACCGGAGAAGGTGGTGGTGCCGTTGCCCTGCCGTGGGCGGCCGTAGAAAACGGCGCGAATCTGGCGCTTGCCGGCCGTGTTTCCGATCGTGGCGACCTTGCCGGAGCGAACGCGCTCGTCCAGAAAACGGTTCACCGCTTGCACCGTACTGACCCAGAAGTCCGGTATCTGCTCCGCCTCACGAAGATACTCGGCCGGGATGTTGGGGAATTGGCTCGAGCGGCCGGCCGCCGGCAGCAGCGGCGCACAGAGCATGCCAGTCAACAGATTTCTGCGATGCATACATTTTCCTCGTGCCGGGATTTCCATCTTGGGCTCCGGGTCGCGTTCAGTCTACACCCAGCCGCCGTCCTTCGATCTTGCGAGTTGCAATTCGCGATCCCCCCGCCCACCATCGGCTACCGATAATGCGCGATAACGTCCGCGCAGATTCGGCGCCGCTCATGGCTGTTCTTAGCTGGACGAAGCTCACTCGATGCCCAGCGACGCTCATGTGGAAGGCACAACCCGTCGCCCCGCGCCCAGCGACTCTCGGTACACCTTCGAGAGCCGCCCAGCCGGCGCCTCCGCTACCGCTTCATCTTGGCCACGTGCACGTCGAACGTCATCCCGGGCACCAGGCTCGACAGCACGAACACGGTGAAGTCCGCGCCCGTGAGTTCCGCGTTCCGGTACACCCCCGGCTCGCGCTCCATCACCTCCTTGGTCGCGTTGAGGTCGTCGAGAAACGCCTGCGCGGTTTGGACGCTCGGCGTCTCCCCTCCCGCTCGGTGCCAGCGTCCGCCTGCGATCGCCTCCGCGGCGTAAGACCGGATCAGCTTCGGCCAGTACTTCTCCAGCAGCGTCTGGCTCGCGAACACGTCGGCCCAGATCAGTTCACCGTTCACGGCGACGACCGCCCCCACCGCCTTCTGCGACCGCAGCTCATGCGCCAGCTTCTCGTACGTGCGTTCGATCGGGAGCGCCATGGCGCCGACTTTCTCCGCGACCAGCGTGCTTTGCATCGTGCCCGCGAGCGACGACGTCGGCGGCGGCGCCGGTGCCGCGGCGGCTGAAGCCATTACCTCCACATTTGCGCGCGTGCGATTCACCTCGTTCCACACCTCCTGCTGGCTCTTCGACGCCATCGCGTCCAGCCGCACGCTCGGCTGCGCCATCAGCCCGCTCATCGGCCGGAAGTACTGCGAATCGCCCGTCCACCGGTGCGGCTCCACGCAGAACACGCCCAGCGCGATCGGCTCGCCGTGCGGCGCCACAATCCTGTCCTTGCCGATCACCCGATCCTGCTTTCCGCCCGTCACGATCTCCCCGGCCAGCAGCAGCAGCGGCCGGTCCGAGTGGTTCTCCAGCACCAGTTGGTTGACCTGCGCCTGCGGCTGCGGAACCGGCGCCGGCCCGTCGTTCGGCCGCGGCCGCACCAGCCCTCGCGCCGATCCCTGCTCGGTGACCACCACTTCGCCGGAACGAATTCCCTCGTCCAGCGTCAAAAACCCGTGGGTGTCCCACGTGCGCTCCGAAACGACCGGGAAGACGGTGAGGTTGTGCTCCGTAACCGGAGCGAGCACCTTATACGGCCCCACCGGCTTCACCTCCCCGGCGCCCGCGCGCAGCACAATCATCGACGCCGCCAGGGCGCCCAGCGCCAGCAGGGCCGCTTGGCTCAGCCGCCGGTTCGGCACATTCTCGAATGGATGCCAGTTCATTGCGTTTCCTCCTAGACACGGACCGGACCGCTCTGCGGCCGCTTGCCCGTTCATCCCCTGGAACGCCGCCGCACGCCATTCTTGCAGGAAGCTTTTCGATTTTTTACACACCCCGCGCGCCGGACCGCTAATCTGATGCGTCGCCCGCACCTCGTCGGCATGTGGATTGCACCGGGCCGTGTCGCGTGGCACTATCGAGTAGGATTGGAAGAACCGTGGATCGCGCCGGCATTTCGCTGAACGAAGGGCTCGCTTCGCCGTGCACAGCGTGGCCCGTCGAGCCCGCCCTGCTCGCGCGTCTCTACGAACGCTCCGGCGCGGCCCGATTCGGTCTCTCTCTGCACGACCTAGCGGCTATCTTGGAGGATGTCCGCGCCCGTTGCCTGCGCACCTCCGCGCCTGCGGACGCTCGCGCTCTGCTGGAATCGTTGCGCATCGAGGAACTCGTCCTGGCGCGCGCCTGCGCCGCGGGCCACGACTCCGCCTGGGACCTCTTCCTCACGCGCTATCGCGCCAAGCTGTACGACGCCGGCGTGGCCATCGCCCGGGACGAATCCATCGGCCACGAGCTTGCCGGCTCGCTCTACGCCGACCTCTACGGTACGCGCGTCGACGCCTCCGGCCGCCGCGTCTCGAAGCTCCTCTCTTACTCGGGGCGCGGCTCGCTCGATGGCTGGCTGCGCACGCTCCTCGCGCAGGAATACGTCAACCGCTATCGCGCCGGCCGCCGCGTCGTCAGCCTCGAAGCGCGTGAGGAGGCGGGCCAGCAGTTCGCCTCCGCCGCCGCAGCCGATCCCGCCCTCGCGCCGGCAGCCGGGCCCGTGCGCGAGGCGCTCGAAGCCGCCGCCGGCGAAACCCTCCGCGAGTTGCGCGCCGAGGACCGCCTGATCCTGGCGTCCTATTATTTGGATGGCGCCGCCCTCGCCCGCATCGGCCGCATGCTCGGCGTCCATGAATCCACCGTCAGCCGCCGCCTCGACCGCACCGTCGCCGACTTGCGCAAGCGCCTCCTGCAGCGGCTCCGGCAAAAAGGGTTGAGCGCGCGCCAGGCCGAGGAAGCTCTCGAGTCCGACGTCCGCGACCTACAGGTCGATGTTCGAATAGCCTTGCAAGAAAGGAGTGGCTGATGCGTTCTTCCTATGCAGAGCCGGCGCATCAGTCCGGCAACGCTCTCGCACAGGCGCCTCGTGTGCGATCGGGGAAACGGTCCACGCGCCTCGTCGGCGTGGATCGCGCCGCCTCGGGCCGCGTGTCGTCTACTGTGAAACGGAGGGGAGACTCCAGTTCGAGGTGAGCGCACAAGGGATGCCTAAGCTGCCCAAGTCGTTCCTCTCTCGCCTGCGCGCGCAGACGCCGGCTACGCTGGATTCCGTGTCCGCGCCGCACCCGGACGCCGACACGCTCGCCGCCTTCGCCGAACGTGCCCTCCCCGCGCCCGACCGCGCCTGCGTGGCGCTCCACCTCGCCGCCTGCGCCGATTGCCGTGCCGCCATCGAGCTGGCCTTCGGCGTCGAAGCGCTCCCGGCTCCCGCCGCGCGCCCCGCCGCCGCGCCAGGCTCGTGGCCCGGTGCACACCTCTGGCGCTTCCTCCTCCCCGCGCTCGCCGCCGGACTCGCCCTCGTCTTTCTCCTGCCCTCCTTCCACTGGACCGAGCCGGTTCGCATCGCCGCCGTGAGGCCGCTTCCACATCCCGAGCTCCTGCCGGGCCCCGCCACCCCTGTCCCCGCTCCCACGGCGCCCGCCGCCGCCGTCCCCGAGCCCGCGCGCGCTCGTGCATCCTCCGCGCCGGTCGCGCTCGTCGCCAAACCCCAGCTCCTTCCCAGCCCGGCCTTGCCCTCCGCCGCGCTCGCCGTGCAACCGGGCCTCATGGCTTCCAGGCAGGTGCCGTCGCAGATGTTGGCCGCCGCGCCTCCGCCGCGCCCACCCGCCCTTGTCGACTCCCTCCCCCAGTCGGTTCGAGTCGTCGCGGCTGCCAAATCGAGCGTGCCCGTCCAGCAGGCCCCCGCGCCATCTCTGCAGGACGCGCCTGCGGCCGCGCCAGCTGGCCAATCCGGTCTGACGCGAATGGATGTCGAGGCCGTGGCCGGCCAGTCCCAGGTCCCGCCCGCCACTACCAACTTCGCGCCCTCTGTCAACGCCACGCAGAACCAGCTCGCGCAGCAGCAGGTCACCGCGCTCCAGTCGCAGTCCGTAGCCTCTACCGCCGAGGTCACGCAGACCGCCTCGCCGGCGCGCGCACAGCGCTTGAAGGCCGCCGTTCCTCAGCCGGCCGCGCGCTGGGAGATCTGCCGCCTGTTCGACGATCGCCAACGCGTCGGGGGCCAGCTTTGCCAGGTCTCCGCCGACGGCACTCGGCGCGCGGTCACCATCAATCCCTCCGTCGAACTCCTCGCCGTCGCCTCGCGCGGAGCCGAGGTCTGGGCCGGCGGCGCCGGCGGCGCCCTCTACTCCTCCACCGACAACGGCCTCCACTGGCGGCGCTCCATCGTCTCGGCCACGGGCACCGGCCAGAACCGGCCCCCGGCCCTGACCGAACCGATCGTCGCCATCGACCTGAGCCTTCCCGAACAAGTCCGAATCGCCACCTCCACCGGCGAGACCTGGATCCTCCAGGACGGGCTCTGGCGCCGAAAAACCGACTGACCCACGCCGAATCGCCTGCGGTACGGCGTCAGTGACAGAAAACGCTGCTCGCAGTCGTCGGCTACCGCGACGCGCACGCGCACCGCTGGCGGAAAACAGTGTCCGATAATGGCAAATATGCCGGCCAAATCTGTTTGGACCCCGGCTTTCAGTGTAAGCGCCCTATAATCAAACAGTTTGGCCGGTATATTTCGCATACACTGGTCCAATCTGTGCACGCGGCCTGAAACTCCAGATTCCACGCAAGTTAATTCCACGCGGGCATCATGATTGGCCAGTGTATGCGCGATAACGCCGCACTTCCAGCCCTTACCCATTCTCCAGGCGACCCCCCGCGGCCCCGGCGCACTGGCGCGGACCTTCCGCGATTTGATCTCGCCCGGCAAAATGTTCGCCAGAGCGGTGATCGTCTGGTCGTGAATCTCACGCTCAGCGATGAGCTGGTCGGCATAGTGTCGCATTCGAAGGTCCTTAGCTGCGATGGCCGTAAGGCAGCCATGCCCCGGAGCCCACCTACATCCCGGCCACCTTCAGCATTTCCAGGAACTGCGCTTCCGTGCGCATGTCGATGGCTTGCGACACCAGTTTGCCGTCACGGTCGAACAGAAAACTCTTGGGAATCCCTTCCACGTTGAAAGAAGTATTCACCTTGCGGTCCGGATCGAGCAGGATTGGGAAGGTGTATTTTTGCTTCTCCTCGAAACTGGCGACGGTTTCCCGGTCCTCATCCGAGACGGCCAGGACGATCAAACCCTTCGCTTGTAATCTCCGGTACAAGCTTTCCATGTCGGGCATTTCTTTCCGGCAGGGAGGGCACCACGTTGCCCAGAAGTTCAGCAGCACCACATGGCCGCGTAACGCCAAGAGCGAATAGGTCTTGCCATCCAGTCCTGTCAGCTTGAAGCCGGCCTCCTGGTGCAGCTCTTCCTCAAGCGCTAGCAGCGATCCGGCGGTGTCCAGCGCGGAGTCGGATTGCCGAACCGCAAGGTGCTCGAAACGAACCAGGCTCGCGAGTTCGATATATGGGTCGCACGTGGATGCGGGTGTATCGTGCAGCGCCTGGGCCACCTTTACTTTACCTTCCCGCACCAGCACACAAGCCGTTATGGTGGCCTTGTGAACATCCAGACCGCAGCAACGCGGATAGAGCACTTCCATAAGCTTCTCCTTCGTGCAGCGTGTGACGGACGCCTGAAACAGAGACTCTCCCTCGCGTGCTTCCCCACATTAGTGGAGAGCAACAATTCGTTGTGCCTGGCGGCGTCCAGGTTAGACTATCGGGCGGGCTCGGCCGCGCCAAGATCCCACAACCTCTTCTCACACGCAGGCGCGGACCAAGCTTATCGCTGTCGTTCTCTATTTTCATGATTCGTTGTGCCCGCACCGGGCATGGTCGACTATCCCTCCGATGTGGGTGCGGCGGCTCGCCAAGGCTGCGCCTTGGCGAGCCCCGAAATCGAAGCGGGTCGCGTGTTAGCCACGCATTGCGGTGGAGTCGGCGGGCTCGACCGAAACGGGGAACGCAGCCAAGGCCGCGTTCCCCGCTCATCGTCCACGATGGGTCTCGAGCCGTTTATTCCTCGGCGGGTTGGTCTCCACCAGAGCCCGCCTCCGCTTTACCGGCCGATTCCCATGCTGCACCGGGTCGGCCGAAACCGTCTACCACCAACCCGCCGGGGCTGGGGAATTTTCGGCCGGCGAAATGGGAAAATTTCAACCGGCCTTGACATCGTGCGATCGCGGCCCCATTGAAGCAATTACGATCAGGACGGGTTGAACGGGCACGCCCAGAATTCCGCGATCGTGCGATCACAGCCCCATTGAAGCTACAGTAATTGATTTGCTTGATGTCCTTGCTACTCCGAGGCACCTCCGAATGGCAACGGCTGAAGGCTCTCGTGCTAGACAGCGTCTCCTCGCCGATCACGCGGCAGGTGTATGACGCCCGGTGCGGCCGGTACCCGACCCCATGCCGGCCGCGACGGCGATCTTGCCTTTATAATATGTCAGCCTCGCGCGCTGCGGCGTTTTTTACCGATCGCTACCTGCCACGAGATAGTTCAACAATGGTGACCGAGTGAGGAGGGAAATTGTACGATATCGCAGGCTCGGAAACCGGGAATGATTTCTCTCGGATGTTCACGTTCTCCGTGCTGCCAAATGGGTTCGCCGCCACTTTGTCTTTGCCATTGAGCTCGAAAACCCGGGCGATAGTTCCCGTCGCGGGCGCCCAACCCTGAACCCGGATGCGCGTATTCACGACGTGGTCTTCATCGCGGTTGACGACAGCCAGGTGCAGGGTGCGATTGCCGTCGCTCAGCGTAGCTATCGAATCGAGCATGGATAGCCTGGGATTGAAATCGACCATGGAACTTTCCGTCGAAGTGCTTACAACCGTGTCTCCCGTATGCAGACGGTAGAGCAAGCAGGCGAAGTATTCCGGGGTGAGCTTCAGTGATGTCTGGCTTGCTTCAATAATTCCTTGCACATTGATCAACGATTCGATCTCCGCGATGGAAACCTCCTTTGCTCGTCTGAGTAGCGAGTTGTAAATGCTGGCAACGTAAAGAGCGTTGCAGAGCCGGAAGTCCTCATCGACTTTTTCCGTCAGCCACCACGCTTGAAACTCCGTGACGGCCAGGAGCGGATGGTTCTGAGGGGAAAGCTTCCCGATGCTCTGCACAGCGTCACTTAGTTGATGGTCAAAGTCCAGAGGTTCCGCCACCAGATGCCGGTAAAAGTGATTCAGGTCCATGATCTTTGTGTCAAAGTCATCGATTCGGCTGCCTTCGCCCGTATAGATCGAGAGCCCCAGCGGGCCGGCATCAGGCACGCGAGTGAGGAGATCGTGATTCCACTGGAGAGGGCCTGGTCCCGCCCCTACCGCCATAACCCTTACGGACGGATCTTCTTCGAGAATGCGGCTCCTATACTCCTTGAATCTTTCGGCATAGCGGTTCACGTCGTTCGCGCCGATGTACTGGTCGGAGCAGAGCTGTTGTACCTCGTTGCCGACGGCCCACAGCTTGACTCCGTACGGTTCTGGGTGACCGTTCCGGGCGCGGAGCCGGCCCATCGGGGTTTCCGCTGACCCGTTGGCATACTGAACCCACTGTGCCGCCTCCTGAGCCGTACCTGTCAGATAGTTCGTTGTGATATGCGGCTCCATGCCGGTTAGGCGCAGAAACTCCATGTACTCATCGGTGCCGAAATCGTTCGGCTCCCATTCATTCCACATGTAGGACCAACGCTCCGGCCGCCGATCGCGATCGCCTACGCCATCCTTCCAATGATAGGAGTCAGCAAAACAGCCCCCTGGATAGCGCAGGAGTGTAGCCTTGAGCGCCTTTACAGCTTCAATTAGATCCGCACGCATTCCATGATAGTTATCCGCGCCCATTAACGAGGCGGAGTCGATCCAGAATGTTCCGTTGCCTTGAGCCGCGATGCGAACTCTGCCGTCATCGGTGTCCTCAGAAGCAATAAACTCCGCCGTGTACTTGCTCCATGCATCAGAGAGAGTTTTGAATTCCGTGCGGCCGTAGACCCTGCCTCGCCGATCGAACTCGACAAAGGCAGCGCCCGTTCCGCGCCGCTTCAGGTACACATAGAATACGTACCGCCGGCCTTTGCTGAAGTGAAGACCGATTTGATAGATGCTGGCATGGTTGGCGCCAGCCCCGTAGACTTCTATCGACTGTGCGGCGCCCCCTCCGTAAAACTCCTCATGGTCGATCCGATAACGGTCGTGGACTCCCTGGCCGTCAACGAGTTCTTCGTATCGGTTTGTAATCCGTTCCTCGGGAACCCAACCATTCGCCACGCCGTCGCCATCCAGGGCGCCTTCTTCAAATTTCCGGTCGCGCAGCATTTCTGCCCAAAGGCCGCCGGTGTGCAGGCCGTGCTCGTGATTGAGGTTTTGTTCGCCTCCGCTGACGGCGCCATGTTCGTGTTCCAAATTCTGTCCGAAGATGTATTTCGAGACAGTTCCGACCGGCCTGCTCGCATCCACATCTATCCTGGCGGCACTCGAATGGTCCACACCGGCGGATGTTCCCGCAATAACCATGATGAGAAACACGACGAGCTTGAATGGAGACAAGAAACATCGGAGTTCGCAGCCGTGATCTTTCCCAGGTGTGCTCTTCATATGATTGATTCCTCGCGCTAAGTGAGTCCGGCCTGCATGTCAACAGAGTTCACTTTCCGCACATCGACAGACTGCCGGGAGCCGTGCACGACTCCTCGGCATCGATAGACCTCTTTCTTGGCCGGGGCGCGCTCCTGCGCCGCTCCCGTCGCCTCTACTTGTCCCATAGAGACTGTATCAACTCGACCGTGCGGTCCACGAGGATCTTGCCGCCCGAGGGGCCGACGCGAAAGCTCCACAGCTCCGCGCTGTAGCCGCCCGCTTCGATAGCGCGCGCCGTGGGCAGGTAACTACCATACTCGCAGGCCAGTTGCGCGATGAAGGTTTCGACGGCAGCGCTGCGCGCCTTGATGCGGGTCCCGTAGTCCAGGTACAATTCAAAGGGGTTGCTGGCAAGCGCCACGTCGCCCAGGCGGAGGACGTGGATCTCGGGCCGGAACTGAATGTTTGCCGCAAGCTTGTCGTAACGATCGGCGATGTCCTTGTGTAACAAGCCGAGCATTGGGTCCGATTTTCCCTCCCGGACCTCGTTTTCGTAAAACTTCCGTCCCTCTTCCGCCTGTTGCCTGGTGATGGGATGATAGGGCAAAGCGACCGATTCAACGAGATGCCGCAACGGTGCGTCGAAGCGGATGTCCCGGCTCGCGCCCGGTAAGGCGGAATCCACGGCGTCCGCAATCCGGCGTCCGATCTCCTCGCCTTCCGAGGTACCGTGGGCCCGGCGGACCAACTCCTCCGCCTTCTGTCCGTAGATCAGGTGCGGCGACTGGTCGCCAGCGGCGCCGACCATTGGATAGACGAACAGATCCGCCGAGTGCCGCGCGCGTATTTGGGCCCTGGCATCGTTCCAGAAATCGGCCGAAATGTAGCTTTCGTGTTCGACGAGTTGCGATGGACAGGCGATGTTGATCAAAACGCCAGTGAGTTTCGCCTGAGCGTTCCAGAAGTACAGCAGTTCCACCACGGGGTCCTCGCCTGTTTCGATGTGATCGAAATCGGGGCTGTCTGCCGGGCCGTACATTTTCGCCTGACCGTTAGCGTAGACCGGCCGCCGGTTGTGCCCGACCACCGCGTAGCCCCGGCCCCAACTCACCCCGCCCGGCTGGCGTGCGTTCCAGGATTGTATGACCACCTTCGACAAGCGCTCGATCAGCCACGAAAGGTATTCCGGCGCCTGCATGACGCCCTGTTTCGGAACCCTGTACCAGCTATCGTTCATCAGCGGCCCGGTGTGCGTGTGGGTCGCGTGCAGGAACAGCTTCTTCAGATCGAAGCCCGGCAGCTTGCCGTCGAGCTGGGCGCGTACTCCGTCTTGAAGCCCGGCCTCGATGAACACCAAGTCGCAGGAGACCAGAATCGCCTGATCCTGGATGCGGCCGCCATCACGGGTTTCCAGCGTCAGCGCGGTCGCCGTCACCGGGTCGTGGACGTACTTGGAGACGCGCGTGTATAGCTGGCCCTCGAGCGCCACCGGCCGGTCGGGAGTGATGCTGATCGAGGCCCATCCAACCCACAGTTTGTCCTCCCCGCGAGCGATGGCGCAGCTCAGCAGCACGAGGCAAGGGACTACGCGCAGGGGGCCCGGGATCCAACGGTGTTTAATTTCAGTCATACCTGATCCTTCCGTCGAGCCAATCTAGCACAAAGCTCACCTGGGGCAATGCTTTTGTGCGGCGTCGAACCCGCAAGACCGCTTACCACTACCAGGCCGGCCTGACCGGCACGCAGCGGGATCAGCGGTTGGCCCGTGATGCGGTTCTCCGGCGCGAAGAGCATGCGCGACGCCTGGCGTTATGCCGTCGAGTTCGCGCTCCAGCCAGGGCTCGCGACGAACGAGCCATCCGGCAACCTATTGACCACGAAAGCACACGGACTGGTACGACGATTGTTTGAAACCGCAATGAGCCGCAACGGATCTAAGCGGATAGGAGGAGGTCGAATATGAAGAAGGGATTGCTAGTCCTGGCGGTCGCACTGATGACACTGGCGCCCATGAGCGCTTCGGCCGCCGTCCGCGTATTTCTGGGAGGCGGTTATTACGGGCCGTTTTGGGGACCGTATTGGGGACCCTATTACGGTTACGCCTACTACCCGAACTCGGGGGAAGTGAAGCTCGATACTAAGGTGAAGGACGCCGCGGTGTTCCTCAATGGCGCGTACGCCGGCACTACGCACGACAACAAAACGATGCATCTCCGTCCCGGCACCTACCACATCGAGATCAAGGAAGGCGGCAACACGCAATATGCCGAAAATATCTTCGTGACTGCCGGCAAAACGATTCACATTCATCCTGGACTGTGAGCAGCACCGGCCATTTCGGCGCCGGTCCAGCGGCCGGCGGCAAGGCCAGGGGGAGCGCGCCGGTGCCGGCGCCGTTGCTTTCCCAAAATCTAAATAGTGAGCGAGGGGATTGCTCCGGCAAGTTACTTGTTTTGGTTAGAGCGGACGGCTGGTCATGAAGCGCTTACGGATATCTCTTCTATGGCTCGTGTCGGGTGCGGCCATGGCACGCGCCGATGTGGCTCTCCTGCTGGAAGAGCCGTTCGGGAACTTTGGCGGCATGAACCCCACGGGGCACGCGGCAATCTATCTCTCGCATATTTGCGCGGCCTCCTTGCTGTCCTTGCGGCCCTGCGGAGAAGGAGAGCACGGAGTTGTCATCGGGCGGTACTACCGGGTTGTCGGATATGATTGGGTCGCGATTCCCCTGATCCCGTATCTCTACGCGGTGGATCGGGCGGAACAAGTTCCGGAGCAGGCTGGTTCCCGGGAGGTCGCGGCACTGCGGGATAATTACCGGCGCGGACACCTGGAGAAACTCGCGCCCGACGAAAATGACGGGAGCGCCCCACCAGGCGATTGGACCCAACTGGTTGGCGCCGCTTATGACCGGACGATCTATGTCTTTGAGATCCAAACCACGGAAGACCAGGACGCGAAGTTCATTCAGGCGTTCAACTCTCGCCCGAACAAAAGCCACTTCAATCTGCTGTTTCACAATTGCGCCGACTTCGCCAGGCAGGTGATCGACTTCTACTATCCGAAGGCCATCCATCGCAGCTTTGGCGCCGACGTGGGGATTATGACGCCAAAACAGGCAGCCAGGTGCATGGTGCGCTATAGCAAACGGCACTCCGATCTTCAATTCTCGAGTTTCGTAATCACGCAGGTTCCAGGCACAGTGCCGCGTAGCCGCGCGGTCCGCAGCGTGTTGGAATCGCTGATTAAGTCCAAAAGGTATGTCGTACCGCTTGCCTCTCTGGCGATAGTGCATCCTTACGTTGGCGGAGGCTTGGCCTTGGCCTGGGTAGAGGATGGACACTTCAATCCGCGCCGTGTTGCCGACTCCGCCTTGGAACCGGAAACGATCGCGCGACAACTGCAGGCGAATCAGGTTGCCTCGCGCCGCCGCGGGGCCGGCGAATAGCCCAAAACGCCTCGGGACCGTTGCTGCCGTTGCGGTCCTCGCGAACACCTGGTCGCGGATGAATGGTAAGATTCAAGAGGAACCCGCCCGCCTGCGCCGTTCCGCACGAAGTACCCGGTGTTAACGCGCTTCAGCATACCAACGGTCATTCTTGCTTTCTTCTGCGGGAACCATCCTGCTGTTGGCTGGGAGAGCCCCCGACAGCCCGGCATTGGCGTTGCCCCGGCAGCCATTGTGATCGGGTTCGTCGGCGGGATGGTTCAGCACAATAACGTCGTCCATTCCGAGGTCCAGCTAGCCACTCGTCTGCGGAACGATTACCCTTCAAGCGTGCAGGTGAGAGTGTTCGAGAATCGCCGCGGCCGCGAGGCCCGCCGGGAGATTCTGCGCCTGCTGGACGTGAACCACGATGGAACGCTGTCTAATGCGGAGAAACTTGCCGCTCGCATCGCCATCTATGGGCACAGTTGGGGTGCTTCGGAAACCGTCACCTTGGCGCGAGCTCTGGGAAAAGAGGGAATCCCCGTGTTGCTCACCGTCCAGGTGGACAGCATATCAAAGCCGGGCGAGAATGACGAATCGATCCCAGCGAACGTCGCCCAAGCCGTCAACTTCTATCAGCGGCGCGGACTCGTCCACGGCCGGTCGCACATTCGCGCCGCCGACGCCTCAAGTACTCAGATTCTCGGGAACTTTCAATTGGACTACAAGAGCCGTACGGTCAATTGCGAAGGATATCCGTGGTACGCGCGAGCCTTTATGAGGCCTCACATCGAGATTGAATCGGACCCCAACCTTTGGCGGCAAGTGGAATCTTTGATCCGTTCGAGACTGCATCTTTCGGTTCCGGATAGTTCGAAATTTCCGGCAGCACGACAAGTGCCTGACAAAAACGACGAACGCCGGAAGGCGGGCGCATGAATCGACCCGCTGCCGCCAGGAGATCGCGGCCTGCCAGTCCCAGCTCCGGGCCGGACATCCGGACCTGGGGGGCTGATACCTGGCGCTGGCGGACTGGGCACGCGGAGCTACGCCTTATCGAGCAGGAAGCGGGCGGAAAGGATAACAATGCCAAACCTGAAACATAGCAGCACGAATGTCGAACTCGCGCGAAAGTGTCTCGACCTGACCCGAGATATCGCCGACCCGGGCGCCTCGTGCTGGGACCCGGAGGCCGTCGGCTATGCCCTCCAGGAGCTCAGCCAAGTACTTCTGGAACGAACCGGGACGGGAGATAGGATCTTCGAACCCGTTCCGGCCGACGAGATTGCCGACCTTGCCGCGCTGTGTGTGGAACTGCGATGGGTGGACAGGTCCACTCAAGACCTTTGTGTGGGTCACAGATGTAACTGAGAGCAGGCCAACACGGAGAGGTGTCCAAGCAGAAGGATTCGACTGGAGATCTGGAGATGAGGACGTTGGGCTCCAAACTGTGCTTAGCGGACGCAACCTGCAAGACGACGATGTGCTCTGACGGCACTCTCTTGGAGCTGGTGGATTTCAAAAACCACAACGAGGGGCCTGACAAGCTCACCGGCGAGGAACTGAGCAGGTGGCTCGACGGCTGCCCGGTGGAATGAACCCGCGTCAGAGCTTGGAGAGGGCAACATGAAAGCAGTCATCAGACGGCTCCGCAGGCTTGAAGACCAATTCAAACCCGCGAGCAGTTCGCGGCAGGGCCTCGAAATCGTGGTGGCTAGGGCGGACCGTAGGCTGACGGTGGACGGGCCCGCCTGCGTTCAGATCCTCCCTGAATGCGGGTTTGTGCCCAGCCGCTGTCTCAGCGTCGTGAACCTCTGCGAGATCCCGGATGGCCTGAATGCGGCAGAAACGGAGAGGTTTCTACGGGAAAATGCTGCGGCGATCTGCGGCGCCTAAAGGCGCAAGAGCTGCTGGAATCAGTCTAGAAGCGGTCTCATAAATGCCTCAGCAGGATGATGATGCAGCCGAGGTGGACCATGCCGAGGAAGTTGTCATGGTGGAATTCGTAACGGACGACAAGCCGTCGGAAGTTCTGCAACCAGGCAAAG
>Ga0326727_10004452_pt1 | contig 42107 bp, 30 predicted proteins | sample MB2enrmetagenome_FD_207643 | JGI IMG/M metagenome (GOLD analysis project Ga0326727, IMG submission 207643) | Lab enriched peat soil microbial communities from McLean, Ithaca, NY, United States - MB29MY | ecosystem: Environmental > Terrestrial > Soil > Wetlands > Peat | place: USA: New York...
CATGCCGTCGGAAGCGCCATAAAACCATTTGGTGAATGGCTTCCCCATTGGGCGACATGAAAAGCGGCATGAAAAATCCGATCAAAAAAAATACTTTTGGGACAGTCTCGGCAGCGCCGCCCTACCGCAAAATTTCAAATATCTTTGATTAGGATTAAGATTAAGATTAAGATCAGGAGAGATTACCAAAAAATGTGGAATGCGCCGGTGGCATGCAGGGTTATGATGGACAGATTGACGGGATGAATTATCCTGCCGGATGATGAGTGAGAAGAAAATGACGGCGGCATGGACTCCGGCGTCCATGGGGTTTGCCATGCCGGCGGAATGGGAACGGCATGAAGCGACCTGGCTGGGCTGGCCACATCATCCGACCGACTGGCCCCGCAAATTGAACACGATTCGATGGGTTTATGGGGAAATGGTCCGCAAGATCGGCGCGGGCGAAGTTGTCCGGCTGTTGGTGAATTCCAAGAGCGAGGAAAGGGCGGCGCGGCGGACGCTGACCCAGGCCCATGCCGATGTTTCTCGCGTGGAATTCATCATCCACCGAACCAACCGGGGCTGGATGCGCGACAGCGGGCCGATCTGCGTCCGGCGCCGGGGAAAGAATCCGGCAACGGCGTTTGTTGATTTTCATTTCAATGCCTGGGCCAAATACGCGGATTGGCGGCAAGACCGGAAGGTGCCGGGAATGGCGGCCCGGCGCCTGGGCAAACGCCTGTTCAACGCCCAGTGCCAGGGCCGGGATTTTGTCCTCGAAGGCGGGGCCATAGATGTCAATGGCCGGGGCACGCTGCTGACGACCGAGGAGTGCCTGCTGGATCAGAAAATCCAGGCGCGCAATCCGGGTCTGGGGCGGAAGGACGTTGAATGGGCGCTCCAGCGCTATCTGGGGGTCAGGAACGTGCTCTGGCTGGGGGGCGGGATCGCGGGCGACGATACGCACGGACACGTGGATGACATTTGCCGGTTTGTCAACGCGAGGACGGTGGTGCTGGCGCAGGAGAGCGATCCCAAGGAGATCAATTACAGGCCGCTGGCGGAGAACCGGGAACGGCTGGAGGGCCTGCGGCTGGAAGACGGCTCAAGAATTCAAGTGGCGGCGCTGCCGATGCCGGCGCCGATTTATTACGACGGGTATCGTTTGCCGGCGAGCTACGCCAATTTTTACATCAGCAACGCGGCGGTCATCGTGCCCACGTTCAACGACCCGCAGGACCGAATGGCCCTGGGCATCCTGAGCGAGTTGTTCCGGGAGCGGGAGGTGGTGGGAATACACGCGGTGGATTTGGTGCTGGGCTTTGGCACGCTGCATTGCCTGAGCCAGCAACAGCCGGCTATTGATTACCCGACACGTGCGCCATATTCGTGTTGACCTCCGCTGAATTGGATTAAGATTAAGATTAGGATTAGGATTAAGATTAAGATTAGGATTAGGAGAGACTACTCAAAAAGAGACGCGCCCGGCTGCGGTGGGGCGGTCAATGCGGGTTCTTCTTGAGGATTTTGATGCCGAATTTGCCGTCCTGGAGCCAGTCGTGGTCAATCTGGCAGACGGGGGCGTAGTGGGCGTTGATCCATTGCATGACTTCCAGGCCGAAGCGTTTTTCCGTGCCGAAAATGCTCTCGCCGTATTCGCCGTAATTGACGTAGTGCAGGATGAGGTAATCGGGGCTGTGCCGGATGAAGGCGGCGGTCATTTTTTCCTGGCCGAAGGCGGCCATTTCGGGCGGATTCCAGACGGTGTAACCGCAAGGATTGACGTGGCGGGAAAGGTAGTTGAGGAGGGTGCCTTGCGGCATGACGGCCAGGGTGGCGCGGGGCGGCACGTTGGTTTCCACCCAGCGCAGGGCGGCTGCCATGTCGGCATCCACGGCGAGGAAGTGCGGATCAAAGGCCAGGATGGTGTCGGCGCCGGAACCAATGGGCATGGTTTTGTGGGAATAGAGGTTGAGGGAGGCCTGGGTGAGGCGGGTCAGGCCGGGCAGCAGGAGCAGCCAGAGCAGGCCGCGGAAAAGGGCGGGGCGCACGGCGCAGGCTTCGAGTTGCCGCGGCAGCGCCCAGAGAAAAAGGCAAAGGCCGCTGACAAAAGCCGGCATGGCCAGGACGAAGCCGTAATGCCAAATCCGGCAGTAGAATCCCAGTTTGGCCAGCAGGGCCAGGCTCCAGAAGGTCCACAAGAAGGGGAAGACCACCGGCGGATCCCATCCAGAGCGGGCCACGCGCCAAACCAGCAGCGCCAGGAGGGTCAGACAGACCAGAGGCAGGCAGTAGCCGCAATAAAACCAGTTGGCGTCCCACGAGGCCTTGAGCAATCCGAGGGCCAGCGGAATAGGCATGATCCAGGCCAGGCGGGCGGGAATTTTGCGCCAGGAGAGCAAGGCGCAGACAGCGGCGACGACGGCCAGGCCGGAGAATTGGAGCAAGATGCGTTGCAGGTGAAGCCACGGCCGGTTCAAACCCAGGCACCATCGGTAGTAGGGACTGTCGGCGGCCGAGGTGGTCAGCAACGGAATCCACGCCGCGAAGACTGACCGGAGGCTTTGTGGAAAGTCTTCGACGCGAAAGAACCAAAGGAAGAACCCGACGGCGGGAATGAGTCCCGCGCCCGCCATCAAGGCCAGGGAGCGGCACAGAAGTTTTCCCTTTCGCCGGGCGCGCCAAAAGAGCGCCGCGGCGCAGAGGAAGGTCAGCAGCAGTGCGAGGAACATGTCGGGCTTGGTCAGCAGGGTCAAGCCGCCGCAGAAGCCGGCCGCGGCGGCAGGCCAGGGTTTCTCCGTTTCAATCCAGCGGGCCAGGAGCGCGACGGCCAGGACGGAGAGAAGGAGACCATGAACGACTTCGGCGCAATAGGGAGTGATATAGTTGAAGATGCCCATGATGGTGTAGTGGGCAAAGGCGAAGACCACCAGCACCGCCACGCAGGCGGTGATGGCGGTGAGTTGATCGGAGCAACGGTAGAAGCAAAGATAGATCACCGCCAGCAGGAGCGCCACGACGGCGAGGTTTGAGAGGACAAGGGTCAGGAAGGAGACGCCAAAGATTTTGAACAGCAGCGCGTGGTAATGCTGCGACAACGGGCCGCCGGCCAGATAATGCACATCGCGATAGAGGACGGCGCCGGTGGAAATCTGCCAGGGCATATACAATTGCGGGCCGAAATCCGCCACCAGGTCCGGCCACTTGCGCCAAGTTTTCCAGGCCAGCGCGACGAAGACCGAGCCGATCATCGCCAGGGCGAAGAGGGCGTCGTGGCGGGAAGGGGCTTTGCCGGAGGGCGTCATGGCTCCCTCCTGGCGCGCACGTCGAGGGGATTGATCGTGAAAGGCGGCAGCGCGCGGGCGGCCTTTTGCAAGAGAGGGGCGTGTTCGGGCAGGCACAAGAGGGCCGAGACGTTTTCCACATTCGTGATTAAGACATAGCCGGCGGCGACCAGGGCGTCGGGACGCAATCGTTCGCTTTGCAAGTCGAGGATGACGAAGTCCACTTTGAATTGGCGGCAGAGGCGGAACCAGTCGCCTTGCTGATCGTAAAAGGCGTTGTTGAGGTCGAAGGTGGATTCTGGGAAGGTGGTTTCGTAGCGGCCATCCATCGAGATTTTGATGTTGGGGTAAAGGCGCCAGCTTACGTAGCTGCCCCAGCCGAAGGGCGTGGCGGCATTGCCCCGGGCGCCGGCCAGGGCGAGAATATCCACCTCCCGCACCGGGTCTTCGCCGATGGGCGAAAGCGGAACGAGCGAAGCGCCGGGCAGGAAATGAATCGCAACCCAAAAAGCCACGGCTGTGTAGAGCAGGCCGGCGGCCGGGAGCAAATTGAACCTCTCCCGCCATAGGGCCTGAAAATAAGGCCCGGCATAGGCCAGGGCCGCCGCGCCCAGGAACGGGCCGTGCCGGCGGCTGCGCCATCCCATCCACGCCGTCACCGCCAGCACCGCCAGGCCGGGCCAGTTTTTCGGGGCGACCCGTTTCCATCCAAGGGCGAGGGCGGCGGCTGTCAAGACGAAAAGAAGCCGGAAGCCCCAGAAATCGTCCCAGGCCAGCGGCGGGAGGGGACGCCATTCCAGGATGCGGGCGCGGGGATGGAGCAGGGCCGGAACCAGGTAGCGCCAGAAATCAAGGCCGTAGGGGTTGAGCAGCGTCACCGCCGCACAGGCCAGGCCGGTGCAAATCATCAGCGGGACCCTGTCGCGCGCGATGCAGGCGGCGGCGCAATAGATAAAGATGACGCCCAACCCCGCCACGAAACCGCCGTGAAGATTGGTCCAGACCAGCATGATGGCCGGCAATGCGGCGGCGGGCCAGCGCCGCCCGCGCCGCAGTTCCTCCAGGCAAAAAAGAGTCGCCGCGAAAAGAAAGAAGGTAAAGACGTGGGAGCGCGCGACGGGAATATATCCCGTCAGAATGCAGGCCGCGGCCGGAAGGGCGAGCAGCAAGAGAATCATCTCATCGCACCCTTGGCGGCGTCCGGTGGCAAAGGCCAGCGCGAGCAAGCCAAGCGCCAGGACCATGCGCAGGGCGATGAGCGAAGAGGGGCCGAACCATTGCAACAGGGAGTAGAAGACCACCCCCGCCCCCCATTCGTGGTCAATGTAGGCGGGCAGCGTGGGGGTGAAGGCATAGAGGTCGTGCTGCGGCAGGTGACCGGTGTGCCAGAGGGTGGAGCCGATGGCCAATTTGGCCCACAGATCGCCGTCGGTGATATTGTGGAAGGCCAGAATCACGGCAAAAGCGAAGACGCCCAACAGCACGATAATGGCCTCAACAACGCGGCTATTGCTCTCGGTCACAGGCGGGCATGGTAAGAGGCGAAAGCGCCTAGTCAAGCACCGGCGAGCCGGGTTTCCGACTCTTGCCAGTAAAATGACCCAGGTGGGTCATTTTACTGGCACAACGAGTTTTTCAGGGAAGGGAGAGGGGGCGGATAAAACGCTGGAAAGCCGTCTGGCCGAAACGGACAAAGTTCCGCCGGTTTTTTCCGGCATTTTCGGCCCGCATTCGGCGCGTTTCATTGTTGCGTTGTGGCGTTTGGCATGAGATTCCAAGAAAGATCTGGAGTGGGTGCGGGGGTCTGTTTTTGCTTGATGGCGGCGTGAAATTGGCCCACCCTGAGACACGAGTAACGACTGTGAACCAAGACGGAATGAACAAATCATGAAAAAAATATCGCTCGCACTCTTCGGCTTGCTGCTCCTGGCCGAGCCGGCGGCACAAGCCCAATTCACTTACACAACAAATGCCGGCGCCATCACCATCACCGGTTACACCGGGGGAAGCGGCGCGGTGGTCATTCCAACGAACATTAACGGCCTGCCGGTCACCAGCGTCGCAGACGGTGCGTTTGAGGGGGCCGGCCTGACCAGCGTGACGATTCCCGGCAGCGTCAAGGGCATCGGAAACGAGGCGTTCGAGGACTGCACCAACCTGACCGACGTGACGATGGCCAAAGGCGTTGCCACCATTGGAGACTATGCGTTCTATGACTGCACTAACCTGACCGACGCGACCATTCCCGACAGCGTCGTCAGCATTGGCGACGGAGCCTTCGAGGACTGCGAGAGCCTGATTCGAGTGGCGATTCCGGGCAGCGTCACCGTCATCGGAGAGGAGGCGTTCTATGACTGCGAGAGCCTGACCAACGTGACGATGGCCAAAGGGGTTATCATAATTGGAGACTACGCGTTTTATGACTGCTACAGCCTGGCCAGCGTGACGATTCCCGGCAGCGTCACCAGCATTGGCGAGGAAGCGTTCGAGGAGTGCGGCCTGACCCGCGTGGCGATTCCGGGCAGCGTCGCCACCATCGGAGAGGACGCGTTCTATGACTGCGAGAGCCTGACCAACCTCACGCTGGCCGACGGCGTGGCGGTCATCGGAGAGGACGCGTTCGAGGACTGCTACAGGCTGGCCAGCGTGACGATTCCCGCCAGTGTCGTGAGCATTGGAGAAGACGCCTTTTATGAGAGCGGCTTGACCCACCTGACGATTGCCAACGGCGTGACCAGGATCGGATATTACGCGTTTGATTACTGCTACAAGCTGGGCAGCGTGACGATTCCCGGCAGCGTCACCAGCATCGGAGAGGGGGCGTTCTATGACTGCACCAACCTGAGCCGGCTGAGGATAGCCGACGGCGTGGCCAGTATCGGCGAGGAAGCGTTCGAGGACTGCTACAGTCTGACCAGCGTGACGATTCCCGGCAGTGTCGTCAGCATTGGAGAGGACGCGTTCGAGGACAGCGGCGTGACCCGGCTGACGATAGCCAGCGGCGTGACCAGCATTGGAGATTATGCGTTCGAGGACTGCTACAGACTGGGCAGCGTGACGATCCCCGGCAGTGTCACCAGCATCGGAGAGGGGGCGTTCTATGACTGCACCAGCCTGACCAACGTGACGATGGCCAAAGGCGTCGTCAACATCGCCGAGGACGCGTTTGAGGACTGCAGCAGCCTGGCCAGCGTGACAATTCCCGGCAGCGTGGCCAACATCGAGGATTCTGCGTTCGAGGACTGCGCCAGCTTGACCAACGTCTTTTTTCAGGGCAACGCTCCAACCGCAGAATCGGATGTGTTCTATAACGACCCCGACGCAAGGGTCTATTATTTGCCTCACACCACCGGCTGGGGTCCCGTTTTTGCCGGTCTTCCGGCTGTGGTCAAGGACACTCAGCAGCCCACCAACGAGATCACGGCGCCGGTGGCCGGTGAGATGATCAAGGCGGCGGCGTTCGTCATTGAGGGGTCGGCCGGGGACAATGTGGCCGTGTCGAACGTGTACTATAATCTGAACGGGACCGGCTGGCAGCCCGCGATGACGCAAAACGGTTTTGCATACTGGTACGCCTACGTCAGCCTGGCGCCAGACCGCACCAACACGTTGTCCGCCTACGCGGTGGATACGAGCGGGAATCACTCGGCGACCAACGGGCCGGTCAAATTCGTCTGCACCGCGGCAGGTTTTGCCCCGATGTCCATCGCGGGGGAATGGTGCTCGGTGACCAACGCGACCAATGCGAACGATTCGTTCGAGATGAGTTTTGGCGCGGCCGCGTATGCACTGTTGAACACCAACGGCACCGGCGCAGGGGAGGTGGGAACTTACACCTATATGCCGACCGGCTCCAACACGGCCGAATTGGCCCCGCTGCGCGTGCTGCCAACGCCGGAGGCCGGCACCAACGGTTCGCTGCTGGAATTGACTTTCACGGATGCTTATAACGCTTCCTTCACCGACAACTCCGGCGGCAGCGGGACGATTTTCTTTATTTCGGCGGAGGAGAGCGTGCCGATGACCCTGGACGGGGACATGCTCGCCTTCTCGACGAATTCGGGAGGCTCTTCCGGGACGAATGTCTATGGCAGTGCCACGTTCACGAACGGCGGGGCGGGTTATGGCGGGACCTACACCTTCACGCCCATCACCCCGGTGGCGGCTCTGGTGGTGGGCACATTCACCAGTCCGCCAGCATTGGTTGGGACAACGAATTACGGAATTATCTCATTTACAGAAGGAGCCTCGCCCAGTGGGGGTGTCTATTTCTCCGAGAACGTGGACGCTTCGGGCGGGCTTGGTTCCGGCATCGGCAGCTTCACTTTATCCACCAATGCTGTCACCGCCAAGTTCGTGGGGCCTGCCACGCTGGCCGGTCTGCAGGCCAAGGTCACCCCCGAGGGCGCGGCTGCTTTCACGCGTTCTTTCGGTGAGGGCACTTTTGCCGGCATTTCAATGGCGACCAACGGGCCGGTTGACGTCGGGATTGTCCTGGCCAACACGCGGGTGAGCACGAACACCGGGGCGGTGACGTTCCTGGCGCTGGCCCCGCCGTATGCCGTCGGGATGGACGACGGCACCGATGAGGTGACTTGGAAGAGCAGGACCAACGGCACGTTCACGGTGGCGGCATCGAATACAACGGGCAAAGTGACCTTTTCGAAGGCGGCGAAGTACGCGCCGGCGGCCCTGTCGGGCCACAAGATCACGGCGCCGCAAACGGGAACTCGCACGACGGCCACGACCAAGTTTACGTATAACATATTCAGCGACACCCAAGGGAATTCCGGCGCCTACACTTACGCGCCTTACACGCCGACGATGGCGTTGCTTCATTTCATCCCGACCAACGGCTCCAACACCGGGGATGTCGAATACCTTCTGTTGAACTACCAGTCGTCAACCGCGGGCACCTGCGTCGGTTCCAAGTTGGCGACCAACGATCCGGGGAATTGGACCTTTACCACGGGCGTGTTTACGATGGAGTGAAGCGCTTCATCTCAATCCAAATCAACGAGCGCACGACGAGGAGTGGGACCAGGAGCAAATAAAACGCTTGAAAGACTTTTTGTGTCCGGGCGACAATCGGGCGCAATGAAATCGGTGCGGATCGGCATCATCGGGATGGGCAACATCGGGAGTCATCATGCGGAATACCTTTTGGGGGGCAAAGTCAAGGGGTGCGAACTCAAGGCGGTGGCGGACGAGCAGATCCAGAAACTGGCATCCTTCCAGCAACGGGGCTTGAAGGTCTTCTCCGAGGGCAAGGAGTTGATCGGCTCGGGGGAAGTGGACGCGGTCATCATCGCCACGCCGCATTTTCAGCACGCGCCGTTGGGCATGGCGGCGCTGAAAGCGGGGTTGCACGTCATGGTCGAGAAACCGATTTCGGCGCACAAGGCCGACGCGGAGCGGCTGCTGGCCGAGCGGCGGCAGCATCCCGGTCTGGTGTTCGGGGCCATGTTCCAGATGCGCGGGGAGAGCCGCTACGTGAAGATCAAGAAACTGATCAGCAGCGGCGGTCTGGGGCAGATCGTCCGCTTCTCCTGGATCATCACGGAATGGTTCCGCACGGAGGCCTACTACGCCAGCGGGGGCTGGCGGGCGACGTGGAAAGGGGAAGGCGGGGGCGTGCTGATCAACCAATGCCTCCACCAACTGGACATGCTGCAATGGCTGCTGGGCATGCCCTCGCGCGTGCGCTGTTTCGTGCAATTGGGCCGTTTCCACAACATCGAGGCAGAGGACAACGTGACGGCCTATTTGGAATTTCCCAACGGGGCCAGCGGCATATTCGTCTCGAGCACGGGCGAGGCGCCGGGCACCAACCGGCTGGAGATCATCGGGGAGCTGGGGAAATTGCTGCTGGAAAACGACCAGTTGCTCTTTTACCGGAACGAAGTTTCGATGTTCCAGCAAAGCAAGACCTGCAAGCTCGGTTTCCAGAAGCCCGAGACCTGGAAGATTGAAATCCCCATTTCGGCCGAGCCGGCCCGGCACGCCGCGCTGACGCAGAATTTTGTGGACGCGATCCTGGAGGGCGCGCCCTTGATGGTCCCCGGCGAGGAGGGCCTCCACTCCATCGAGCTGGCCAACGCGCTGCTCTACTCCGGGTTGATGGAGCGGACGATTGACCTGCCGCTGGACGGGGCGGCCTACGAGCAGAAGCTGAACGAACTGATTGCCGCCTCGAAATTCGAGAAGAAAGCGGGGGCCATCTCGAACGAGGATTTCACCCAGTCCTTTTTGCGGTGACTGGCGCGGCGGGACAAAGCGTGTCGCTGGCTGTCACAGTCACTGCATGGGGTAAACTTCCTCCGCCACTCAAGACCGCAATCCTCACGAGAGAATTGAGCAAGCGCCGGGGTAAGGTGCAAGTCCTGAAACAGGCGAACCCCAAAAGAGAAAGCATCAACTCAAGCCGAGCCAGTTTTTGACGGCAAATTCGACTTCCTGCACGGTTGTGGCATCGAGAGTGCCAAGCGGACGAATGAGTTTTGTCACGGGAACACCCCCCAGGCCTTGGGCATCGAAAGCGCCTGGGTCAAAACCGCGAGCCTGGTGGGGAACCTCAAAGCGTGTATTGCGGAGCAAAGTTGTGCGCGGAACGTAAGTGACCACAGCGCGTTCGTGATTCAGAAAGGCAACGCTCAAAATGACCACCGGTCGGGTCTTCTGCACCATCCCCAAGTCCACGAGCCAAATCTCACCGCGTCGAGCAAGGGGCATTACAACCCGGCCTTCTCTTCCTGATCATACAGAGAAAAGATTTCAGCGGAAGCATTGACCATCTGCTGGTATTCCTCAAGCCACGCCGCCAATTCCTTCACCTCCGCAGGCGAAAGTCGCTCAATGGCTGATTCGATTTCTGCAATCGCACTCATGACGGGAACATAGTTCATTGGGTCATTCGGGGCAAGCCCCATTTGCGCCGCATTTGCGATTTTGGATGGATTGCTGTCCAAAAGGGAGACGCGCATGCAAAGAGTCCGCCCCCCAGCAACCACGGGCACGGGCAACGGGGAAAGGGGCGCGGGGGCCGCGCCAAAAAACCATTCTGGGCTGAGGGGCATCTCAGTTCGGTTTCAAATGCCCTGCCGAACAAATAAGCTTCCGTATTGGATGCGGCGCGGAAAGCATCTGCGAAATGAGGCGTTGGCCGCGGAACGGCGGCAGTTTAAGAAACGGATGTGGAAGATGAATTAGTTGAATCGTCCATGAATCCATTTTGATCACCGGACCTCACGGCTTGTTGTTAAGCTTACGCTTGGCTATTTATTTTGTCCTTCGTCACTTTCCATTTCCCATTCTGTTTCTTAAGGGTGTACGTGTCCCATGAGGCACACAATCCGGACACGTGCCAATAACCGTTCACGTCAACTTCCGTGTCCGATTTCCATGTAATACTTCCGGCGGTCAGAACATAACCCCTCTCTCCGGTCTTTTTGTCAAAATTGCCACGAGTCGATCTATTGCAGGCCGACAGCTTCCGCACTGGAAGTTTGTAGCCAACGAAGCGTTTAATAAAGGCGTCTGAGGGGTCGTCTTGTTTCTCGCCAACACCAAGGAAACAAGCTTTGGGCATATTCTGCGGTGCGGCTCCCGGCAGGCCCGTCGACCCAAATTCGTTCAACTGCCATCGGAACACCGCTTCACGAATGTCATCGTCTTGGCTTTGCCTTACCGCGTCGGCGGCAAGCCCGAAGGAAGCGAGGGAAAATAGGAGAATGAGAATGCTAACATCTCTGTTGGGCTTTCGCATCGTAAATTGTTTCCAGCAAAATAATCGGTATTGGAGGATATTGCAAGTTAAAGCTTACACGAGAGATTCCGATTGACGATTCAGAATTATTGGATAAACGCTGCCGAAGGCTCACGCAATCAGTGCAGCCTTCCCGGGCACATTTGGCCATCCGAGCGAGGAACTATTGGTCGGAGAAAAAGCATTTTCCGCTTTGACTGCGGTGAAGGGGAAGCGGTAAGATGGGCCACGGAAGCATGACTCTTGCGGAAAAAGTCAAACAGGCCGGCGTGGTCGGCGCGGGCGGCGGCGGATTTCCGGCGCACATCAAGCTGGCCGCCAAGGTGGAGACGGTCATCGCCAACGGCGCGGAATGCGAACCGCTGCTGCACAAGGATGCGGCGGTGATGGAGCATTTCCCGGCGCAGGTCGTCCGGGGGATGTTGCTCACAATGGAGGCCGTGGGCGCCAAGGAAGGCGTCGTGGGCGTCAAAGCCAAGAACAAGGCCGCTGTCGAAGCGATGCAGGCGGCGTGCAAAGGCGGCGCCGTGCGCGTGCAGTTGCTGGGCGATTATTATCCGGCGGGTGACGAATACGATCTGGTCCACACGATCACCGGGAAATTGATTCCGCCGGCGGGCCTTCCGCTCGACGTGGGCTGCGTGGTCAACAACGTGGAGACGCTGGCGAACATTGCCGCGGCCGCCGAGGGCCGGCCGGTGATTGAAAAGACCTTGACGCTGGCCGGCGCGGTCAATCATCCGTTGACGGTGACGGTGCCGATTGGCACGACGATGCGCGAAATCATCGAAGCGACCGGCGGATTTGCCACGAGCGATCCGGTGCTCTGCCTGGGCGGATTGATGATGGGCGAGACGACCGATAATCTGGACACGCCGGTCACCAAAACATGCACGGGGGTCGTGGTGCTGCCGCGCGAGCATCACATCATGGAGCGCAAGCTCAAACCGGCCAAAGCGCAGGCGCAGATCGGCAAGTCGGCCTGCGATCAGTGCCGTTATTGCACGGAGTACTGCCCGCGCTTCCTGCTGGGCTACGACGTTCAGCCGCACGCCGTCATGCGCAGCCTGGCGTTCACCTCGACGGGCCAGGAGTATTGGGATCAGTATGCGTCGCTGTGCTGCTCCTGCGGGCTTTGCACGCTGTTTGCCTGTCCGGAAGAACTTTATCCCAAGGAGGCCTGCGACCATTCCAAAGCGGAGATGCGCAAGGCGAATTTGAAGTGGGCCGGCAAGAGGGAAGTCAAGCCGCACGAAATGCTCGACGGCCGCCGCGTGCCAATCAAGTCGCTGATGCGCAGGATGCACATCGAGCAATACGATGCGCCGGCGCATTTGGAGACCATTGATTTCCAACCGAAGCGCGTGCTGGTCGCGCTCAAACAAAACGCGGGCGCTGCAAACGCGCCGCTGGTGAAAGCGGGCGAACGCGTTTGCGCCGGGCAACAAATCGGCCAGACCCCTGAGAAGGCGCTGGGGGCGATCATTCACGCGCCGTTCGCGGGCGTGGTTGAGGCAGTGACGGGCGAACAGATTATATTGAACCGAGCATGAATGAACGATCCATCGGGCTGATTGAGTTGTCGAGTGTGGCCGCCGGTTTTGCCGTGGCCGACACGATGTTGAAAGCGGGCAACGTGCGGCTGATTTTGTCACGCTCGATCTGTTCGGGCAAGTACATGGTCTTGATCGGCGGCGAGACCGCGGCCGTGCAAGCGGCCGCCGAGGCCGGGGCGCAGGAAGCCAAAGGATGTCTGATTGATTGGTTCGTCATCCCCAACGTGCATCCGGACGTGTTCACGGCGCTGGGCCGCACGACGGCGGTCGAGCCCGACGGCGCGTTGGGCATCCTGGAATCATTCAACGTCGCCACGCTCATTCAAGGAGCGGACGCGGCGGCCAAAGCGGCGGCGGTGACGTTGTTGGAAATCCGTCTGGCCATGGCGCTGGGAGGAAAGGCCTTCGTGACGATGACCGGCGACGTAGGCTCCGTTCAATCGGCCATGGCCGCCGGACGCCAGGTGATCAGCGATGCGGGCGTGCTGGTGAACGCGGTGGTGCTTTCCCGGCCGCACCCGGACGTGTACCGGGAAGTGATTTGACTCAACTTAACCTTGCATGGGACGGCGAGGCGGGGCAGCCAGGCCTGTTTTCTCTGTCAGCACGTGCCGGTAGCGGGTGGGTGACAAACCTTCCAGCCGCTTGAACAGGCGCGAGAAATGGAACTCCGACGAGAAGCCGAGCCGCTGGGCGCACTCCTTCACGCTCAGACCGTCCTGCAACAGGAAGCGCTTGGCCGCTTCGAGTTTGAGCCGTCGCACGGTGCAATAGGGCGACTCGCCCGCCAGCGGCGGGTAGGCGTGGGCAAAGGCGGATGTGCTCATTTTGGCGTGCCTGGCCAGATCGGCCACGCGCACCGGATCGGCGATGTGATCGTTGATGAAGCGCTCGGCCGCGCCGACCAGCTCGTGACGCCTGGCCGCGCCGCTTTCAGCGCGTATCTCGCGCAGGTTGGAGGCCAGCGGCGAGGCCGTCAGGAGCAGGTCCAACTGTTCCATCAGGGCGCCGTGGGCCAGCAGATGAAAACCCGGCCGGCGGTAGAAGACCAGCTCCGCCGCCCGGCGGAGGGAGGCGCCGATGAGGTTATCGGGATCGTAAAAATGGCACCAGCCTTTCACGCCCGCCAACTGCCGCAGCCCGGCCTCCTCCGCGCCGCGCACGTCGAACATAACGTAGGACTCGTCAACGGAGCCGCCGGCGATCTGCCGTTCACAATAGTCGCGGCCGGGCGCATAGAGCGCCGCCACGCCGCTGACCCGCGTGAACGCCTGGCCGCGCCCGACCCGCTGCTGCTGCCGGCCTTGGTTGATGTAGTCGAGCACCCACCAACGGTGGCGGCAATGTTTCCAGCGCGTGACGGCAAAGCGGGTGGCGCCGGTGTGGGCCAGGAGCAGCCTGGCCTCGACGGTTTGTTGGCGGCGTTTGATTATTCCACCCAGTTTCATGCGTTGGGTCTGTGGCATAACCTGCGGGTGATTTTGCGCCAATTCAGGGTTTTTGCAAGCTTTTTTCCTGACAGAAATTGATATGAAAGCCGCAGTTCCTGCCATTCTCCAAGTTGAGAGCGATAGTGTAAGCTGTCAATGATTCAAACAGTTGTTTATGTTTTGCTGGTTCAACGCGAGGTGGTTGGCCGTTGCACCCGGGCAGGCGGAAGTTTTGCCCGAGTCGCCATCGCCGCTTTGCAGACCGGCCTTTTCCCCCGCGCAGTGTTAATTAAACCCAAGACAAAATACCAAATATGAAACGAAAACTCCTCCTCAGTTCAGCGGCAATTTCCGCGCTCATGGCCTCCGGCGCGATGGCGCAGGTGGTCAATTTCCATGACGCCTGCAACAACGACCCACTTCAATCTCCTCTTATAGCGGGGGGCTACTATAACGAACTTTTCGCCGGCCAGGGGGCCTATGCGGACCCCGGCAACAATATTTGGAACGGCTTCGGCACTTACTGGTTCTACTTCGACACGACCACCACAGATATATATCAAAGCAAGACTGTCTATAGCGGGGATGGCGGTCCATGGCCTCAACAGTCTGGAAATCCGGGCAATCCCTATTCCATCTACTTCAATTACAACAATGGCGTGTGGATTCCCGCCACCGGCAGTTCCCTGTTTAATTTTGATACGGCAAGTCCCACCATCTCCGGCAACGCCACCTCCGACGGCCAATGGACCCCGATTACGCTGTCGATCATAACGGCGCTTGGTCCCGATTGGGACTATGGCAATGCGGCAGGCATCCCGAATGGCACTCCGGCTTTTCTCCTGAGCGCGGACGCCTACCGCTATAGCGGCAGCCCGGTGGCGGAAATTTTTACTTTGCAGAACGTCCCCGCCGGCACCTACGGGCTTTATCTCTACGGGGCGTTCTACCATAATGACTGCGGCACGTTATTCTCGCTCAACAGCGGCAGCGCCCATGACGGCATCGCCGCCACTCTCAACAGCGAGAACGGCTTTCCGGCCCAAAGCTTCGTCGAAGGACAGAACTTTGTCATTTTCGAGAACGTGACCCCGGATGCCAGCGGGAACATCACCATCACCGCCTCGCCCAATCCCCTGGAACTCGTCGGCACCCCCACCAACTATTACGAAGCCGATGTCAACGGCTTTCAATTGATCTTCAACCCGCCGCCGACGGCGGTGGCCAGCACCGCGGCGCAGAACGTCCTGGCGGGCGGCACGGCGAGCTTTTCCTTTTCGCCCGCCTTTGCCAGCAGCCCCGCCTTTCGCTGGCAATCCATCAAGGGCGTCGTGACCAATCTTCTTTCCGATGTCGGGAACATATCGGGTTCCACCACCACCAACCTGACCATTTCCAATGTGGGACCGGGTGACGTTGGTTTGTACCAGTGCGTCATCACGACGGCCACCGCCACCAACACCAGCCCGCCGGCTCCATTGACCCTTGTGACCTACACCGGCTGGAACATCTTGCAACCCGGCGACACCCTGTCTGACTTCGGCAACAACGCCCCTGCCGGCCCCCCCTACTACTCGATCCCACCGTTCTTCAACATGACCGTCGCCAACGTGGAAGACGGCACTCTCAACCAGTACGTCAATTTTGGCAGCAACGGCGACACCGCGCCCTTTGGCGGGCCGGTCGGCTTCGTAGTTACCCCCAAGGCCGGCAGCACGGTGGTGACGGGCCTGCGGCTCTTTACCGCCAGCAGCCATCCGGAGGATGATCCGGCCGATTACCTGCTGGAAGGCTCGACCAACGGTGGCAGCAACTACACGGCCATTTCCAGCGGCGCGCTGGCACTGCCCGCCCAACGCAATGCCGCCGGCGGCGCCATCAATTTCAGCAATCAAGTGTGTCAGGAAGTGGACTTCGCCAACACGGTCGCTTACACCACCTATCGGTTGACCTTTACCGACGTCAACAGCAACGCCATCGCCTCCAACGGCGTTCAAATCGCCGAAGTCCAGCTTCTGGCTCCCGCAGCCATCATCCTGCAACAACCGGCTGCCGCCGACGTCCTCCTGGCTGGCCAGACTCTCAATGCCGGCGTGGTCGCCGGGGGGGCCGCGCCGTTCACCTACCAATGGTACAACGTTGACACTTCTGAGCAGATTCCCGATGCGACCAACGCCACCTTGACCGTGACCAACGTGCAGACCAGCGCCCACTACAATTGCGTCGTCGGCAATGCTTACGGCGCCGCCACCAGCACGACGCTGAACCTCACCGTCGTCACCCCCACCCCGTATGAAGCGGTCGTCATGGCGGATCAGCCGCTGGCCTTTTATCCGCTGGCCGAAACCAACGGCGCCACGGCCTTCGACTATGTGAACGGGTACAACGGCACGTATTTAAATGGGCCGACGTTGGGTGTTCCAGGTCCCTCTTCATACCTGCCTGTTGCCGCCGGTTTTGACGGTGTCAGCCAATCTGTTCTGGTGCCCGATACGCCCGCTCTGGATTTTGGCGGCCAGATCACCTTGGAGGTCTGGGTCCAAGCAGGCACTCAAGGAAGCCCCTGCTATAATCTTTCGGACATTATCGCCAAAGGCGATGACGTCATTAAAAACGGTTCCGAAATTGAGATGAGAATAGAAGCCTACGAAGGCGCGACCATCTTCGATGCCGGCTATTACAATAACACTTTCGGGGGCTTCGGCGCTTATGGCGGGGTCGTCACCACAAATTGGACCCACGTGGTTTTCACGTTTGACGGAGGCTATTGGAATCTGTATCTGAACGGGGTTTTGGTGGACAGCGCCGCGGGCACCGGCGGCGTGGGTAATTTTGCCGACCCGTGGGGGATTGCCAGTGGCACGGTTGACGGCGCCTGCAGAGTGTTCGCGGGAAATATTTGCGCGGTGGCCATCTATAGTCATGCCCTGACGCCCTTACAAGTGGCGGCGCACTACACCATGCTGCCCGTTCTCTCTATCGCGAGCGGGGCGGCGGGGAGCGTGGTTGTTTCGTGGCCGGTTTCAAGCGCCACCGCCTCGTTCAAGCTGCAACAAAGCGGCACGCTCATCGGCCCGTGGTCGGACGTGACATCACAGGTGGTGAATGGCCAGAACCAGGCCACTTTGACCCCTGGGACCAGCACCGCGTTCTTCAGGCTCAACCAGGAATAAGGCCCGCGCCGGAGCCGCTTTTGAGCAAAGGAGGCGGCTCCGAAAAGAGCAAATCAAAACTGAGATTATTTATGAAACCAGATGACACCGGGAGTCAATCGGACTTGGTTTCCCCTTTTCGGCGGACCAGGTTGCGGGGCGCGGCCTTTACTTTAATCGAGTTGCTGGTCGTCATCGCGATTATCGCCATTCTGGCCTCGCTGCTGCTGCCGGCGCTGGCCAAGGCCAAACGACAGTCCTACATCGCCAAGTGCCTTTCCAACCTCAAACAGCAGGGGTTGGTCCTGGCCATGTATGCCAACGACAACCAGCAGCAATATCCGTACGCCGGGATCGAGTGGCCGGGAATGGCCTTTGTTGACTATTTTAAACTGGTCAGTCCCTATATCTCCACCAACAACCGCCCCTTCTATCTTTGCCCCGCTGACTCCAGCAGCGGTTGGAATTTTGACTGGGTGTTAACGGACACCGAATATAACCTCAGGACCAACCAATTACTGTTTCCATGTTCGTACTATTATCTCTACAGTTTTTACCACGATGATGACTACACTGAATTGAAGGTGAGGAAGACTTCGGACGTCAAATATCCGGCGCAAAAGGCCATTTTGGCCTGTTATGCCGCCTTCGCTTACGAGTATCAACTCGGCCAGCACTGGGACGCCCAAGGACACGTCAATAACGGGCTGTTGCTGCTGTTCGTGGACGGTCATTCACAACTTGTCTTAACCAACCAGTTGAATCTGTCTGCGTATGGTTACGGCTATGACATCGACTGGACATCAAACGGGCTGAGCGGTCGGGATCTGCATTAGCCATTCAAGGAGAGCCGGGAAAGGGGTCGCCCAGGATGTCAACATTTTATAAATGCCGGGTATGAACCGCACTCCAGGCGGCAAAAACAACGGAGAAGATTCAGTGAGTAACAAAACGAGTCGGATCATTCATCAATCGAAGTTCAACCGAGGGCTGCCGGGTATGGCTGGGCGTGCGATGAGAGCGGGGAGGGTTGCAGGTCTTCTGCTGCTGGCGACTGGCGCGGGCGCAATGGCTGAAGCTGCGGCAACAGGCTATTTAAGCGACCAGCCGGAACTGATCGAGTCTTCGACGCAAGGGTGGGGCACGCTGGGGTTTGATGCCGACGCCGGCGGTTCGCCGCTGCAGATCGGCGAGAAGCACTTTGACAAAGGTCTGGGCACTCACGCCAACGGCGTCATTGTGCTGAGGGCGGACGGGCAGTACGAGAGCTTCGACGCGCAGGTCGGCCTCCAGCCGTGTGCGGGCGGCATGGTCATCTTTCGCGTCCTGGTGGACGGGCAGCAGGCCTTTGACAGCGGCGTGATGCGCAGCGGGGAGGCGCCGAAGGCCGTTCACGTTTCGGTGGCGGGCGTCCAGGAAATCCGGCTGGAATCCAAGGCGGCGGGAGATACCATCAATTGCGACATGGCCAACTGGGCGGAGGCGCGGCTGACGCCCGCGCCCAACGCAAGGATTCGGCCGGCGGAACACGTTGACATGGCGCGATTCGCGCGGGTGGTGACTTGGGACCCTGAGCGCAAGGACGGGGCGCGCGCCAGCCGCACGGAGGAATTCCGGGCGGAGGATGTCTTCACCGAAACGGACCTGCTGGCGAATCGGGACGGACATTACACCGTGCCGCAATGGACCAACGGCACGGGCTGCATCGGTCTGCAATGGCTCAACCGGCGGGTGTTGCGAGAGGTGGCGTTGGAGTTCGCGGACGGTACGCTTATTCCGGCGCCGGACTCCGTGCGGCTCGAAGGCTGGTTTGGGGAGTCGGCCTGGCAGGGGAACTGGCAGCCGCTGACCAGCGAGTGCCGGCAGGAGGAGGGGCGGTTGGTGTTCAAGCTCGCGCCCAAGGGCGGGGCGGTTCAAACGCAAAAGGTGCGGTGGATTCTTCCGGCGACATCCAAGCCGCTGTTGGCCAGGCTTTCGGCCTGGACGCGTTCAAGCTGGACGACGACGAATCTTTTGGTGCAGATCGAGGAGCCAAAGGCGGGCGCGCGCGGCGAAGTGACGATCTGGAACGGTGAACTGGCCGCCCAACCCGAAATCCAAAACCCACGACAGGAAATCTGGTGGAGACTCTCTGAGCCGCTTCGCTTGAGTGTCCGCTACGCCGGCCCATCGTCGGTCTTCAAGTCCGATCCCACGGAGTTGCAGTTCCGTCTTCCGACGGGCAAGGTCACGGTCGCTGTGCAGGATGTTCTGGCGAACGACTGTGTTTATGTGCCCGACTACGGCCTGTTCGTGGCACGGGAGCCGTTGCCCATAACTCTGGCCGATTACAAACAGCGCATCGCCGGCAAGAAGACGATTCTGGAAGAAGTGCGCGCCCTGCCCGACCAGACGTTCGAGCAGGCGATGGCCAAGACGCACCACGATTTTCAAAACGAAGGCCCGGTCTCCCTTTCGCTGGCCTGCGACAACGCCAAGTTCGTCGTCGAACGCGACGGAACTGTGTACTTTCACACCAGCACCAACGTGGCGGAAGACTGGTTTGGCCGCGCCGGAGAGATGGCGGCGCATTTTGGTGAGGGCCAGCCGGGCACGATGACGCGGACACTGGACGGCGGCTGGCTTCCGATACCCGTCATCACGACGGCGAAGGAGGGTTTGATCTTGCGCCAGCGGAGCTTCGTTGCGCCCTGCGACGAACCCGGAAGTGAGCCGGCGCGGCTCAATCGCCACTCTGTTTGCGTCGTCGAGTTCACCGTGACAAACACGCTCGCCCAGCCGGCGGATGTTTCGCTTTCGCTGAACTTCCTCTTGAACACTCGCGAGAAGAAATCCGCGCGGCTCTCGCCCTCGCCGCGGGGCTGGGTCGTGCAAGGGGACTCCGCCGAGGCCGGCTTGGTCGCAGCCGATCCGGCGACTCCTCTGACGGTTTCGGCCAGCAACGGCGCCGTTTCGCTGACAGGCAAACTGTCGCCGGGCCAAGCGGCCTCGCTGGCGGTGTTTCTACTGGTGCCGGGTCAGGCGACGGACATCGCCTCGCTTCCCAATGTGGCGGAACTGCGCGCTCAAACCGAGGCCTATTGGAAGGCTGTTTTGGCGCCGGCGATGCAAGTCGAGACGCCGGATGCGCTGCTCAACGGCGTCATTCGCTCCTCGCAAGTGCGCTGTCTCATCGCCGGGCGCAACGAAGCCGACGGGGCGCGGGTCGCCGCCTGGATCGCCGCCATGAGCTACGGTCCGTTGGAAAGCGAGGCGCACTCGGTCATCCGTGGAATGGATTTCATGGGCCACGAGGATTTTGCGCGCCGCAGCCTGGACTTTTTCGTGCATCGCTACAACACGAACGGCTTTTTGACGACCGGCTACACGACCTTCGGCACGACGTGGCATTTGTGGACGCTGGGCCAGCATTACCAGCTTTCACGCGACGAGAGCTGGCTGCGGCAAGTGGCGCCGGAAATCGCACGCGTCGGCCACTGGATCGTCCGGCAGACGGAGAAAACGAAGAGGCGCGATGCGCAGGGCCAGCCCGTGCCGGAATACGGCCTGATGCCGCCGTGCGTTTTGGCGGATTGGAATGCCTTCGCCTGCCACTTCGCCATGAACGCGTATTCCTTCGCCGCCTTGCGCGGGTTGGGCGATGCGCTGGGCGACATCGGCCATCCCGACGCTGGTTTTTTCAAAGGCCACGCCGCCGAGTTGCGGGCCAACACGCTTCGCGCCTACGCCTGGACCCAGGCACGCTCCCCGGCCCTGGCGCTGCGGGACGGGACGTGGATTCCGTATTACCCGTCGCAAGTCCACAGTCCCGGCAAACTGGGCGATTTCTTTCCGGGCCAGGACGGGGGCCGCAGTTGGGCCTACGACGTGGAGATCGGGGCGCATCAACTGGCGCCGGCGGGGATTCTGGACCCGGACTCGCGCGAGGTGGAGCGCATCATGGATCACATGGAGGACGTGCAGTTTCTATCCGAGGGCTGGTTCGATTATCCCGCGGCGATGAACCAGGGCGATTGGTTCAACCTGGGCGGCTTCTCCAAAGTGCAGCCCTGCTACACGCGCAATTGCGAGGTCTATGCGCTGCGCGACGACGTGAAGCCCTTCATCCGCTCCTATTTCAACATCCTGGCCGCGATGCTCAATCCGGAGGTGCTCACGCTCTGGGAACATTTCCATGCCAGCGGGGCGTGGGACAAGACACATGAGACGGGCTTCTTCCTCTACTATACGCGCACGATGCTGGTGCAGGAACGGGGCGACGAACTCTGGCTGGCGCCTTTCATGACGAGCAACTGGCTGGGCGACGGGCAGCGCGTCTCAGTGGAGAATGCCCCGACATTCTTTGGCAAGGTCAGCTACCAGATCCAGTCCCACGCGAACGAGGGCTACATTGAAGCGACCATCAATCCGCCAATCCGGCAGGCGCCGCGAAGTCTGGTGCTTCGATTGCGGCATCCCGAAGGCAAACCGATGCGCGCGGTCACGGTCAACGGCCAGCCGCACGCCGACTTTGACCCTCGGGAGGAAACAATCCGGATGGTTCCCAACGGGGCCGCGCCCATCGTCGTACGAGCGAGCTATTGAGCCATGAAACAAGTAATTTTCGCGCTGTTGGTCCTGCTCGCCAATCCGGGCGCTGTCCGGGCCGAAACGAACGGCTTCCAGATAACGGATGTTGCTTTCACCGCGGTATGCGACGGCACAGAGCAGCGCTACGTGTTGCTGCTGCCGGCCGGCTTTGAGCCAGTGCAGCCGCACGACGTGCTGATCGGGTTGCACGGCCACGGCTCGGACCGCTGGCAGTTTGTCCGCGGCCCACGCGACGAGTGCCGGGCTCCGCGCGACGTGGCGGCGGCACACGGGATGATCTTCGTCTCGCCGGATTACCGGGCGAAGACTTCGTGGATGGGCCCGAAGGCGGAAGCCGATCTGGCGCAGATCATCGGCGAGTTGAAAAAGAAATGGCGGGTGTCGCGCGTCTTTCTTTGCGGCGGCTCGATGGGCGGCATGGCGAGCCTGACTTTCACCGCGCTGCATCCGAAACTGGTGGACGGCGTGGCTTCGATGAACGGGACGGCCAACATGGTCGAGTATGAGGGTTTCCCGGACGCGATTGCGGCCTCGTTCGGCGGCAGCAAGGCGGCGGTCCCCGGCGAATACAAGAAGCGCAGCGCCGAGTTCCGGCCGCAACGATTCACCATGCCGGTGGGCATTACTGCCAGCGGCCAGGACACGGTTGTGCCGCCCCAAAGCGTGATGCGGCTGGCCAAGGCGCTGAAAGCCCGCGGGCGCGACGTGTTGCTGATCTATCGCGAAGAAATGGGCCACTCGACGAGTTACGACGATGCCAAGGCCATTGTCGAGTTCATCATCCAAAAGGCGCGGCCCGGAAAGGCCCGCCAACTCTTGCCGCCACGAACGGGGCGCAGCGCGCCTTCTGCGGGCGTTGTCACACTTGAATCGGAGAAAACACATGACTGAAACCGAAGCCAGAATCACATTGGGACCGCACACGACGAAGATTCACCAGGAGGAGTTGATCGAACTGCTCGACCTTTGGGAGTTCGCGCCGGGGATCAAGGAGCAGATCACAGGACTTATCCGCGAGCGGGCGGACGAGTTGAAGGGGCCGCACCTCTTCCGCTACTACAATCCCAGACCGAGCAAGGTGGCCGCGGCGGAGCAGGCCTTCGCGGAGTTGCTGGGCGTCAAGCACGCGCTGGCGGTGAACTCCTGCACGTCGGCGTTGATCGCGGCGCTGCGGGCGCTGGGCATCGGCGCGGGCGAGGAGGTGATTGTTCCGGGCTATACCTTCTTCGCCTCCGCGGCCGCGATTGGCACGTGCGACGCCATCCCGGTCATTGCAGACGTGGACGACACGCTGACGCTGGACCCGGAGGACATGGAACGGAAGATCACGGCGCGCACGCGCGCGATCATCGTTGTGCATATGCGCGGCAAACCAGCGCAGATGGATGAACTGATGGCGATTGCGGCGCGGCGCAAGCTGGCCGTCATCGAGGACGTGGCGCAGGCCGCCGGCGGCTCCTACAAGGGCCGCATGCTTGGTGCCATCGGGACGCTGGGCTGTTTCAGCTTCGACTACTACAAGATTCTGAACTCCGGGGAAGGCGGGTTCGTGGTGACCAACGACAAGTGGCTCCACACCCGCGCGCAGTCGTGGCACGATTGCGCGGCTTGCTGGCGGCCGGACCGGTTTGCCTCGGAGCGGCGCGAGGGCGAGTTGTTCTGCGGCGAGAATTATCGCATGAGCGAGTTGCAAGGCGCGGTGGCGCTGGCCCAGATCCGGAAGGCCCGGCGCTACGTGGCCGGCTACCGCCAGGCGTTCGCACAAATCGCGGGCCGGATGAAGCTGCCATCGGGCGTGACGTTCCAGCGCGTGGCCGATCCCGCCGGCGACGCCTGCACGAATCTGATTCTTTTCATGCCGGACGTGGAGACAACGCGGCGCGCCCTGAGGGCGATGCAGGAGGCGGGCGTGCCGGCCGGCGGCATTTACGATCACAACGTCAAGGACTGGCACATCTACACTTACTGGGAGCACATTCTGGAGAAGAAATCCGTGGCCCGCGACGGCCTGCCGTGGTCGGCGGTCCCGGCGGCGGAATTGCCGCGCTACTCGCCGACGATGTGCCCGCAGTGTACGGACTATCTGTCGCGCGCGATCATGATAGACATTCACTGGCAGTATGCAAAAGCGGAATGCCGGGCGATCGCCGAGGCGGTCAATGAAGTGCTGGCGGCGCTGTAAAATACCATCGAAACCCGCAACAGCCGGCGTATGAATCATTCTTCATCGAGTTGAGTGGCAACGCCGCGCCCGGCCCCGTCGAACTGACGCTGAATGTCCGCTACTGAAAGCTAAACAACATAATTATGAAATACGGAGTTTGCCTCGAAATGTTTTTTGCCGATCGTCTGTTCCTCGACCGCATCCCGGCCGCCGCGCAGGCGGGTGCCAGTCGTGCCGAGATGTGGTTTACCGACCAGACGGCTTGGGCGGACGGCATGCGCGCCAGCGACCCGAAGCATCCGGACAAAGTGCGCGCCGCCGCCGCCGCCGCCGGAGTGGTCATCACCAACGCCGTCATCGGCTCGCCTGATGGCAGTCTGGGCGGCGGGTTGACGGATGCGAGAAACCGCGGCCAATGGCTCGCGCGGGCGGAGGCGACGCTGAAGTTTTGCCGCGCCGCGGACATCGGAGCGGCCATCGTCTGCACGGGCAACGTCGTCGCCGGACTGACGCGACAACAGATGCGGCAAAACGTGCTGGACGGTCTCAAAGCAACGGCGGAACTGGCGGAGAAGACCGGCGTGAAGCTGCTGCTGGAGCCGCTGAATGACCAGATTGACCATCCGGACTATTTTCTGACAAGCTCGGATGAAGGCGCGGCGTTGTGCCGCCAGGTCGGGTCGGCGCACTTGAAGCTGCTCTTTGATTGCTATCACATGCAGATCACGGAGGGCGATCTCTGCGGGCACATCCGCCGCAACCTGGAGGTCATCGGCCATTTCCACGCGGCCGGACATCCCGGCCGCCACGAACTGTGGCTGGGCGAGACGAACTATCCGTTCGTGGTTCGGGAAATTGAAAAGAGCGGCTACGAGGGCGTGTTCGCGTTTGAATATCTGCCCACGCTGCCGCCCGCCGAAAGTCTGCGCCGCGCATTGCAACACCTGGAGGGCACTGAACATGCATAGAGTATTGGCCTTCGGATGCCACCCGGACGACGTCGAGTACATGTGTGGCGGCACGCTGGCCCTGCTGGCGCAGCGCGATTGCGAAATCCACATCGGGGTGATGGCCGGCGGCGAAATGGGCTCGCCCACCTTGCCGCGCGCCGTCATCCACGCGCAACGGATGGAGGAAGCGCGCGCCGCCGCCGGGGTCATCGGGGCGCGGTTTCATTTCGCGGGCGGCCATGACATCGAGGTGGAATACAACGCCGAGTATCGCCGCCGCGCCATGCGGGTCATGCGGGCCGTCAATCCCACCATCGTGTTCACCCATCCGCCGACGGACTATCTGATTGACCACGAGGAAACTTCACGTCTGGTGCGCAACGCCGCCTTCATCGGGCCGGTGCCCAACTACGACTGCGGCGAGGCGAGCCGGCCCACCTCGCGGATTCCCCATCTCTATTACTGGAACGCCACCGGGTTGAAGGACATCTTTGGCCGGCCGTTGCCGCTGACTTGCGCGGTGGACATCGCGCCGGTCTTCGAGACCAAAGTGCGCATGCTGGCCTGCCACGCCTCGCAGCGCGAATGGCTGCGCGCGCTCAAGTTCTGCGACGACTATGTGGAATTGATGCGCCGCATGGCGGAGGGGGAAGGCCGGGCCGCGGGCCGTGCGCTGGCCGAGGGCTTCATCCTTCATCGTGGCGAAGGCCATCCGCAGGATAATGTGTTGAAGCAACTGCTGGGCCAGGCGTGCATTGAATTCAGTCCCGCCGGCCCCGTGCAGGCCGCAACCGAAAAAACCTCAAAATGAATTTCGCGCTGAGTTCCCTCGACATCGGCATCATCGTCACGTCCATCTTTGCGGTGGTCGGTGTGGGATTGTGGGCGGGGCGAAACCAGGAGAAAACGGCGCGCGGCTATTTCCTGGCCTCGGGCCGGCTGCCTTGGTATATCATTGGCGCGGCCTTTGTCTCCACCAGCGTGTCAAGCGAACAGATCGTGGGCACGGTCGGCGCGACCTACAAAAACGGGATGGGCATAGCCAACTGGGAATGGTGGGCGGTGCCCGTTTACGCACTGCTGACGCTGGTGTTCGTCCCGATCTGGCTGCGCAATCGCATCACCACCGTGCCGGAGTTTCTGGCGCGGCGCTTCGACCCATTGTGCGCGGACATCTACAGTTGGGTCATGCTGGTGGCTTACGTCTTCGTGTTCATGGTGACGGTGCTCTACAGCGGCAGTCTGGCGCTGACCGACCTGACCGGCTGGAATTTCCACCTTGTCCTCTGGGGCATGGTCCTGCTCGTCGCGCTCTACACGACCAAGGGCGGCCTTTCGTCGGTCATCTGGACGGATGCCTTGCAGTGCCTGATGCTGGTGGGCGGGGGCATTATTCTGTTTTTCATGGCCTTGAAAAAAGTGCCGGGCGGCTGGGCCGCCATGGAGGCCGCCAGCCCGGCCCGGTTCCACCTCTACCACCCCGCCAATGATCCGGTGGCGCCATTTCCCGGCATCGTTCTGGGCACGTTCGGTGTTTTTATTTTTTACTCCGCCGGCAACCAGGTGATGGTGCAACGCATTTTGGCCGCGCGCTCCACCTGGGACGGCCTGATGGGCGTTTGGTGGGCGGGAATGATCAATCTCCTGCGCCCGCTGGTCACTTGCTTCCTCGGCCTGATCGTGTTCCACTGGACCAACGTGATGCAGGCCGCGCCGCCGCTCAAGAACCCCGACGATGCGTTCCCCTTCGCACTGAAATATCTCGCGCCCAATTGGGGCTTGCGCGGCATCATCCTGGCCGGTTTCCTGGCGGCGGTGATGTCCGCCACCAGCGCGCTGGCCAACTCGACGGCCACCATTTTCAGCCTGGACGTTTACAAGCGAATCTTTCGTCCCGACGCGGACGACGCCCGGCTGGTGCGGATGGGGCGCCTCGCCTCGCCGGCGGCGCTGGCCATCGCGGCGCTGGTGGCCCCGTCGGTCGCGCAATTGGGCGGCGTGTTTAAGTATTTCCAGAACGGGGTGACTTACCTGGCGACGCCGTTCATCTCGGTGATACTGCTCGGTCTCTTGTGGAAACGGACCAACCGCCAAGGCGCGCTCTTTGGGTTGATCGGCGGCTCGGCCATCACGCTGGCCATAGCGGTCGGCGCGCCGGCGCTCCGCCTCAAGCTGCACTGGCTTTATCTGGCGGCCATCGCGCAAGCGATCACGATGACGGGCATTGTGATTGTGTCGCTGCTCACCCCGCTGCCGGCCGAGGGCCTCTGGCGGCCCTTCCAGTGGACGCTCTCGGCGCTCAAGCAATACGACGCCGGCAAACGGCGGCCGTGGTATCAGAGCGTTCTGATGTGGTGGGCCATTTACATCGGCGTGTGGGTGTATCTGTATTGGAGGTTCTGGTAAGCTCTGGACTTCAGACTTTTTGTTTTATGACAACCTATCGAAATCGCCGGGCCGTTCAGTTGGAAAACGAAAACCTCCGCCTCACGGTGCTGGTCGAAGGCGGGCACCTGGCGGAGCTGTTGCACAAGCCCACGGGCGTCAATCCGCTTTGGACCCCGCCGTGGCCGTCCATTGAGCCATCGGCTTACAACGCGGCCACGCACCCCGAATACGGCCGCGATGCGGAAAGCAAATTGCTCGCGGGCATCATGGGCCACAACCTCTGCATGGACATCTTCGGCGGTCCTTCCGAGGATGAGGCCGCCGCCGGCATGACGGTGCATGGTGAAGCGTCGGTCGCGTCTTGCGACATCACTGTGGAAAAGGGCGTGCTCAGCCAGCGGGCGGTGCTGCCGCAGGCGCAGTTGCGTTTCGCGCGGAACATTTTTTTCACCGCCCCCACGGTGGCCGGCATCACGGAGGAGGTGGAGAATCTTTGCGCGCACGACCGCCCCATCGCCTGGACGCAGCACGTCACGCTGGGGCCTCCCTTCGTTGAGCCGGGCATGACCCAATTTCGCGCCTCGGCCACGAAGTCCAAAGTGTTCGAAACCGATTTCGCCGCCGGCCACGGTTATATGAAAATCGGAGCAGAGTTCCAGTGGCCGCACGCGCCCCATCTCAAAGGCGGCACGGTGGACATGCGCACGTACGTTGATTTGCCCGTATCCGCCGCCTTTTCCACGCATCTCATGGATCCGCATCGCCCCGAGGCCTTTTTTCTCGCTTGGTCGCCCAGGTCGAAGGTGCTCGTCGGCTACGTCTGGAAGCCGTCGGACTTCCCGTGGTTGGGCATCTGGGAAGAGAACCGGCGCCGGACAGCGCCGCCTTGGAACGGTAAAACCATCACGCGCGGCATGGAGTTTGGCGTCTCGCCCATGCCCGAAACCCGGCGCCGGATGATCGAGCGCGGAAGTTTGTTTGGCGTTCCCGGCTACCGGTGGATTCCGGCGCGCAAGACCATCCGCGTCGAGTATCGTGCCTTTGTGACGACGGCGGAGGCGATGCCGGAAGAACCGCCTCTGTGAAATCCGCCTTTTGCAGGTTGATGTTGTGGGACTAATGACGGGAGGCTTCCGGGTCAATATAGACCAATTCAGCGCCCGGACACCGGGAGATTCTCAGATCAATGCCATCCGCCAGCGCGCGTCCGGTGGCCGTCTGATCTTTCGCAACATGTTCAAAGCGCAGGTGGTAGGACCGTCCCGGATTCAACCCTCGCAAAACGAGTTTGAAGACAGGCCCGGAGGGTAAAATCCCGCGCTGGACGTTTCTGCGAAATACGAGGGCAAATCCTCGGTCCAAATCCGGCCGATGGAATTGATAGCCGAACCACTCGTCCGCCAGTGAGCAGGGGGTCAGAGGATAGAAATCTCCACTGAGCATGGGCCGAATGCGCTTGTAACGTTCCACCTGGCGATGCGCCTCCTTGGCCGGAAAGTTTGTATCCAAAGGATGCCAGCCCAAACAGAACTGGCCCGCGAAGCTGGACCAGGCGCCGTAATCGTCGGTCCGTTCGGTGGGGATATTGATGACGCCGCCCGGAAGGAAGAGGTTGGCGCCGTAAAGACTGCATTGATCAGTTTCCGAATCATACCAGCTATCGGATTTCTGGTGCCAATGAAACCGGGAAAGGGTTTCCAGATCAATGCGGCGTCCGCCGCCGCAACAGCCCTCGCGCACCAATTGTGGATGTTCCCGGATCAGTTGATCCCACATGTGATAGAGTCCGGCGATGTGCTCGCTCTCGGCCACCCCGATGCGGTCCTCAGCCGGCTGCCCGAAGCCGCCCAGTCCATCCTGGCGATAGCAAGTCATGCCCTCGTGGTCTATCAGATAATTGACCTGGTCCAGAAACCAGGCGCGGACTTCCGGCAGCTCCAGCTTCAGCGATCCGCTATCGCCGGGGCGCACGAATTCAGGATGTTCGGCCAGAACCGGAGCATGCGAACTGACGTTTTCAGGAGCGAACCAGATGCCGAATCCCATTCCTTTATCGCGCAGCGCCTGGGCAATGGGAAGCATTCCGTGGGGATATTTTTCCTTCGAGTAGCGCCAGTTGCCGATCCATTCCGCCCAGGGCGCGCCCTCGTACCATCCGGCATCAACAATCATCAATTCGGCGCCCAAGGCGGCAAACGGTTCCACCAGGGGCAAAATCGTCTCCGCCGTGGCCTGGTGCAAAAAGCCGCCGCCACCGTGATAAGTGAAGCAGACGTTGACCGTGACCAGCGGGTGTTGCATTCCAGCGGGCAACGCGGGCACGTAATGATGCCAAAGCAATTGACGCCACATGTTATGCGCGTGCATCGGTTCACCCTGCCAGAGCATGAGCAGCATTCTCGGTGAGCGCACAGTTTCACCCGGGTGCAGCAGGAAATGAGTCCTGGCCAGCCCGGCCTGGAGCTTGAGATCGGTTTTTTCAACTTGAACTCGCGCCCGCCAGCGCCCGGACCATCCTACTGCGGCCATGACACCCCGTGCATCCGGGCATTCTATGTTGAAGAAGGGCAGTTTGTTGTTGCTGGAGGGGAAGTCATCGCCCAATTCAATCTCCGTCATCCCGTGGTTTGGAGAGGGCAGTTGCCAGGCCAGGGGTATCATGTCATCGGAAAAACTTCGGCCGCCGTAGGCCGCGCGGACCGTGTAGGACTCGTTGCGGCTGCGGTTCAAGAGCAAATTCAAACTTTGCACCTCGCTGATGATCCCGGTGTCTTTCGATCCGGTGTTCTTAAACGTCAGCATCCATTCGATGGCCGGCCAATCGCTGAATCGCCGCACTTGCCAGATGAGCTGCAGCCCTGAGTCCGGCTCGGTCCAACTCAATTCCTTTTCCAGTCCGTCACTCTTGCTTTCAGAACTGAATTGCCAATTCTCAATCAGGGATGAAATCGCTTTGCCGTCCAAATTGAAACTGAAAGGCAATCCTGTGCCGGCCCACTCGTCCAGCCAGCCCGGACGGGGGTTCAGCAGCGCCTCGAACCAGGCTTTGGATTGGGCCAGTTCTTTCTCCGTGACCAGTCCGCTCTCCTGTTGGTAAGGCGCAAGGGCCTGCACCGGCTTTAAACCTTCACTGCCTATTGCGCGGCCGGGCCAAAGCATGGCGACTCCCAGAAGAGCACCCCAGACCATTTTGCGCGCGAGTCGCAAGTCATTTGTCATATTGTTGCTTCCAGCCGGGGACTGACATCAATCGCCAGGGACCTCCTTCCACTGCTGGGGCACCCAGTAGCGGTGCCAATAGTAACTCCACATTGTTTCCAGCCTCACCGAGGCAGCGTGATTATCAGAAAAGACCAAGTCAGTGACCCGGCCGTGCCGGTTCATGATAAAGCGGCCCAGGTCGTTTGGAAAACCAGCCTCGGTCACACCGGTGCTCAAATTGTCGGGAGGCTCAGGAGGCGTATTGTCTTCCAATGGCCAGCTATCAACCCAGTTTTCGTCGCCAAAGATCGGCACGAGGGTCGGTTTGTCAATTTGGTGAAGATTCAGATAGTTATATCCGTCCGGCGTGTCCGGGTTGCTGGTATCCAGATAGAGCCAGCCGTCAAGCCCGTAACTGCCGGAATAACCTGCAATGAAGGTGTTGGTGCCTCCCCACCAGGCTACCGTGGCGCTGCCCCAGGTGGAGTCGCTCGGGTTGGGGGGAGTGGTTCTGGAGAGGAAAGGCGGATCAATTGTGTTAGGGCACAGGCGCACCTTGTTCACACTGCCTTGGTCGAAGGCTAAAACGGACATCCAAAACGGGGCGGCGGCGGTGAAAAAACCGGAGGGAAACGTCTTGTCATTCTGGTCATAGCAGTAGATGAGAAAACCGGTGCCGAGCTGCCTGAGATTGCTCAAACACTGCGTCCTTTTGGCTTCCGCCTTGCTTCTAGCCAACGCCGGCAACAGCAGGGCGGCCAAAATGGCGATGATCGCCACGACAATCAACAATTCGATCAAGGTAAACCCAGGGGGCTTGGCCTTGAATCCGCCAGCTTTCCTGCATCGAGAGACCTTGGGTGATTCGATATTGAGTCTCATATCATCAAGCAGTCATCATAATTACGGCAGTTAATAAGGATAAACTACCATTGGCGTCGAAACGCGTCTGCCGTTTTTCGTCAGAAAATGAGCCGAAATAGACATGAAACGAGCCGGCCGGGGCGTCAACGTTGCAAGACCTGCCTCTGGCCCGACTGCAGCGAGCGGTGGGCGGCGTCGCAAATTTCCAGCGCAAAATGCCCGTCCCAGCCCGTCACCAGCGGAGGCTCAACGCGCCGGATGACTTGCAGGAAGTTCTCCATCTGGCCCAGAAAACCGCCGAATTCCTCGTCGAACAGCAGCGTGTTGGGAATCACAGGACGCCAGGATTTGGCGGGGCCGGTTTCGCTGTCGTAAAGCAACAGTTCCCACTGGTCCTCCACGGCAAGCCAGGTCTTGTTGCCGTATATTTCGACCCGCTCCCACGGTTTGAGACTCAGGGCGGAGGAGACGCTGTAAACCGTGCCGATGGAGCCGGAGGTGAATTCCAGTTGGATGACCGCGTTGTCAACCGGGTAGGGCCGCCGGGTTCGGTGGTACTTGTTGACGCCGAAGGCCATGACCGAGGCGGCGTCGCCCATGAAGAATCTGGCCAGATCGAAAATATGGATGGTGCCCGATTCAAACAAATCAACGTAATCGTAGCCGAGGTTGAACTTGGCGACGAACAAGGCGGGCTGGGAGACCGGTCCGTCGGTGACAAAGCGTTTGGCCCGGCGATAAGGCGGACTGTAACGCTTGTTGGCCACGGTCATGAGCGGCACGCCGCGTTCGTCGGCGAGCCGGCAAATACGCCGGGAATCAGCCAGGGAACGGCAGATCGGCTTTTCGATCAGACACGGCAGGCCGCTTTCAATGCAAAGAACCACGTGCTCCGCGTGCAACGGGTCGGGACTCGCCACCACCACCCCGTCCGGCTTCTCCTGGCGCAACATGCGGGCCGCATCGTCATACCAGGCGCAGCCGTGCAGCCCGGCCAGGTGGCGGCCCTCGCGTTCTGCCGTCCGGCAGAGCGCGGCGATTTGAACCGGTTCCCAGAGCGCGCGCAAACGCGCAATGGCGGGCAGGTGTTTGCAGGCCGCCACGCCTCCGGCCCCGATGATGGCGAGTCTCAACGGTTTGCGCGCGGCGCGCTCTTCGTCGAAGCCCACGCCGTAAACGTCGGCCCGGTCAAACATCTTTTCCAGTGGAGAATGGGCGTAAGTATCTTCGGTCATAAGCTTAATCCAGGACTCCGAGGATCGTGCAGGGTCCGCTGTCCATGCCCTTGACCAGCCAGGGGCTGACCCGCACCTCGCGCAAGCCGGACAGGTCTGCGGCCAGATGCATTTCCTCAATGATGATGAATTTTCTCCCGGCGCCACCCAGAAGCGCGTGATGCACGGCCATGGTTTCATCCAGGTGGGCGATGGTCGCCACGGAGGGAACATCCATTCCCAGGGCGCGCAAGCGGGGGAACTTTTCCCGCAGCCAGCGGCCGGCGGGAATCCCCAATCCGGGACAGCGGGTGGAAAATCTCCCCGGGTCTGACATGCGGAATTTCTCGCTGCCGAAGCGGAACAGAGCCAGGTCCGCGCCGGCCAGCGCGCCGGCATGGGGTTCGATCTTCTCCGGCCCGACAATCTCCCCGTCTTCCGCCTGGAGATCAATCACCACCGGCCGCGAATAAATCAGCTCCTCCGGCGGAAAGTCCGCGATGGCGGCGCCGTCGCTGATGACGTGCCGCGGAGTGTCCAGATGCGTGCCGGTGTGGTTGGCCAGGCGGAGCATCTGCACGTTGGCGCCGTCCTTCTCGACGGTGAGAAACCAAGATAACTCCGGCGCCGGGATGGCCGGCGGCCGGGGGGCTGCCGGATCGAGCGGATGGGAGAGCCAAAGCAGAGTGGGCATAAACGTCAGGGTAGTTCCGGGAGATTTTTTCGGGTCTGGCGAATCACCTCGATGAAGCGGCGCACTTGCTGCGTGATCCAGCCCAGCCCTTCCTTTTCGATCATTTCGTGGTTCATAAAAGTGCGCGCTCCCGAAACCGCGCAGGCCCCGGCGCGAATGAATTCCGGGGCGTTTTCCAGGCTCACTCCGCCCGAGGGAATCAGGTTGGCCTGGGGGAAAACCATCTTGAGGTTGGTCATATAAGCGGGACCGCCAAGCTGGCCCGGGAAAATCTTGACCATGTCCGCTCCCGCCCGCATGGCCGCCAGGACCTCGGTCGGGGTGAACGCTCCCGAAAAGGCGGCCACGCCGTAGCGTTTGGCCACATCAATGACTTCGGGGACGACCGCCGGATTGACCAGGCACGCCCCGCCGTGCCGGATGACCTCCAGGGCCGAGGCCGCGTCGAGCGTTGTGCCGGAGGCGACCCAGAGCCGGCCCCCGAACTGGTTGGAAATGGCCTCAATGGCCTGCAAGGCGCCCGGGCTGGTCAGCGTCACCTCGATCACCCGCGCGCCGCCATCATACATCGCCTGGGCATAAGCCAGGTAATCGGCGGGACGCTTCAGTTTGATGCAGGGCAGGATGCCGCAGCCCTTGACCTGGGCCACGACAGCTTCACGAAGGGTTTGGTCCGTTTGCATGGGTTTACCGTTTAACATCAAAATGGCCCGGATCGCCCGCGTGGCGCATGAAATCCTCCACTTCCGCCAGGCTGACCAAGGCGGAATCTCCGGGAATGGTTTGCTGCAGCGCACTCATGGCATTGCCGAAGCCAAGGCATTCCCCGAGCGGCCGCGACTTCAACAACGCGTAAAAAAATCCCGCCGCCCAGGCATCGCCGCCGCCAAAGCGGTCCACCAGTTCAATCTCCACGGGCTTTCCCATCTCGATCCGCCCCTCGCACAGGGCCATGGAATTCCAAGCGGTGTGGGAAACGTCGCGCGGCTGGCGCAGGGTCATGGCCACCACCCGGCAGCCGAATTCATCGTGGCAGGCGCGCAACTGCTCCTCGGCGTTGCCGTCAAATTCCAGCACTTGCCGGCTGGCATGGTGCGAGATGACCAGCACATCCACAAACGGCAGCAGCCGTTGCAGCACGGCGCGCGCCGCTTGGCGCGTACAAAGATGGTTGCGGTAGTTGACATCAAAGGCCACCAGGCAACGCTGTCCTTTGGCGGCGCGCAGAAACTCTTCCGTGGCCGCGGCGCAAGACGGGCTCAGCGCCGGGAAGATTCCGTCCGCGTAAGCCATCCGGCATCCGGGCAGAATGGTCTCCCAATCAAAGTCGCCGGGAACAATCTGGCTGGCCGCGCTATGCTCGCGATCATAGATGGAAATTCCGGCCCGGGGATGAGCGCCGAACTCGACGTAGTTCACTCCGAGTCTCGCGCCGGGCGTCTCTCGCATGAGGGTCACGTCCACTCCGGCCTGTTGAAAATGCTCGCGGACAAGCACGCCCAGATCGCTGTCAGGAACCCGCGTGGCAAAGGCGGCATGGAGGCCCAAGCGGGCCAGGTTGCAGGCAATGTTTCCCTGTGAACCACACACATGGACGTCGAAGGACGTCGTCTGTCTCAGGCGGGCATGGCCCGGCGGAGAGAGCCGCAGCATCGCTTCACCCAGGACCACCACGTCCAAACCGGGCTTCATTTGGGCGCGCCTCCTTCCGCCGCGGCAAAGTCCGCCGCCGTTCCATATTGGTAAAGGAAACGATGCCGCTCCAATCTCCAGGATTCATCGGGCAGAAGCCTGGCCCCGCCAAGGGCGCGGGCCTGCACCCAAATCAGGGCCGCCTTTTCAAGAATCCTGGCGCACAGCGCCGCCTCCTCAATATCGCGTCCGCCGCACATGGCCCCATGACTCTGCAACAACACGGCCCAGGCCTCCGGGCCGATGGCTTCCGCCGCCGCCTGCCCCAGACGTTCGTGCTCGCCGCCGCGGACGTAACGGCTGCAGGACACCTCGCCTCCAACCAGTTGGGCCATGTCCTCGACGATGACCGGGATGGAGGCGCCCGCACACGCGCAAACCGAACTCCACGGTCCGTGCTGGTGGATGAAGGCGCCGATTTCGCCGCGTTTCCGCAGGAGATGGCGGTGGGCGGCGCCTTCGGAGGTGGGCAGCCGTTTGCCGGAGACGACCCGCCCATCCCAACCAACAACCACCAGGTCCTCTTCGCTCATTTCCTCGTAGGCCATGCGCGTGGGAGTCAGGAGGATGCCCGTTTCCAGCCGGACGGAAGCATTGCCCCACGGCCCCACGAAAAGCCCCCAGCGGTCGCGCAACTCCAAACAGGTCTGAATGACCTTTCTGCGCAGGCCGGGCGTGTCCTTGACTGGGGTGGCTGGTTTCATGTTTCGGAGGATGTTGTTTCGTTCTGCGTGAACTTATCAACCCAGCGCGCATCCCACAACGAGGGAAAAGCATGGGCTTTGTAGGGGTGCGCCCCGCAAGCCGCATCATCAATTTCAATGCCCAAGCCCGGCTTGTCCGGCAAAACGAATTGCCCGCCGCGCAGAGGATTCCATCCGCCGACCAGCTCGCTTCGCCACGGCACGTCGTGATGTGAAAAATCCTCTTGCAGCCAGACATTGGGTGTTGACCAATCAAAATGGAGGGCCGCGCACAAGGCGACCGGGCCCACAGAAACGTGGGGCGCCACACGAATGTCGCGCGCCTGGGCCATGGCCGCCGCCTTTTTGGCCAGGCAAAGCCCGCCACAATGAGCAATGTCCGGTTGCAGCAAATCCACCGACCTGCGCTCGGTGATTTGGCAAAAATCTTCCAGCATGTAAGCCCGCTCACCGCCGGCTATCGGGCAGGGCGAGAGCGACTTGAACCTGGCCAGCGATTCGAGACTCCAAGGCACGAGCGGCTCCTCCAGGAACGCCGGGCGGAAAGGCGCGACGCGCTGCGCGAAATCCAGGGCGGCATCAAAGGCCAGCCGGCCATGAATCTCCACCACGATCTCCACTTTCCCGCCCACCGCCGCCCGCACGGCGCGCACACGTTCGACCGCCTCCTCAACCTCCTCCCGCCCCGGCCACTTCCAAGCGACGGTGAAGGGATCAAACTTGAGGGCCGCGAAACCTTGCGCGGCCACGTCCGAGGCGAGCGCGGAAAGTTGCTCCGGTTTGCCCGCGCCTCCATACCACCCATTGGCATAAGCTCCCAGCGTGCGGTGCGCCCGGCCGCCGAGCAACTTGAAGACCGGCTGCCCACAGGCCTTGCCGATCAGGTCCCACATGGCAATCTCGGCTCCGCTGATGGCCGTCATGACCGTGGAACCGCCTTGATATTGATCCCGGATAAGCCCCCCCACGACCGCTTCGATGTCAAAAGGATCCTGGCCGATAATCCTGGGTTCCAGCCACTCGTGAACCAGCGTCCGCACTGTCTGCTCCTGCCATTCGAGTGAAACCTCGCCTGCCCCGGTGAGGCCATTATCCGTGGTCAACCGCAAGAAACAGTAATTGCGAATGCCCGCATTGGCCAGCAGCGTTTCAACACTTTTAATCTTCATGATTTTCAGTCCGGCGCACGGGATGGGCGCCCAGCAGGAGCCGGGCGGCCAGCTCGATGGTGCTTTCTTGGCCGCGGAAGGCCCACACTTGAGACACATCCCGGCAACCCTGAGCTTCCTCTGCCGGATCGGAAGCCGTGGAATGATACTCCAACTCGGCAAAAGAACCCAGGGCACTGTTCACATTCACCAACTCCACCGCAAATCCGGCCCCGCCATCCTTTTGCTGCGGCACATCGCGATAATTCCCGCCGGGGTTGACGTGGAAATTGCGGATCACCAAAGACCAGCAACCGCCTTGGCGATAGAGATAACCGATGCGTCCCGCACAGGCCTCGGGGCAGATCCCTATTTTGTGCTCGCCCTCACAGTCCGCGCTATACCGCACCAGTTTCTCATCCGCGCGCATCTTGTCCGGCGGGATCTGGCCGAAAAAAACGAAAGGCGCGGCCTGGTGATAAGTCGCGACGAGAAATTCCCCGCCGTGCGGAAGCTGGATCAAATTCCAAATGTCCAACTCCGCAGACTGTGAATCGAACTCCAGCGTTGTGCATTGGGAATAGCCCGCGAACTCCAGGAGACCAAGGCTTTTTGAGAATTCCGGCAGCCCGCGCAGAGGATTCCCGGCCGCGTGCAGCGTCTTGTTCAGCGTGAGCGAAACCTCCCTCCGGCTGCGGTAAAGAAAAAGCGTCATGGATTTGCGCAGCCTCAACCCTTTGCCCGTCCGTTTGATCGCGTATTCCGATGCGTCAAGAGCCGCCGGTTCCACGTGCGTCTTCGACACCGGATAATCCGTGAAAAACACTTCCAGTTCCGGAGCAATCCAGGTGCGATCCCCCCCCGTATTATGCCACGCCTTCTGAAAAACCTCCGCCGCGCGCGTGGAGTCATTGAGCAGCGGGTTGGTCCAGAAAAAGTTCCCGCCGCCGCCGGCCGGAAAAAGCCCCAGCACCCTCGCTCCGTAGGGAAGGACGAGCAACCGCCCGCTTTCGCCAAGATCCAACTCGTGCGTGGCCTTGCCGCAGACCTCCAGCCCTTGGCGCAGGGCGGACGACGCGCCGGCGATTGATGGGTTCGAGATCGCTTTCATCCAATGTATTTGCACATGGCGAGAATGGCCGCCGCCACGCTGAGCAATAAAATCCCCCCGCACATGAAGGCCATCGGCCGGCCGCGAATCCCGCGCCATTCACCACTGACAAAGCCAACCAACTGATTGCCGAAAAGCTGGGTGACCATCTGCACGCCCACGCCAATGGAGGCCCCGAGGGCCCCAAGCAAGAGCATCCCTCTGCCGAGAAGGAACACGGCAATAATGAACTGAATCCCAATCATGGCGCCCAAAAACAGATCCCTGCCCGCGGAGGCGAAAGCGCGCCAGGTCTTCTTCCGGCTGATCACCAAGACAGGATAAAGCACATTCACCAAGGCGCCGCCAAAAATGGCCGCGGCCCAAACGCCGATGTTGGCCACGCTCTCACTCACCCCTTGCGCCAGAAAGGCCTTCATCAGGGGACCCTGTCCATAAACGAACGCCAGGGAAAGGCCGGCCGAGAGAACTCCAGCCACAAGCGTCATGATCAAACCACTGAGAAAACCGTGCCCGGCTCCGGCATCGGATTGACCGCGCAATTTGTCGCGCCCAAACCCGGCGATCGCTGTCACCGCCACGCCCAGAAGCATCACCACCAGTCCGCAAAGTATCCCCATTCCCGTCGCGGACAGAAGGTCGGGCGCGGCCCCAAAACGCCCCGAGCCTTTGAACACCATTGGCATGGTGATGGCCACCATGGCCCCGGCGCCACTCAACAGGGCGCCCGTCAGGGCGGCGCCGATGCGCACGACACACACCCCATAGAGCACATTGGCGGCGCCCCACCCTGCGGCGCAGAGATTGGAAATGAGAAGTGGCCGCCAACCGGCCTGCGCCAGCGCCCGCCATGGATCAGGCACCTGAGTCAAGACGACCAGCCAAGGCAGGCAGATCAGGCCGATGAACATCCCCACCAGCCAGTAGTGCTCGAACTCCAGGCGGCGAATCAATTTCATCGGCCACGCGACTGTGCCCGTGCCCAACCCCGCCGCAAAGACCAGGAGCAAGCCAAGCAGATAATTCATAAAACGTTCATTTCAGATGCGCGCCGGCCGGACTATGCAATAATGCTCCCTTGAAGACAAGCCCGCCAATCCGGCGATTCCTGTGTCGCTTGCGCCCCGCGGTGACAAACATCCGGCTTTCATCCTCCTGCCACGAAGCCCCGCCGCGCGTTGATAGGTCTGGCTCTTACTGCTGCCCGGAGCCTTTCAGCATGTAAAACTGCTGGCTGGCGCTGGGAGTCACGGCGCAAGTCGGTGGGTTGGCCCCCGGCACCGGCGTCCACGGGCCGTTGAGAGTGCTGGAGGACATGAGCGTGCCCGCAGACCACGTAATAACCAGGTTGCTGCCACTGGGAGCGATGTTCAAAACCCCCAGCGAAACCACGGAGTCAAAAGACTGGCCGTTGGTGCCGACCATGTAGATGCTTTCCGCTTCCACCGGGGACAAGGCGCGATCCCAGACGCCGACATCGTCAATGTCGTACGCTCCACTAACCTTGTAGGTCCCGCTCGGATCCTGGCCGATGGTGATGTTGCCCGTGGTATCAAAGTTGCCCAGCGGCCCCACCGGCTCGGAATCAATCCAGTTGCCGTCCACGAAGGTGTTGACGACATCGTTGATTTCACTGAGGGACACGACGACCTGATGCCAGCCGCCGTCATTGATGGCAGGGCTGTATGGGACTGGGTCGCTGGTGCGCGCGTTCCAGATAGTTTGGTCGGCGACATAGGCATTTGTAAAACATCCGACGCTCCATTCCAATTCGCTATCCCAATCCTCCGTCACGACCCACCCGCTATTATAGGTTGAGTTGGTGGCATTGCCGATGATGGGCAGGTCGTTGTTGTTGCTGTCATCCGCCATTCTCACCCAAAAAGAAACGGAGAAGTCAGTGAAAGCGAACATCGATCTGTAGGGCACGTAAACGTAATTGTAGATGCTACTGTTTGTAACGGTGTTGACGTGGAGCGCCCACGGACCGACGGGTCCCGGCTCGATGAAAGTGGGCGAATTGCCGGCAACGGCGTTGTTGCTGTTTCCGGAGTAATCCGTCAAGTCGTTGCTGGATAGGAATTTGAGGTGGAGGACCAGCCCGTTGGTCAGATTGGCGAAGACGGGCGGCGAATCCACCGTGAGGATGGCGGCCGGGCTGGTGATCGAGCCAAAGCTGTTGCTGACCACGCAAGTGTAGGAGCCGGCATTGGTGTAGGCCGCGCTGGCAATGGCATAGCTTGAGCTGGTGGCGCCGAGGATGTTGGCGGTGTCAAACTGCCACTGGTAGGTCAACGCGCTCAGGCCGGAAGCCATGACGCTGAAACTGGCCGGCTGGCCGATATAATTGGTTTGCGAGACGGGCGGAATTTCGATCGTGGGCGACTGGACGGCATTGGTGGCCGCGAACCACAGGCCCTCCATTTGGGCCAGCGTCAGGCCGTTGGTGAAGAGAGCAACGTTGGCAATCTGGCCCGCCCAATAGCCTTGTACGCCGTACCAGTCCACGGCTCCGAGAAACACGCGGGTGCCGGTGTCGTAATCGATTGCACCACTAGTCGATGCGGAAACGATGAGGTTGCCATCCTGGAAGAGGGACATTTCACCCTCATGGGAGGAACCGACTAAGAAATGCCAGGCACCGTCGTCTATCAGAAGGCTCGGCGGGCCATTCAGGCACGGAAGCCACCCAGTCCATGTGGCGCCATTAGCGGCCCACTGGGCATTGTTGTTGTTCCCAGTCCCACCGCTCTCCAGCCGCCAGGACCCGTACCCTTTAGTCAAGATGCCGGTGCCGCCTCCGAGGGAGTTGGGGGGGGCCAGCACCCACGCCGCCACCGCGGCATTGTTGCTCAGGTTCAGGATCTCGAGGCGGCAATTCACCCAGGCGGTGGAGCCGTCGAAGCCGTAAGCGGCATGCGTGCCGGCCGGCCAAGCGTAAAAGCCGGCGGTTGCGTCGGGGCCGGAAGTTGTGAAAGACATGCTTCCCCCGATGGCGCCATTGTTCCCGTTGGCATAGTCGTAGGTGATGGCGCCGCCGGTCTCGTTGAGGGGCCAGTAGGCAAACGGGTTCAGCGCCATGACGGCAGCGTCATAGTTGGTGGCCGCGAGGACCGAAACGACGTTGGGTGTGCTGTAGACGTGGCCCACGCCGTTGCTGACAAGAACGGTGTAACTGCCGGCCTGGTTGGTCCCAATATCTGTGGCCGTGTAAGTGGAGTTGGTGGCGCCACTGATGGCGGAGCCATTGAGGTACCACTGGTAGAACAGAGGCGGAGATCCCCCGGCTGCGACCGAGAGGTTGAGGTCGCCACCAGAGTAGCGCGGGGTGGCCTCAGGTTGTTCGGTAATGACCGGCGAACTAGGCGGCGTAGCAAAAGACTGGCCGTTTATGCCGACCATATAGATGCTTTCCGCTTCCACCGGCGACAAGGCGCGACCCCAGATGCCCACGTCGCCAATGTCGTACGCTCCGCTAACCCCGAAGCCGGTGTCATCATACGGAACTTGGCCGATGGCGAGGTCGTTCTCGTCATCAAAGCTGCCCATCGGCCCCACCGGTTCGGAATCAATCCAGTTGCCGTCCACGAACGTGTTGACAACGTCGTTGGCCTCACTGAGTGAAACGACGACCTGATGCCAGCCGCCGTCATTGATGGCAGGGCTGCCTGCGACCGGGTCAGAGGTGAGCGCGCCCGGGATCGATTGGTCGGCGACATAGTTCCAATTGCCGCCGAAGCCCCATTCCAATTGGCTCGAAGCGTCCTCCGTCACGACCCATCCGTAAGAATATTCTGACCAGACGGCATTGCCGATGATGGGAAGGGGGTTGTTGTCGCCGTCATCCGCCATTCTCACCCAAAGAGAGACGGAGAACTCAGTGAAAGCCAACAGCGGGCTGTAGGGCACGTAGACGTAATTGTAGATGTTACTGGCCACAACGGTGTTGACGTGGAGCGCGCCCAATCCGTAGGGGCCGGTGATGAAAGTGGGCGAACCGCTGTTAGCGGCGTTGTTGCCGTAGCCCGAGGAATCGAGCAAATTGCCGTTGAATCCGAGGTGGAGGACCAGCCCGTTGGTCAGATTGACGGAGACGGGCGGCGAATCCACCGTGAGGATGGCGGCCGGGCTGGTGATCGAGCCAAAGCTGTTGCTGACCACGCAAGTGTAGGAGCCGGCATTGGTGTAGGCCGCGCTGGCAATGGCATAGCTTGAGCT
>Ga0326727_10004454_pt1 | contig 42097 bp, 40 predicted proteins | sample MB2enrmetagenome_FD_207643 | JGI IMG/M metagenome (GOLD analysis project Ga0326727, IMG submission 207643) | Lab enriched peat soil microbial communities from McLean, Ithaca, NY, United States - MB29MY | ecosystem: Environmental > Terrestrial > Soil > Wetlands > Peat | place: USA: New York...
CTCCGATGCCTGGAACAGGCTCATCGACCAGCCATGGAAGATCATGTCAATCGGCCGCCGTCAGTGGGCGCATGAGTTCTGATTAATGCAGGTTGGTATCAGTTGGATCGTTGAAGAAACCACGGCGCTCCTGGACCCAGTCCTGCAATCGGCCGACACCGCCTACTCTATTTGCCGGTCTTTCGCGACCGGACGACTGGACGTGCCTTTCAGTGCCAGCCGCTATGCCAACGCCAAAGTCGTTCCCATGAGGGCCAACGACGGTGCCATCCGCATCGGCGATTTCGGCGACCTGCCGATCAGCCAAAGCCTGCGCCGCCGCCACCAAAGGGCCTTGCTTTCGCGCGGCATCGTCGATGTGTTCGCCAAACTTGAACAGGACATTTTGTGGTTTTGCCACACAGGACCCAGGTCATTTCCACCCAGCCATCCGCTGCCCGCCCTCGGGCACCTTCGCACGGGACTGGGTAGGCCGGGTTGAGCATCCTTGAACCATTGGGGAGACTGACATGCAGATCGTTACATTACCCGATGCCCAAAGCCGAAGCCTGGCCTCCAGCTATGCCCTCATCGTTTCGCCCTATCAGGATTACGCAAAGTCCTTAAGGCAGCTTTATCGTCTGTTCTCCACGATCCCTGACGATATTCAGACGGGCATCTTCGCTTTTACCAACGATCCCGCAAGTTCTGGCGCCTTGCTGGTCGACAATCTGCCGATCGATCTCGATCTTCCGCCCACACCGCTTGACGGTCGCACGCCACAGGCGAAGGGCACTTTCTACTCGGAATGCAGTCTGCTTGGACTGGCCCAGTCGATCGGTCTGCCGGTTGGATATAAGTCGGAGAAAGATGGCAATCCCATTCACCATGTGGTTCCGGTACCAGGCGGTGAAGACACCCAATCCAATGAGGGCTCCCGCGTCTTCCTGGCGTTTCACAATGACTCCATGTTTGACGACTCGATGATCTTCAATTCACATAACCCCGACTTCCTTCTGCTGTTATGTGTTCGAGCCGATCCTGATGGGGAAGCCAAGACCTATTACGCCGACGCACGCCGGCTATGGGCCGAATTGGACCAGGAAACAAGACAAGTGCTGCGTGACACCCGATTTCGCATGGCGGCGCCCAGCAATTACACGCGTTTTCTCAGCGGCAAAGCGTCTGGCAAAAAAGTGTGGTCCCCGCCCGTGCCAATCTTTTCCGGTCCTGTCCAATATCCCGAAATCTGCCTGGCCGCCAACGGAGTCATGGCAATCGACCCGGGCGCCGTACAGGCCCTCGGGCGGCTGCTGGCGGCATGCCAGGTGGTGGGCGAGGACAACAGCATCGCCTTGCGGCCGGGACAGGCGCTGATCGTCAACAATCGCAAAGGCGTTCACGCCCGGTCTCATTTTCGCGCAAGCTATGACGGGCATGACCGGTGGCTCATGCGCGCCAACATCAGGACCAATCTTTGGTCCATCCGTGATCGGGTGACCGACATACCCTATGTATTCCGGTAGGTCACCAGCGCACCGTCCCGCAATGTTTCCACGCGGCGTGCACGTTCCGCCTGAGCGCAGGACAGAAGCCAGGTCCGGAAGGCGCGCGCCGCAGACGACAACCCGGCCAAAGACGGGAAGACCAGGTAATAGGCCAGACCGAAATCCATTGGTTCCGGGTCGAGATAGACAAGTTTTCCGGCGGCGACGATATCGTCGATCAATGTCCGGCGACCAAGAAGCAAACCGTAACCGTCGATTGCCGCATCGATGGTCATATTCGCATCGTTGTAGACGATGCGTCGGTTAGAGGTCGCGAAAGCCTGACCACGCTGGGCGAACCAGATCGGCCAGGTGACCCGTTCGCCGGCCTCCATTCCCGCATCGCAAAGAAAAACCATATCCCTGGTCTGGCCGGACAGCAGCATCGATCGATATTCACCCGCCAGGGACGGCGCCACTGCCGGCGTGAAATACTCGTTGAACAACAAATCGCAGACCAGATTCGGATATTTTCCCTGGCCATAGCGAATGGCCAGATCAAAAGACTCCTTTGAGAAATCTACCAGACTGAGCGACGTACTGATGTAAAGGTGGAATTCCTTGTGTTGCGAACTGAATGTCTTCAACCTGGGATTCAGCCACTTGGTGGCAAACGACGGCAAGGTCGAGATGGCCAGGCTGACGTCGCTTTCCTTTATCTCGCGGCAGGCCCGGGCGATCAGATCAAAGCCTTGAACAAAAGCGGGAAACAGTCTTTGGCCATATTGCGTCAGTTCGAAGCCACGGGCATTCCGTTCAACGAGGCTGACGCCCAGATTGTCCTCGAGGACACGCAATTGCTGGCTGACCGCCGACGGTGTCACGCCAAGCTCTCGGGCGGCACCGCTGATGGACATGGTTCTCGCCACCGCCTCGAAAGTCCGCGCCGCATTGAGGGGCGGAAGCTTGCGAAGACTTTTCGAGAAAGGTTCATGGTTCCCATGCGACACGGAGACACCCAGATCGCGCACAACCAAGCATATTTTGTAACACGGAAATTAAAACTTTTAAGTGTGTTTCATTCCGCCGACGACCTTGCGGGTGACAATTGGATCGCCCCGGCCGGCCCCTCGGGCGGGGCCGCGGTCAGCTGGCGTCCAGAAGACGCTGAACCAGGGCGACGATGGCCGGATCCGTCCATGCCACCGCGCCTTCGAAACGGGCCACCTCGCGGCCCTGGCGGTCGATCAGGATCGCCGTCGGCATGCCATTCACCCCCAGGGCCCGGACACTGCCGCCGTCGGCATCGTGGAACCGGCCCATATGGGCGACGTGGTGCTCGGTATAGAAACGGTCGACCGCCGCCATGCCGCCACGGTCCAGCGATACCGCCACCACCGCCAACCCCTTGTCGCCCAGATTGCCCTGGATGGCGTCAAGGTCGGGGAATTCCGCCCGACAGGGCGGGCACCAGGTCGCCCAGAAATCCAGCAACACCACCTTGCCCTTGAAGGCGTCCAGCCCCAAGGTGTGGCCATCGTGGTCCTGGAAGGTGATCGCCGGAACCGGCTTGGGGTCGGCGGTCGACTCGTCTGCCGCCAGGCCCGGCCGCGCCGCCAGCAAGGCCAGCAGCAGCAGGAGGACGAGGCGCCTCACAGCGCCAAACCCACGCTGAGCAGCACCCCATAGGCCAACTGCACCTGGGCGGTCTGCCCCAACAACCGGTTGAAGGCAGGCCCGGGGGCCTCGCGGAAGAACCGCCACACCATCAGCAGGGCCAAAGGACAGGCGCCAAACGCCAGCCAGGCGTGGCCGCCCTTCAGAAGGGCGTGATCGAACACCGGCAACAGCAGGAACGGAAGCATCATCATGACGGCGTAAAGCCAGGGGGTCAGGCGCCGTCCGGCAACGATGGCCAGGGTTCGCCGCCCGGCCCGCGCATCGGCAGCGGCATCGCGGTAATTGTTGACCAGCAACACCGCCGACCCGAAGCAGCCGATGGCAATGCCGGCGGCGGTTGCGGCAACGGTGATGGCGCCCACATGCAGCCAGGTGGTTCCCACCACGGCGCCCAGGCCGAAGAAGATCATGACGAACAGCTCGCCCAGCGGCGTATAAGCGATCGGCACCGGACCGCCGGTGTAGGCCCAGGCCGCCGCCAGGCTGGCCAGCCCCAGGATCAGGATGGGCCAGCCACCCATATAGACCAAGCCGACCCCGGCCAGCGTCGCGAGCCCCGAGCAGACCGCGGCGCCGCGCTTCATCTGCGACGGCGACAACAGACCGGCGGCGGTGACGCGCAACGGCCCCAGCCGATCCGGCCCGTCGGCGCCACGCTCATGGTCGGCGACGTCGTTATAAAGATTCGAACAGATCTGGATGGCCATCGCCGCCAGCAGCGCCAGCGGAATGGCGATCCAGTTGATCCGGCCCTCGCCGCACCATGCGACGGCAGTTCCGACCAGAACCGGCACCGCCGACAGGCTCAAGGTTCGAGGTCTGATGGCCATCACCCACAAGGCAAACGGGGATGGCCGGGACGCGACGACGGAAGATGACATGGGCTCCTCAGCAAATCGTTCCTGGGCCATGGGAGTCTTCACGCGCGCTTGCGCGCACCCACGCTAGAGGGGCCATCCGTACGCCTTGCGACCGCCGGCCCGATCGTCTCCAGGGTATGCCCCAATATCACGCCTCGCCCGCGCCATCCATAACATCCTTGCGGGATAACCGCCTGCGCGTGTCAAAGCCCGACCCTGACGTGGCAATATATGGGATCGCAATTCGCCGGCGAAAGGCCGGTGCCCTGCCAAAATCCGGGCTCACTCGGCGTCGTCCGCCGGCTGCGGCAGAAACAGTCCGGGTGGCAGCCGGGTGTGGGCGTCGCCGACGACATCGTCCAACTGGCCCTGGGTCAACCCGATGACCCCGGCAAAGTCGGCGCCGACCAGTGTCGCGCCCAGCAAAATCGCCCCGGACAGATCGGCATCGCCCATCTGCGCCCCTGACAAGTCGGCACCGGCCAGATCGGCGCCCTTGAGGCTGGCTCCGGCGAACTGGCAGGCCACCAGCCTGGCATGCCTCAGCCGCGTAACGGCCAGATCGGCACCGACGAACCGCGTTCCGGTGGCGTCAGCGTTGCGCAGATCGGCTCCATGGAACAGGGCACCGCCGGCATCGACGGCAGAAAGGTCGACCCGGCGCAGCAGGGCGGAGGTCAGCACGACGCCGGACAGCTGTCGTCCGGACAGATCGAACCCCTCCAGCCGCGCCCGTTCGCCATCCTGTCCCCCCGCTTCGACCCAGCGGGCGTGCCGGGCCAGAATGGCCTCGACGTCGGGTCCAACCGGCTGGCGCGACGGTTGCGCCTCGTCCTCCTTCCGCTCCGTCTCGTCGACGGGCGCCTTTCCCCGGGCGGCTTTTGTCGCCACGGTCTCGATCCCGCCACCGCCGCCCCCGGCCGGAGCGGCCAGCGCGCCGTTCCAGTCGCCGCGAACCTGCTGCATCGCCGCGACCGTCTCGACACCGCCGACATCCCCACGGCCACCGGCGCCACCCGCTGCCGGCCGCCGGGCCTCCTCCGGCCCGGTCGCGCCGGCTTTGTCCGTGGTGACCGCCAGGGTGTCTTCGACGGACCCGACAAGGACGGCGGCCGCGGGAGGCGTCCGTCGGACCGGCAGCGGCGGCCGCGCCTGCGAGTGACGGGATGGCGGCGACGGAAGCTGCGCCTTCGCAGGTTCCCCGGCCGATTTGAACAGGCGCGGACTGGTCAGAACCCCCTTGGCGGCGGCCAGCATCTTGGCGCCCGACAGCGGCTTTTGCAGGACGCCATGAATGCCGAAGGCGCATACCGCCGCCAGCAGCGTCCGGTCGATCTCGGTGGCCAGCAGCACCACGGGCAGGTCCGGCGCCGGGCTGCGCTTGGGATCACGCAGCCACTCCAGGACAGACGGGAGAACGGTGTCGGCGGAAGCCAGTTCGATGAAGGCGATGTGCAGCGGGTTATGGGCCAGCAACCGCGGCAGATCCCGAGTATGGGCGGAACTGACGATGTCGGCGACCCGGTGATGCTTGAACAGCCCGCGCGCAAAGAACCGGAACTGCTCGTCGCGGTCGACAATCAAAATTCGCCACGGTGACCAGTCGAATTTGGCCGGGTTGGTCACGGATCCTCCCTCGCGCAGCACGCCGGAACGACGCCGGGATGCAGAACCACGAAAGGCACGATTGTCGCAACAATTCAACCGCAGATCCAGTTCTGAAGCGACACCGACAGGCTGCGGAAACGGGGAAAGGACGGCGTCATCGTCGCGCACGCGGAAGGCCACGTCACGACAAAATCACTATGTCGGGGTCTTCGCGCGGTGTTACCACGAAACGGGTCCCCGCTGTCGCGGAGATGCCGAAATGGGGCACTTTGGCATTGCGGCCAGAGCCGGACAATCTCAAACCGCGGCGGGTGCAACTCCGCTCACCAGGGCGGGGGATGACCGACCAAACACCCTTGGGGCCATCGGCTCAGCCGACCGCCACCGAGGGGGCGAACTTATAGCCGAAACCGTGGCTGGTCAGGATCATCGACGGAGACTTGGGATCGACCTCCATTTTGCGGCGCAAGCGGCTGACCAGAACGTCGATGGTCCGGTCCACCGGAGTCCAGAATTGGCTACCGATGGCGTCCAGCAGCTGGTCACGCGACAGCACCCGCCCCGCACTGTTGACCAGCGCGGTCAGAAGGTCGAACTCGGCACGGGTCAGGTTGACCTCCTGCCCATTGGGATCGATCAGGTTACGCTTGGCCAAATCCATTTCCCAGCCATCGAAGCGGCGCACTTCGCTGCCGGGCGGCCCGTCGGCGCGACGGCCCGATCGCGGCATATTGAGCCGGCGCAGCAGATTTTTCACCCGCGCCACCAGTTCCCGCGGGAAGAAGGGCTTGGTCACGTAATCGTCAGCGCCCATCTCCAGGCCGATAACCCGGTCGATGTCCTCCTTGCGCGATGTCAGCATGATAATGCCGACATCCGACTTGGCACGCATTTCCCGCGCGATGTAGAGGCCATCCTCATCGGGAAGGTTAAGGTCAAGCAGAATCAGATCAAAACGATGATGGGACACCAGATCGTGAGCCTGAGCTGCGCGCTGCGCAGTACTGACGCGGAATCCCTCGGATTCCATCAACGTGGCCAGCATCGCACAAGTCGCCGGCTCGTCTTCCAATACCAGGATGTGGTAGTCCCTGCCCATTTCTTGCCTTTCTTGGCCAAATGAAGAAGCTCGGAAGAACCGAGGGGCAACCATTTACTTTTTGGGACCCTGGGAGCGAATATGCCACCGACTTTAATGTGTTGCAACAGGGGTCACGCAGGCCAAAGGTCGCTGCCCGCCTCACCTCAAGAAAATAGTGGGCAATTGATAGGCATTTTTGCCCTATGCTCAATAATTGATCAAAACTCCCCTTGCGGGACCTTCCGCTTTGCGTCATTGATCGATAGACAAGATCCAGTCGGGGAGCCGCATGAGCATTCACGTCGCCCTCAACCATCGGACCATCTACCGATACGACCGCCCGGTCCACGTCTCGCCGCAGATCGTCAGACTGCGGCCGGCCCCCCACTCACGCACACGCATATTATCCTATGCGCTTAAGGTTGAACCGTCCAACCATTTCATCAACTGGCAGCAGGACCCACAGGGGAACTTCCTGGCGCGCCTGGTTTTCCCCGAAACGCTGACCGAGCTGTCCGTCACCGTCGATCTGGTGGCCGAGATGGCCGTCCATAATCCGTTCGACTTCTTCCTGGAACCTTCGGCCGAGCATTGCCCGTTCGATTATGATCCGTCGCTGGCCGACGAGTTGAAGCCTTTCCTGGCCGCCCCGCCGGCCGGCCCATTACTGTCCGAATACGTTGCCGGCATCGACCGCAAGCCACGCCAGACCACCGATTTCCTGGTCGAACTGAACCGCACGCTGCAACAGCGGGTCGGCTATGTGATCCGCATGGAGCCGGGTGTCCAGACAGCGGAAGAAACGCTGGCCAAAGGAACCGGATCCTGTCGCGACAGCGCTTGGCTCCTGGTGCAGATTCTCCGCCACCTGGGGTTGGCGGCCCGGTTCGTGTCCGGCTACTTGATTCAGCTGGTCCCCGACGTGAAACCCCTGGACGGTCCGGCAGGCCCAGACCGGGATTTCACCGACCTGCATGCCTGGACCGAGGTCTACCTTCCCGGCGCCGGCTGGATCGGCCTGGATCCCACCTCGGGGTTGCTGGCCGGCGAAGGGCATATTCCTTTGGCCGCCACCCCGGTCCCCGGCAGCGCCGCCCCCATCTCGGGCGGGGTCGACCCCTGTGAAGTGACCTTTTCCCACGCCATGGAGGTTTCCCGCGTCTTCGAGACACCCCGGGTAACCAAACCCTATACGCCGGACCAATGGAGCGCCATCGACGCCCTGGGCCAGCGTGTCGACGGGTTGCTGCGTTCCGGCGACGTGCGTCTGACCATGGGCGGCGAACCCACCTTCGTGTCCATCGATGACATGGACGGCGCCGAGTGGAACACCGCCGCGGTCGGCCCGACCAAACGACAGCGGGCCTATGCACTGATCTGCCAACTGCGCGATCGTTTCGCGTCCGGCGGTCTGCTGACCTTCGGCCAAGGCAAGTGGTATCCCGGCGAAAGCCTGCCACGCTGGGCCTTCGCCCTCTATTGGCGCGGCGACGGCAAGCCCTTGTGGAACAACCCCGACCTGATCGCCCCCGAACGGACCGACGACCAACCCGACGAGGAAACCGCCCGTCTGTTCGGCGAAACCCTGTGCCAGCGCCTTGGCCTGGACCCGGCCTATCTGCTGGCCGCTCATGAAGACCCGCTGCACTACATCGCCCAGGAACAGGCCTTGCCGATCAATGTGGATCCGCTGGACTGCAAGCTGGATGACCCCGAAGAGCGGGCCCGGCTGGCCCTGGTCTTCAGTCGCGGGCTGGACCGGCCGGTCGGATTCGCCCTGCCGGTTCAGCGCTGGAACGCGCGCTGGGTGACTGGTCCCTGGCCGACCCGCCGCGGCCGCCTGTTCCTGTTGCCGGGCGATTCCCCGATGGGATTCCGCCTGCCTTTGAAGTCCCTGCCCTGGATCGCACCGCAACACTATCCCTGGCAAACCACCCAGGATCCGTTCGAGCCCCGCGGCCAACTGCCCGACCCGGCCGCCTTGCGTCATGCCCGGCCATTCCCGCCCGCCGGGAGCGAGCGGCCGACCGACGGCGGGTCCGCAGCCGGAGTGGTCAACGAGCAGCAAGCCGGTCCGCTGAGCAATGTTCGCAAGACCGCCAGGGGCCTGGTCTCGGACACGGTGCGCACGGCCCTGGTCCTGCAGCCACGCGACGGCAAGCTGTGCCTCTTTCTGCCGCCGACGGAAACCGCCGACGACTTCGTCGACCTGATCACGGCCATCGAAGACACCGCCGAGGATCTGGCCATTCCGGTCCATGTGGAGGGCTATCCGCCGCCACCGGACTATCGCCTGAACGTCATCAAGGTCACCCCCGACCCCGGCGTCATCGAAGTCAATATCCACCCGGCGGCCTCCTGGGAGGCGCTGCGCGACAACACCCTGGCACTCTACGACTGTGCCCACCGCGCTCGCCTGGGGACCGAAAAATTCATGCTGGACGGACGCCACACCGGCACCGGCGGCGGAAATCACATCGTTGTCGGTGCCGCCGGACCGTCCGACAGCCCCTTCCTGCGCCGTCCCGACCTGCTGGCCAGCCTGATTCGCTATTGGCAAAACCACCCCAGCCTCAGCTACCTGTTCTCCGGCCTGTTCATCGGCCCCACCAGCCAGGCTCCGCGCGTCGATGAAGCCCGCGATGATACCCTTTACGAATTGGAGATCGCCCTTTCCCAACTGCCGCTTCCAGGCCTTGACGGACCGCCGTGGCTGGTCGACCGGCTGTTTCGCAACCTGCTGATCGACGTCACCGGCAACACACACCGGACGGAGATTTGCATCGACAAACTCTACTCGCCGGACGGTCCGACCGGTCGCCTGGGCCTGGTGGAGTTCCGCGCCTTCGAAATGCCGCCGCACGCCCACATGAGCTGCGCCCAACAGCTTCTGCTGCGCGCCCTGATCGCCCGTTTCTGGTTCACCCCCTTCACCCAGCCACTGGTCCGCTGGGGCCATGCCCTGCGCGACCGCTTCATGCTGCCCCATTTCGTCTGGGCCGATTTCAAGGATCTGTTGGCCGATATGGAACGGGCCGGCTTCACTCTCGATGCCGATTGGTTCCTGCCTCACTTCGAGTTCCGCTTTCCGCGCTTCGGATCGGTCTGCCACGCCGGTATCGGGCTGGAATTGCGCCAGGCCCTGGAACCTTGGCATGTGATGGGCGAGGAGCCGGGTGCCGGCGGTACCGCACGCTTTGTCGACTCCTCGGTCGAACGGTTGCAGGTCCGGGTCGACGGTTTTGCCGGCGAACGCCACGTGATTGCGGTGAACGGGCGGCGCGTGCCACTGGCCCCCACCGGCACGCCCGGCGAATATGTCGCCGGCGTGCGCTACCGCGCCTGGCGGCCGGCCTCGTGCCTGCATCCCACCATCGGCGTCCATACGCCGCTGGTCTTCGACGTGATCGACGCCTGGAACAACCGCTCGGTGGGAGGCTGCACCTACCATGTCGCCCACCCCGGGGGGCGCAATTATGAAACCGTCCCGGTCAACGCCAACGAGGCGGAAAGTCGGCGCCTGGCGCGATTCTTCGACATCGGCCATACGCCGGGACGGATAGCCGTGCCACCGCCCCAGCCAAATCCCGACTTCCCCACCACCCTCGATCTACGGTTAAGTGTTGTCGGATAGAACCGATTGGCAGTCTGGATAGCCGATGGAAAGCGGGCATCACGAAACGGTGGAGCAGGGTTCCCTTCCGGGGGCGTTCCGACTTGGCTACCCCATCCTGCGCGGCCCTTGGGACGAGATGGTCGACCCCGATGGCTGGTTGCGTCCGCATTGGAACGGCTTCATCGAGGGCTTGTCGGGCCTTGCCGTCGGCGAGGTTTCACGGCGTTGGGACCGCGGCCAGCGCCTGATCCGCGAAAACGGCGTGACCTACAACGTCTACCGCGATCCCCGCGGCCTGGATCGCCCCTGGCAGCTGGATCCGGTGCCGATGATCCTGTCGGCACCCGAATGGCGGAGCATCGAACAGGGACTGATCCAACGGGCAACCGTCCTGAACCGGGTCCTGGCCGACCTTTACGGCAAGCGGCAACTGCTGCGCGACGGCCTGTTGCCCCCGGCCCTGCTGTTTGCCAACCCTGGATTCCTGCGCCCGCTGGACGGCGTCGCCCCGGCCGGAGGCGTGCATCTGCACCTTTACGCGGCCGACCTGGCCCGTTCGCCCGACGGCCAATGGTGGGTGATGTCGGACCGTTGCGAGGCGCCCTCCGGCGCCGGCTATGCCCTGGAAAACCGCACCATCATCGCGCGCACCCTGGGAGACCTGATGCGCCGCACGCCGGCAGAGTCGTTGAGCCCGTTCTTCCAAAAGCTGCGCGAGACCCTCTACGGCCTGTCCCCGCGTCATCATGACATCCCCAGGATCGTCCTTCTGACCCCCGGCCCCTATAACGAGACCTTTTTCGAACATGCCTATCTGGCCCGCTTTCTGGGCTATACCCTGGTGGAAGCCGAGGACCTGACGGTCCGCGACGATCATGTCTTCCTGAAAACACTGGACGGTCTGCAACCGGTCGACGTCATCCTGCGCCGTACCGACGGTGCCTATTGCGATCCGCTGGAGCTTAAGGGCGACTCGGCCCTGGGTGTGGCCGGCCTGGTCCAGGCCGTCCGGCGCGGCAATGTGGTGATCGCCAACGGCCTGGGCAGCGGACTGTTGGATGGCGGGACGTTGGCGCCGTTTCTGCCCGTCCTGACCAAACGCCTGCTGGGCGAAAAGCTGGCCCTGCCGTCGGTCGCCAGCTGGTGGTGCGGCACCGCCGCCGACCGCGGCCACGTCCTGGCCAATCTGGACCGCATGGTGATCCGGCGCTTGCGCGGGCCACGCCATCCGATCTTCGGCGACCAGTTGGACGAACCGGCCAGAGCCACCCTGGCCGGCGACATCCTGGACCGACCGCAGGCCTTCGTGGCGCAGGAGCGGGTGCGGCTGTCGACCGCCCCGGTCTGGATCGCGGGACAATTGGATCCGCGTCCGCTGATGGTGCGCGTCTTCGTCGCCGCCCACGACGGCGGTTATGTCGCCATGCCCGGCGGCCTGACCCGGATCGCCGCCGAACGCGACGGCAAGATCGTATCGATGCAATCGGGTGGCGGCAGCAAGGATACCTGGATCCTGGCCGACGACCGCCGGCGCCAGGTTCAAACCATTCGCAGCACCGAGCCTGCCGTGCGCCTGATGCGCGGCACCCACGACCTGCCAAGCCGGGTCGCCGACAACCTGTTCTGGTTCGGACGATATGTCGAACGGACCGAGGACACCACCCGGCTGCTGCGCGCCGCGGCATCGCGCATCGGCAATACCGCCGGGTTTGGCGCTCTGGCCGAAATGCCGGCGGCCATCGCCCTGCTGTCGTACCTGGCCCCCGCGCCCGACCTCGGGAAAAAAGAGAACGCCGGGCTGGAAGAGATCATCCAGGCCATCCTGCGCCGTCATCGCGACCCCAAGTACGGACCGGGACTGCGGGCGACCGTCGAGCGGGTGCACCGCATGGCAGCCATGGCCCGCGACCGCCTGTCCCTGGACACCTGGCGCGCCGTCAACCGGCTTTACGACGAGTTGGCGGCCCTTGACGGAGCCGACCCGGCCCCAGAAGACGCCACTGCCGCCCTCAATGGGGTGGTGCTGGCCTGTGAGGCGCTCAACGGCCTGGCCATGGAAAACATGACCCGGGGACTGGCCTGGCGGTTTGTCGACATCGGCCGCCGCCTGGAGCGCGGCCTGCATGTGATCGACAGCCTGTCCAACATCCTGAAGATCGACGAGGACGGCATGGGGGCGGCGCTGGACGTCCTTCTCGAGGTGTCGGACAGTGCGATGACCTACCGGTCGCGTTACCTGTCCGCCCCGCAGTTCGCCCCGGTCCTGGACCTTTTGCTGGCCGACGAGAGCAACCCGCGCTCGCTGGCATTCCAGAACGCCGCGCTTGGTACCCACATGGACCAGATTGCCATCGGCCGCCGGCTCGCCTTCTTCGGCCCGGAACAACGCCAGACCATCTGGTTGACCGGCGCGGTGCGGACCGCCGACATCGCCGTGCTGTCGTCCCGCGACGACGACGGCGGGCGGCGCAATCTGGCCGCCTTCCTCGAGGTGCTGCGTTCCAAGCTGTGGGAACTGTCCGAAACCCTGACGCGGGAATATTTCACCCACGCCATCGGCCGCAACCCGGCCGGACGCGGCGTCCTGACCGAGTTGACGCCATGATGTATCGGGTTCGCCACCTGACCACCTGCCAGTACAACGAATCGGTCCTGGTCGGCCATCACATGACCCACCTGGTCCCGCGCGCCCTGCCCTGGCAGACCTGCCGGCGCGCCACCCTCAAGATACGCCCGCAGCCGTCCGGACCGGACCGCGAGGGCATCGACTTCTTCGGCAACGTGGTGCGCTTCTTCACCCTGACCGATCCGCACCGGGCACTGTCGGTCGAGGCCATCAGCCGGATCGAACGGTCGGCCCGGCCAGCCCCGGATGCGCAAACGACGACATCCTTCGCCGCGACGCTGGACCGATTGGACGCGACGCTGACGCCCGACCTGCTGGATGCCGTCCAGTTCCGCTTCGACAGCCCTCTCGTTCCCCTGTCCCGGCGACTGGCGGATTACGGCCGGATCTCGTTCCCGTCGCCGGATGTCCCGGTCCTGGTCGGAGCCCTGGATCTGATGCACCGGATCCATCGGGACTTCACCTATGATCCGACCGCTACCACGGTCGCCACGCCGTTGGCCGATGTCCTGGAGACGCGCCGCGGGGTCTGCCAGGACTTCGCCCACCTGACCATCGGCTGCCTGCGCAGCCTGGGTCTGGCCGCCCGCTATGTGTCCGGCTATCTGATGACCCGCCCGCCACCGGGTCGCGCGCGGCTGACCGGCAGCGACGCATCGCACGCCTGGCTGGCATTGTACGTTCCCGAAACCGGCTGGGTCGACCTGGATCCCACCAACGACCGCATTCCCGACACCGAGCACATCACCACCGCCTGGGGCCGAGACTACGACGATGTCAGTCCGTTGAAAGGGGTGGTCCTGGGGGGCGGCGAGCAGTCCCTGAAGGTGGCGGTCGACGTCGAGCCCTTCGAGATCTGATCGGGCAGACGTCCCCAGCCCGTGACAACTCCAGTCCGTGGGACAGGCGTCCCAGCCTGTCATTCGGCGAAGCCGAAATGGCTCAATTCCGCCGCTTTTCGGGGAAGACAGGCAGGGACGCCTGTCCCACTTCACAAATCCGGCGTCCCTGCCCGCGTCCCGCCGTGTCTCAGTACAGGTAGCGGGTGCGGATGGTTCCCGGCAGAGCCTGCAATTCGCCGATCAGTTCGATCTCGTCGATGTTGCCGTCGAGGTCTACCACCACATAACCGACCTCGGGATCGGTCTGCAGGTATTGCGCCGACACATTGAGGTTGCGGGCCGAGATCACCTCGTTCAGACGACGCAACACGCCCGGCACGTTGGCATGGATGTGCAGGAAGCGCGTCCCGCCGGCCTTCACCGGCAGCGACACTTCGACGAAATTGACGGCGCCGAAGGTCGAACCATTGTCCGAGTACTTGATCAGCTTTTCCGCGACCTCGAGGCCGATGTTGGCCTGCGCCTCCTGGGTCGAGCCGCCCACATGGGGGGTCAGGATGACGTTGGGGAAGGCGCGCAAGGGACTGACGAACTCTTCGGCATTGCTGCCCGGCTCGGTCGGGAAGACGTCGATCGCCGCACCCAGCAGATGCTTGTCCTCCAACGCCTTGACCAAGGCGTCGATGACCACCACATTGCCGCGCGATGCGTTGATCAGATAGGAACCCCTGCGCATGGCGCGCAGTTCCTTCTCGCCGATCAGGTTCTTGGTCTGCGGAGTGGCCGGAACATGCAAGGTGACGACGTCCGAGGACTCCAGAAGATCCTTGAGGCGCGTGCACGACTGTGCGTTGCCGATGGCCAGCTTCTTCTCGATATCGTAATAGCGAACCCGCATGCCCATGGCTTCGGCCATGACCGAAAGCTGCGAGCCGATGTGTCCGTAGCCCACGATGCCCAGGGTCTTGCCACGCATCTCGTAGGAGTTCGCGGCGCTTTTCAGCCATCTCCCGGTGTGGGCCAGGTGGGACTTTTCCGGAATGCCGCGCAACAGCATGACGATCTCGCCGATCACCAGCTCGGCCACCGACCGGGTGTTCGAATAGGGAGCGTTGAAGACCGGCACGCCGGCCCGACGCGCCGTGTCCAGGCGAACCTGGTTGGTCCCGATGCAAAAGCAGCCGACGCAGAACAGGCGGTTGGCGGCAGCCAGCACCTTGTCGGTCAGGCGCGTCGCCGAGCGGATGCCGATCATGTGGACGCCCTGGACCTTCTCGATCAGTTCGTCCTCGTCCAGCGCCTGGGGCAGCAATTCCACGTTGGTATAACCGCGCTCATGGAATTCCTGAACCGCGTTATCGTGAATTCCTTCCAGCAGAAGGATGCGGATCTTGTCTTTGGAAAGAGAGTGCTTGACCACGTCTTTGACCTTCGGATGTCTCAAGGGGGGGGGAGCCAAGATAGGGGAGTTTTCCCCAGCCGTACAGTCGGCTGATGACCGCGGCTTCACAAGCTTTCCCGAGACAAACGATCAAATTTCGTGCATTATTCAAAAGTGATTGTTTTTTGGACATTCCCGGATCGCAGATCAACGACCACCGTCCTGGACAATTCTTAAGCAAATCCGTCGCGATTTGCTTCCTTTCAAGGCACTTCCCTATCACCAATTTTTTAGAATTATACTGATAAATTCGGTATTATGTTGTTTTTATTCGAAATATAAAGTCGCGTCGCGCTGGCACAACTTTTGATACCTGATCCGGCTCAGATCAAGAATCAAGCGACGAGGAGCGCAATGGAGAAGACCCCCTGGGGACTGGACGTCCTGTTCGTCTTGCTGGGAGCCGTCATGGTTCTGGCCATGCATGCCGGCTTCGCATTTTTGGAGGTGGGAACGGTTCGTCGAAAGAACCAGGTCAATGCCCTGGTCAAGATCCTGACCGATTTTGCCGTTTCCACCTGCGCCTATTTCTTCGTCGGATATGCCATCTCCTATGGCGTGACGTTCCTGGTTTCCGCCAAGGTCCTGTCGGGCGCCGGGGGCATCTTCGCCCCAAGCGGATATGACCTGGTGAAGTTCTTTTTCCTGGCAACCTTCGCCGCAGCCATTCCGGCCATCGTGTCGGGCGGCATCGCCGAGCGGGCGCGCTTCTGGCCGCAACTGCTGGCCACCGCCATCATCACCTCGCTGTTCTACCCCGGCTTCGAGGGGCTGGCCTGGGGCAACCGGTTCGGCATCCAGGACCTTCTGGCCTCGACCTTCGGCGCCCCCTTCCACGACTTCGCCGGGTCGGTGGTGGTGCATGCCTTCGGCGGATGGATTGCGCTGGGCGCCGTTGTCACCCTGGGTGCCCGCCAGGGACGTTATCGCAAGGACGGTACCGTGATCGGCATTCCGCCGTCCAATATCCCTTTCCTGGCCTTGGGAGCCTGGATCCTGTCGGTCGGCTGGTTCGGCTTCAACGTCATGAGCGCCCAGAAAATGGAGGGGTTGTCCGGCCTGGTCGCACTGAATTCCCTGATGGCGATGGTGGGCGGCATCCTGTCCGCCCTGGTGGTCAGCCGCAACGATCCCGGCTTCATCCACAACGGCGCCCTGGCCGGGCTGGTCGCGGTGTGCGCCGGCTCGGACGTCATGCATCCCATCGGCGCCTTGGTCACCGGCATTGTGGCCGGCGCGCTGTTCGTCGCCGTTTTCAACCGATGCCAGAACCGCTGGCGGATCGACGATGTCCTGGGCGTGTGGCCGCTGCACGGTTTCTGCGGTGCCTTCGGAGGAATCGCCTGCGGTATCTTCGGCCAAGAGGCGCTGGGCGGCATGGGGGGCGTGTCGCTGGCGTCCCAGGCGGCGGGAACCGCGGCCGGCGTCCTGTTTGCCACCCTGACCGGTTTCATCGTCTATGGCGCGATCCATGCCGTCGTCGGCCTGCGCCTGACGCCGGAACAGGAATTCCGCGGCGCCGACCTGTCCCTGCACCAGATCGGCGCCTATCCGGAAGAGGATCTGCCCGCCCATGAGATGGCGCCGCCGTCGTTTGCCAACGGCCGCCAGACCGCCTGAACGCCCCGGGACCCCAGGCCGCACTGGACCCGGGGTCCCGTTTGGAGTAACAAGCGCCTTTCATCGACAACCGGTAACGAGACGCCAACATGACCGATTGCCCCTGCGGCAGCACCCTTCCCTTTGATCGCTGTTGCGGCCCCGTCCTCGCGGGCGAGCCGGCCGCCACGCCGGAAGCCCTGATGCGGTCCCGCTACACCGCCTATGTGCTGTGCGATGTCGACCACCTGGAGCGCAGCCTGGCGCCCGAGGCCCTCAAGGATCATGACCGCAAGGGCGCCGAGCAATGGGCAAAGTCGGTCGAGTGGTTGGGACTGGCCATCAACGGCACCAGCGCCGGCGGGGCCGAGGACCAGACCGGAGTGGTCGACTTCACCGTCCGCTTCCGCCAGAACGGCGCCGAGCACAACCACCATGAAACCAGCTCTTTCCGCCGCCATGACGGACGCTGGGTCTATGTCGACGGCAAGATTCACAACGAGCCGGTGGTCAAAGGCCCGAAGGTCGGACGCAACGATCCCTGTCCCTGCGGCAGCGGGAAAAAATACAAGCATTGTTGTGGTCGCTGAAGACTGGGGACGCCTCCCGCCTCTCAGGACAATGTTGGCCCATCCCATGGGTGACCATTGGATATTGTCCGATTCGTCCCTAAATCTTCTCTTCAAACAAGGATGGACAGGTTTCAATGACTCCCAAAGGTGAAGGCCCGTTTCCCTCTGCCCGCGACGATGCGAGCAAGGAACACCCAAACGGCGATCGGCCGCAGACCCAGTCGGCAGCCTATCGCCTGGCCTTCAAGGACGAAGAGTTCCTGCTGCGCGAGGATTTGCGCCCGGTCCGCTTCCAACTGGAGCTGTTGAAACCCGAACTGCTGCTCCAGGAACAGGGCATTCGCTCGACCATTGCGGTGTTCGGCAGTGCCCGCATCCATGACGAGGACACCGCAGCGCGGCAACTGGCCGAGGCCGAAGCGGCGGCCCGCGCCAATCCCGGCGATGCACACCTGGCGCATCGCGTCGGGGTGGCCCGCCGCATGCTGGCCAACGCCCGCTACTATGATGAGGCGCGCCGGCTGGGCCGAATCGTCTCGACCCAATGCAAGGACGACGGCGGCTGCGATTTCGTCATTCTGACCGGCGGCGGCCCCGGCATCATGGAGGCGGCCAACCGCGGCGCCGACGACGTCGGTGCCAAGACCGTCGGACTGAACATCGTCCTGCCGATGGAGCAGGCCCCCAACCCTTACGTCACCCCGGAACTCAGCTTCCGGTTCCACTATTTCGCACTGCGCAAGATGCATTTCCTGTCCCGCGCCAAGGCCCTGGTGGTCTTTCCGGGCGGCTTTGGAACCTTGGACGAGATGTTCGAGGCGGCGACCCTGGTCCAGACCCGCAAGATCAAGCGCATCCCGTTCCTGCTGTTCGGCAAGGAATACTGGGAACGGGTTATCAACTTGGACGCGATGGCCGGCGAGGGTATGATAGCCCCCGAAGACAAGGATCTGTTCCAGTTTGTCGAAACCGCCGAAGAGGCCTGGTTGCACATCGCCCGTTTCTGGGGCCTGCCCTGCGGCGAATGACCCGAGCGGACCGGTCCGATACCACGTGAGTCGGTCACGCCAACGGCGATGACCGTCTCGGGGGTCGTTGTCGGCTCTTTCCTCTTTTGGGGGATGCTCGCATGATGAACGCACTGGCGAAGCTGGTCCTTGCCGGCGTCTTTGCCACAGCCGTGACGGCCGCGGCCCATGCCGATGAAACCGTCGGTTATGACGAGGCCAACGCCCCCTTCATGTTCGGCGAAAACGGGCAGGCCAAGGGACTTTACCCCACGCTCATCGAGGCGGCTTTCGCCAGGATGTCCATTCCGATCAAGGCCATTGCCGAGCCGTGGGCGCGTGTCCTGAAAGAGGTCGATGACGGCAAGGCCGGGGTCGGGGGGCTTTACAGGAACGCCGCCCGTGAGGCGAAGTACGACTTCTCCAAGCCGATCTTCGAGGAAGTGCTGGCGGTCTATGTTCCTGCCGGGAAGACCTTCCCCTTCAAGTCGGTTGACGACCTTGGCGGCAAGACCATCGGCATCATCCGCGGCTGGAGCTATGGCGACGCTTTCGACAAGGCGAAGACAGACGGCAAGTTCAAGGTTGAAGAGGTCGACTCCGACGCCATCAACATGCGCAAGCTGGAAAACGGGCGCATCGACGCCCTGGTGGCCATCCCGCAATCGGCGGACGCCATCGTCAAAAGCCAGAACCTGGCCGGCAAGGTGGCAATGCTGCCCCAGCCGCTGGCCACCAATCCGACCTACCTGGCCTTTGGCAAGACGGCCAATAAGGTCGGGGTGCTGTCCAAGTTCGATGAGACCCTTGCGGCCATGAAGGCGGACGGAAGCTACGAGGCCATCGTCAAGAAAGCGTTCGGGGGCTAACACCAGGTCTCGATGAGAAGAACTCATCGAGACCTGGTTGGACCATTGCGGCCCCGCGAGCGAAAGCCAAGGGTTTCGGAGAAACCCGCCCGGCCGAGGGGCGCATATCGGTTTTGATCACCGAGACTTGGTATAAGCGGGGACGATAAGCCATTTCGGCTGCCCCGAGGGGACGCGCAGAGACCCCCGCCCCCCGTGCGCCCGAATTTTCTTACGACCTCGGTCGGCCGCCCCACCCTAGCAGGGCGGACCGACGCCGGCGCGCTGCGCCAAGGCCCGCCAGGCCCATGCCGAGCAGGACGATGGAGCCCGGTTCGGGCACCTCCAAGGCATTGGCCGCAGCCCGGGCCAGAAGGGCGTGGGCGGCCGCGGTCGGATGTTCGTCGTCGAAGAACAGGTAGCCGCTGCAGGCCGGCAGGGCATTGCCGATGCAGGGATCGGTCACGTCGGTGAAGCCGTAGGCCGACGGATTGGCGGCCGCCGCATCCAGCAGCCCGAAGGTATCCAGGAATGTGATATCGATCCCCGTCGCGCCGGCCAGTGTCGTCTCCAACCCATTGTTGAATTCCTCGCTCAACAGAGTGGCGTCGGTGGGATCGGCCGCGGCGGCGGGCGTCAGCCCCAGATCGGGCAGATCGGGGACCAGGAAATTGGTCGCTCCATTGGCAGCCAGATCGGAAATGACCGTCGCAATGTTGGCGATCGCCAGTTGCGCGATCGCGGCCGCCTGTTGCGCAGTCGCGCCCGTTGGTATGTTGAACAGGTCGTTGGCCCCGCCGAAGACGACATACAGCGCCTTGGGATCGACGCTTTTGCTGCCGATGAAGGATTGGGCCTGGCCGATCATGTCCCCTGTCACCGCCCCACCGGTCGCATAGTCAAGGCCGCCGGCCGTGGAGGCCGTCACCGGCCCCAGGCCCAGCTGTTGGCTCAAGTCCTCCACCCAGACCGGACCGTTGGAATAGCGTCCATTCCAGTAAGGCGGCGGCTGATAGTTGTTACCGACATCCGACAGGCTGTCGCCGAAGACGACCATTTCGCTGTAGGCCGCGGCGCGGGCGGTTGCCGGCTGAAGGATTGAGGCCAGACCAACAAGCACAGTAGCGGCGGTCACGAAGGTTGAACGACGCATGGCACCTCTCCGGAAGATTTCTGATGGCCGCAAATCCAGCAAGAGTTGTACCACGCGGAAATAGATCGGCTTTTCAGCCATTGCTGCGGTCAAGGCCGCAGCGCCTGTAAAGGATCGCTGACAACTGCCGTCCCGTTCGGTCGGCTTTTCTGCCCGGAAGTCATCCCAACCCTCGATGAGCCTGGCTTGGCGCAACGTGGGATCAGATGCCGGCGCCGCTCTCAATGATGCCGGTCAGGCGCTCGACGGTCCGCAACAGATCGTGCAAGGCCGGCTCGACGAACCCCTGCGCTTCCAATTCCCGCACCGTGTTGATCAGATAGTCACGGTTCAAACCGGCCACCCCTTCGGCGTCCATGATGATCCGGGCGGCCTGTTCCGTCGGCAGATCGCCGGCATAGTGGATATGGGTTTCATCGGCGACGAAGGTGTAGGCGGTGCGACGGCAGCCCGCCACCATGACCGGCAGGTGGCGGGGCACATAGGCATAGGGTCCCAACTCGCGCTGGTTCAAATAGGTGGTGACGGCCGCCGCGTCGGCGGCGGCGACCTGGAAGGCCAGGCCGTGGCAGCAACCGCCCGGCATCAGCCCCAGCACCAGGCCGGGGCATTGCGGGGTACCTCGCCAGTACCGGCTCAAGACGCAGAACGAGCGGTGGTAGCCGTCAAGGGTCGCCGGCAGAGCCTGCCGAAAGACGAACCCGGGGCGCCACATCAGCGACCCGTAGCCGAAGACCCAAAGGTCGCTCGCCGGCGCGGTCAATGACGGATGATTTGACTGAGGAATTGGCGGGTCCGCTCCTCGCGGGGGTTGCCGAACAGTTCGGCCGGCTTGTTGGATTCGACGATCTGCCCGTCGGCCATGAACACCACCGTGTCTGCGACCGTGCGCGCAAATCCCATTTCGTGGGTGACGCAGACCATGGTCATGCCCTCTTCGGCCAGTTCGACCATGACATCCAGCACCTCCTTGATCATTTCCGGATCAAGAGCCGACGTCGGCTCGTCGAACAGCATGATCGACGGGCGCATGCACAGGCTGCGGGCAATGGCCACCCGTTGCTGCTGGCCGCCCGACAGCTGGCCGGGATATTTGCCGGCCTGTTCATGAATCTTGACCCGCTCCAGATACTTCATCGCGATGTCGGCGGCCTCGGCCTTGGGCATATGCTTGACCCAGATCGGCGCCAACGTGAGGTTCTCCAGCACCGTCAGATGGGGAAACAGATTGAACTGCTGGAACACCATGCCGACCTCGCGACGGACCCGCTCCACCGCCTTGACGTCATTGGAGACCTCGGTGCCGTTGACCAGGATCGTGCCGCTTTGGTGCTCCTCCAGACGATTGATGCAGCGAATCATGGTCGACTTGCCAGACCCCGATGGCCCGGCGACCACCACCCGCTCGCCTTTGCGCACGGCGAGCGTGACGTCGCGCAGGGCGTGGAAGGTCCCGTACCACTTGTTGACGTCTTTCAGTGAAATAACGATGTCGTCCATCGGCATGCAGCTTCTTCCCATCAGGCATGGCGCCGGCCGGCGCCCAAACGCCGGTCCGGATGCCGGCTATATTGCGACATGGAACAGGGAAACACGAAACAGATCAGCGGATCGGCATGGCGTACATCAGCCCACCCCGGGTCCACAGGTCGTTCAGGCCGCGCTCCAGTTTCAGCTTGGAGTCCTTGCCGACATTGCGATCATAGCTTTCGCCGTAATTGCCCACCTGTTTGATGATCGCATAAGCCCATTTGTCGCCGACACCCAGGCTGTCCCCCATGCCCGGGGTGACGCCCAGCAGGCGTTGCACATTGGGATCGTTGCTTTTCAGCTGGGCATCCACGTTGGACGAGGTGATTCCATGCTCTTCGGCATCCACCATCGCCTCGAAGGACCATTTCACCAGATTGTACCACTGGTCGTCACCCTGGCGCACCGAGGTCGCCAGGGGTTCTTTGGAAATCCGCTCCGGCAGGACGACATAGTCGTCCGGATTGGGAGTCTGGTTGGCGCGAATGGCGGCCAATTGCGATCCGTCCGAGGTCATGGCGTCGCAGCGGCCGGACACGAAGGTGCTGGCGGCCTCTTCAAAGCTGTCGATGGTCACCGGCTTGATGTCGATCTTGTTGGCCCTGGCGAAGTCGGCCAGATTCATTTCGGTGGTGGTTCCCGTCTGGACGCAGACGGTGGCACCGTTCAATTCCTTGGCGCTTTTCACGCCCAACTTCTTGGCCACCAGAAAGCCCTGGCCGTCGTAGAAATTGACCGCGGTGAACAACTGGCCGTTCGGGCCTTCGCGGGTCAGCGTCCAGGTGGTGTTGCGCGATAGCAGATCGACCTCGCCGGACAGCAAGGCCGGCAGGCGCCGTTGCACCGATAGCGGAACATAGCGGACTTTGGTCGCGTCTCCGAACATGGCGGCCGCAACGGCACGGCAGACATCGACATCGATGCCGGCCCAGTTTCCCTTCTGGTCAGGGGCGCCAAATCCGCCCAGCCCGGTGTGGACGCCGCAGACCACCTGGCCGCGGGCTTTGACCGCGTCGAAAGTTTGACCGGCCTGGACGGCACCGGCACCTCCCATCAAAGCCGTGACGACGGTGGCACAAAGGAGTCCCTTCATTGGTCGATCTCTCCTCAAAAGGACCGGGAGTTGCACGACCGACAACCGACCGCGCCAAGGCATCATGATGCCCACCCCTGCCCAGAGGTGGCAAGGGGCCAGGGCGGGTCCTGGCGCCGCCGGTCGGAAGAGACGCGCCGAACGACCGTCATCACACCCCAGCATGCAAAAGGCGCGCCTGACGGGTCATCGAGGAAAACTATTGGCGAACCGTCAGGGACCTTTCGTGAATCTCGGAGAAGAGCGTCACATTGTCCGGGACGACCTCACGCCAGGTCGAACAACAGGAATTCGGCATCCTCGACGGCCGACAGGGTCACGGTCGCGACGTCCTCGATACTGGCACCATCGCCGGCCGACAGGGTCTGTCCCTGGGTGGTCAGCGCGCCCGACACCATCTGCAACCACAGCCCACGCCCCGGCCGCAACACATGGCGCAGTTCGCGCCCCGCCTGCAGAACAGCGGCAAACACATCGGCATCCTGCCCGATGTCCAGGGCCCCGTCACGGCCGTCGGCGGCGGCGATCAGGCACAGACGGTTGCGCTTTTCCCGGTCTTCGAACAGCTTCTGCTGGTAACCCGGGGTGCGGCCGGGCTGGTCAGGCAGAATCCAGATCTGCAACAGCCGGACCCGATCTTCGGCCGAGGCATTGACTTCGGAATGGCGGACGCCGGTGCCGGCCGACATGCGCTGGACTTCACCCTGGCGGATGACGGCATGCTCGCCGGTACTGTCGCGATGCTCCAGCGCCCCCTCGATCATGTAGGTGATGATCTCCATATCGCGGTGCCCGTGCGGCTCGAAACCGCCGCCGCCGGCGATCATATCTTCGTTGATGACCCGTAACGACCGGTATCCCATGTGGGCCGGATCAAAATAGTGGGCGAAGGAAAAGCTGTGCCGGGTATCCAGCCAGCCATGGTCGGCGTGTCCGCGCTGGGCGGACGGGCGACGGATCAGGCTCATTCCAATGTCTCCAAACCGGGTGGGCGCCGGCGGCGGCACGACGGCCATCGCCTTGGCGGCGGCCCTCCGGCACGGCCGCCGCGGTGCTGTTATTGCTCACCGTAAGCCGGCACGCGGATCGGGACAATTGCCGATGATTGCACTATTCTGTTGTGTCATTCAGGACAATGGGGGGAGTTGCCATGGACCGCCTTGATACCATGGAAGCGTTCGTTCGCGTGGCCGAAAGCCGCAGCTTCTCAGCGGCGGCGCGGCGCCTGGGGTTATCAAAGTCGGTCATCAGCCGCCAGGTCTCGGCCCTAGAGGCCCAGTTGGGGGCCCGGCTGTTCCACCGCACCACCCGCAGCCTGTCGCTGACCGAAGTCGGCATAGCCTATTTCGACCGCTGCAGCCGCATCCTGGCCGACATCGAAGAGGCCAACCTGTCGATCAGTCAGTTGCAGACGGCGCCGCGCGGCAAGCTCAGGGTCAATGCGCCGATGACCTTCGGGGTCCTGCATCTGGCTCCCTTATTGCCCGAGTTCATGCGGCTTTTTCCCGACATCGAGATCGAAATGGAGATGAACGACCGCCGCGTCAATCTGGTCGACGAAGGTTTCGATGTCGCCGTGCGGATCGGCCGATTGGAGGATTCCGGCCTGATCGCCCGGCAACTGGCACCCGCCCGCCTGGTGGTCTGCGCCACGCCCACCTATCTGGAACGGCACGGAACGCCCACCTCGCCGGCCGATCTTGCCCAACACCAGTGCCTGATCTATTCGAACCGCTCCAGCGGTGCCGAATGGCGTTTTCGCGATCCCGACGGCCGCCGCTGGTCGGTCTCGGTCGAGGGTCGCCTGAAGGTTAACAATGGCGATGTCCTGCGCATGGCGGCCCTGGGGCATGTCGGTATTGCCATCCTGCCCAGCTTCATCGTCGGCCGCGACCTGCAGGCGGGCACCCTGGTATCGCTTCTGGCCGACGCCCTGGACCAGGATGCCGCCATCCACGCCGTCTATCCGCACAACCGGCATCTGTCACCCAAGGTGCGCGCCTTTGTCGACTTTCTGGCCCAGCACTTCGGCCCCCGGCCCTACTGGGACCTGGTGGCCTGAGCGAATCGGCCAGCGTTTGCCAGCCTTCGTCAACCATCGAGCATTTTATTTTCATTCGTTATCAAAGCGTTAATGCCTTTCGCCGTCGACACCCGGCCGATGCCGCGCAGGATGGACTTTGCCGGAACGCACTTGTCTGCCAAACTGCCCCATGCCGTCGGCCGACCAAGAGGTTCGTCATGCGAGATCGACCCCAGTTTGTTTCGCAAGTCCTGACCGTGGAAAGCGCCGTGCCGCCCGATGCGGCAAAACGCGCGTCGTCATTGCCCCGCCTGTTCGGCCCCCATCCGGTGGGGTTGCCGTGACCGGGCTTGGCACGGGCCGCGTCGTCTGCAATGCCTGCGATACGCCGGTTCGCCAGTTCGACCGGCTGCGGCGGCGTCTGGTCCCCCGCTTCGATGACTTCTTCGGAAGCGTCCTGGAACTTCTCGAAGACAATCTGTTTGAAGAACGCATCCATGTTCTTGACCTGGGGGCCGGCACCGGCCTGCTCTCGGAACTGATCCTGGATCGCTTTCCCTTCGCCACTCTGACCGCCGTCGACCTGTCGCCGCAGGCCACCGAACAGGCGCGGATGCGGCTGGGCCGCTTTTCCGACCGGGTTCGCATTCAGACCGCCGATTACACCCGGATCCACCTGCCGGCGCCGGTGGATGCCGTGGTTTCGGCCCTGTCGATCCATCATCTGTCCGATGATGACAAGCGCCATCTGTTCCGGCGGGTGTTCGACGCCCTGCAGCCGGGTGGTCTGTTCATCAACGCCGACCAGGCCTTGGGTCCCACGCCGGTGGCCGAGCAGGTCTACCATGCCCGCTGGCTGGCCGACGTCAAGGCCTCGGCCCTGGCCGAAGCCGAACTGGCCAACGCCTTGGAGGGGTCGATCCGGGATCGCAACGCTCCCATGGGCGACCAAGTGGCCTGGCTTTACGAAGCGGGCTTCGCCATCGCCGATGTGGCCTGGAAGCGTTACCGCTTTACCGTCTTCTGGGCCCGCAAGGGTTGACCGGCGGGGCGCCGCCGCCCCGCCGTCGACCGCAGCCCTATGCCCCAAGGCCCGATTGATTTCCCCAGCCTGCCGCCTCACATCTGGCCCTGTCGTTCCCGATGTGAAAGGTGACATCATGGTTCGCCTATCCCCCTGCACCTCCCTGTTTGCGATACTGCTGGCGGCGCCGCTGCTGGTTTCCGCCGTTCCAGCCACAGCCGGCGACCTTGGCAAGGAACTGTCCACCGCGGTGACCCACGCCGGCATGGCGGCGGGATCGGCAGACCTGAAAATGGTCCAGACCCACCTGCACCACGTGGTCAACTGTCTGGTCGGTCCCGACGGAGCGGGTTTTGACGCCGCCGCCGGTAATCCCTGCAAGGACCAGGGCGGCGGCGCCATCGCTGACGCCCCGCCGGCCAAGCAGGCCATGCTGAAGATGGCGCTGGCCTCTGCCCAGTCCGGCATCATGGAGACCGACCTGGCCAAGGCCAAGGCCACCGCCGCGGAAACCCAGATGGCGCTGAAGAAGGCCGAATAGCCGAACCCGGCCCTCACCCGATCCGGCGCGGTGAGGGCCAAAGCCGTTGTTCGTCCCAACCAGCCCCGGTCGACGCCCCGTCAAAAGTCGGCCAGGATGCGGGAAAAGACGAACGCGGCTTCGCGCATGACCTGGCTCTGCCATGCTGGGTCGCTGGGATTGAACAATTCCCTGAAATCATTGCGAACGGCCGCGCATGTCTCCGGGTTGGCGCAGCGGTCTTCCCCGCCATGCGCCTGGTTTTCAAGGATCATCCGGCTGACGCTGTCCAACTGGTGCCAGCTGTCCGTTCCCAAGGTGCCATATTCGGCCGTGACGGCGAGGACGGGCGTTTCCGGCGCCAGCAATGGAATGAAGTCAATGACATCCCCGTCTGTCGCGAAATTATCGGGACAGTCTGGCCCGCGGATCGCGATACCCTGGTCTGTCGTCACCGTGCAATTGTCGGGCGCGTTCAAAGAAGCGATAAACTGGGTGAACAACGGTTGGGCCGGATGTTTTCCCTTTATGATTGACAGGACGGCATTGTCACCAAGGCCGGTATGAAAATCCAGGACCAGAACCTTGCCATATTGCGGCTGGTCAATGATCGGCTTGATATGGGTCAGATAGTAGTCAACCTGGATGGCGGGTCCGTGACCGCCAAAATTCAATCCATCCGGGAATTCGTACTGACCCTGATTAAAGGCAAGGTCGATCGGTCTCGTCTCGAAGCCATCGCCGGCGATGGCAACCAGGAAGTCCAGGCTGATTCCCAGGAAGCCCTGCCATGGCCAGGGAACGTTCCCCGACGGTTCGAAGATCGAGCGATAGTTGCCGTAGGTCGAGGTGCGGTCGTCGTAGAGATCGGCCGTCAGCGAAAAGTTGCGGTTCAGGTTGACGTTTGCCTGGTCGGTGCGACGGCTGTGCCGAAAGCCCCAAGGATCCAGCGCATGAATGAGAAGGACGTCGATCTGGCGATCGAGGAACGGCCGCAAGAACTCCCTCATGAGCAGCGCTTGGGCGGCGGCACCGGCAGGGGCTTCGACTCCATGGATGCCGGACTGCACAATCAGGAGCCGATTGCCCTTTCCGCCCGCGAAAAAGGCGGAATCGATCGTCAGAGGCAGCTCCCCGGGGGTCGTGCCGGGAACAGGAAAGGATTGGCAAACGCCCCGCCCTTGCGGTCCGGTTTGGCCCGACAGGGTTGCGCAGGATTGTCGAAAAGTGGCGACTGACTGGTCGTAGTTCGAGGGGAAGAAACTGTTCAGCCGGGGATCCGGGGCAGGAAGCTGGACATCATGCGACGCGCATGCGGACAGCAACAAGGCACCAGCGATCAGCTCCCATTTCATGGCCATCGACTCCCCCTGACCGTGATAACTGGAGGGTATTGATCTTTTCCCCTTATGGGAAGTTTTCCATTCTGAATTTCTCCTAAAAGATGATTTTTCATTCCGGGCACTCTATCATACCGTCTGGATGGAACCTCCGCGGAGCGCTGCTCGCGGCAGAAGATCGCCGACCGCTGTTGACGGACGCCATCAGCCGATACGGGGGGGCACATCATGAATGACGTTGTCGATAGCCCGGCCGGCCCGTCCGGCGACGACGCGCACACCTTTCGCGTCGCACTTTGCATGGCCGGCGCCATTTCCGCCGGCGCCTATACCGCGGGTGTCTACGACTTCCTGATGGAGGCACTGGCGGAATGGGAGACAAAGCGCGGACCGGGGGTGCCCGACCACAAGGTCCGTATCGTCGCCATGAGCGGGGCGTCGGCCGGCGGCATCACCTCGGCATTAGGCACGGTTGCGCTCGGGCGCGGCCTGATTCCGACATCGGTCTCGACCCGTTGGCGCGGCACGATCGACTGCGTGCTGCCCAGCCTGTACGACGCCTGGGTCGTGCGGCCTTGCATGGTCTCGCAATCCGGTCTCGACCTGCTGTCGACGCAGGATCTCGATGCCGGCGGCGATGTCCTTTCGCTGCTCAATTGGCGCGTGCTCGACAGCATTCGCGACGCCGTCCTTAAGCTCCCCACGCCACCGCCACCGCCACCGCCTTACGCGTTTTTGGCCAAGCCGCTGCACCTGTTTCTGACCGTCAGTAATTTGCGCGGCGTACCTTACGAGATCGATTTCGGCGCGGCCCCCTATCGCATGCTCGACCATGGCGACCGCATGCATTTCGCCGTCACCGATATCGGTGTCGCGGATGGCGCGGACAAAGGATGGGCCGACGCCGATCCCGCCATGACCCTGACGCTGCCCGACCTCAATGCGCCGGGCGGTCCGTTGGGCGAATGGCCGACGCTTGGCAATTCGGCCCTGGCGACCAGCGCCTTTCCAATCGGTCTGGCGGCACGACAGCTGGGCAACAGGCTCGACACCTATGACCGGCGGCAATGGCCGATACCGCTTTTGCCCACGGCGGTCATCCATCCGGCCTTTTCCGCCAGCTGGAGGGCGAGCAACCCGGTATTCAATTTCATCAATGTCGACGGCGGAATGATCGACAATGAGCCGTTCGAACTTGCCCGCTATGCAATTCTTCCGGTCCTGGGCACGACCGTTCCCCCTTGGCAAGCCTCTCTGCCGAAAGGGCGACCAGCGAGCTTTGACGACCACAATCCGCGTGATCCTGCCCAGGCCAACCGGGCGGTGATCATGATTGCGCCTTTTCCGGAAGGCTCCGCCTTCGCCGAGGCCGATCCCCTTTTGAAAGGCTTGGTTGCTGTTCTGAAATCGCTTCCCAACACCCTGGTCCAGCAATGCCGATTCAAACCCGGAGAACTGGCGGCCGCCGCGGATCCCGGGGTCGCCAGCCGTTTCCTGATTGCGCCGCGCGCGCAGGAGCATGGCTCCGTCAGTTCCGAACACATCGCCTGCGGCCTGCTGGGCGGCTTTGGCGGTTTCCTGGCGGATTGCTTTCGCGAATATGACTTTCTGCTTGGGCAGCTCAATTGCAAATGGTTCCTGCAAAACGAATTCACCCTCGCCCCAGACAATCCGGTTTTCGGTACGGTCCGGCCGCGGCCCAATGGCCAAGGGATGCTGCCGATCATCCCATTGCTGGGCAGCGCCGCCACCAAACCGCTGGCCTTGGCCCCGTGGCCGGCAATGTCGCGCGCGGACGTCGCGATCTTGATGAAACGCATCGGGAAGCGGGCCGACAAGCTGGTGCCGGCCCTGAGCCGGGAGCAGATCGGCTCGACCTTGCTGCGCTGGGGGCTGAAAGGCGCCTGGTGGCTTGGGTTGCGCTGCTGGTTGATGAAGAAAATCCGGTGGGCGATCCTTGCCGATCTGATCCGCCGCGGCCAGATCGGCGCCGCTGACGACGGCCTCGCTCTGGCCGCCTGTTCGGCTGACGAACGGAAGGCTTTGGCGGCGTTGGCCGATTCCGCCTTCGAGCTGCGCACCGTCACCGGTGTCGCGAATGCGACCGCAGTCGATCGGGCGGTGGTTCAGGGGGCTTTCGACAAGGCCGAAAAACTTGACGGCAATGAAATTCATCGTGTCTGGCGGTCGGACATCCGCAAGAACGATGCCGCGACCTACACGCTCTTTTCGCGGCGGCCTGCCTGGCACGCGGCTCCGGTGATCGGCAGCCTGCTGCAAGCGGTCAATCCTCTCGACATCGACTGAGGCGGCGACGATCACGACCGCCAGAGCCTGGTCAATGGCCCAGGATGAAGTTACGGGTCATGCGTCCCAGCATGAAGCCCAGGTTCGAGCGGCGCCGTGACGGCCCGCGAGAGGGCGCCGTTCCGCCGCCCGGCCCGTCCCCGCCATCCGCCCCCGCCACGGTGATCTGAGCGCCGGCCTCGGCCACATAGACATTGTTGGTCCGGGCGCTGAGCTGAAGGGAGATGCCACGGCGCGCCAGATCCTGCTCGACCGTGGCGAAGGTGGTGGCCGCCGCCACCGGGGCCTCGCCGGCTGTGCGCACCGCCGCCAGGAACCCCGCCAGGCGCTGGCATTCGGCGACCGACAGGGCTTCGATGCGCGCCCGAAACGATGCCGGGTCCACCGGCAACCAGGCGCGCCCGGCGGCGTCGGTCACCAGCATGCCGAGCAACGCCTGGCTGGCCCGTTCCGCGGCGTGAGCGGCATGGCGCGGCGGAACATGCCCGGCATCGCGCCCCTTGGTATCGGCGGCCGGAGCCGCTTCTCCCTGCGGGGTCTTTTGTCGATGCAGCGCCCGCGCCGCCCGCAGCAAGGCCTCACGCTCCACCGCTGGCCCCGCACCCGGCGCGGATCGCGCCAGGCCCCGGGCAGCGAAGCCTTTACCCCCCTCAAGGTAATAGCGCCAAAGGGATCGGTCGATCGACGGCAACTGTTCTGCCATGGCCTGCTCTCGTCAACACCGGCAACAACAGCCGTTGCGAAACGCCATGCTTCCCAATAAGCTTCTCCATGTCAACGTTTGTCTACAGATCCGAAAGGCCTCCCATGTCCGATGATGCCCTTCCAGAATGCGCCATTACCCTGGGATCAGATACCCGCATGCTGGGCGCCTTGCGTCACTTGCTGGACCGCATCGATGCATCCATCGAGGCCATTTTGGATGCTCATGATTTCCGTTTCGTCCATGCAACCACCGGGCCCACCGGGACATCGGTGGTGTTTGCCGCCCGCGATCTGGATGGCGAGTGGCATCTGTCGGCAACCCTTGACCCTGCCGGCCTGCTTTCGGTCGGCATGACAGGGACGTCAGCGGATGGCCCCCAGATGACACTGACCGTGCCCATTGCCGGATCCGACAAGCGACTCCTGGCAAAGGCGATCGGCCTGGCCATTTCGGTGCGCCGATGGACACCCTGCCTGGCGGACACCCCCACCGGCGCCCTACCAGAGATCCGAGAAGGCGCAAGTTAGGGGCGCAGGTTGGTCGACCACCCCCTCGGCCGCGAAGGCCTGCAAACCGACACACACCTGAAGAACCAGATTGGCGGCCTCCTTGATGTCGTCCTCCTCGGTCAGGCACTGATAAGCGAAGCATAATTTTTCGATAGCGACGCGCAGGTCCACCACCGGGCGCGACACGATTCTTGCGTAAATGGCATCCATATCCCGGCCCAACGCATCGTCGCCGCCATTCCCGGACTGATCCAGGAGGCATCTCTGTCGCAACTGCCGATATCTCTCCACCAGAGATAAGGAACGTCGATCACCGTCCATTTCCCCCACCCAATACTGTTCCACTTATTATTGACACAACCATCAAAACAACCGAACCGAAACGACATTCCCCTGCCAATGTCTCCCATCGATCACTTGGTCTCGGAATTCGATTATACAGATTTGCGCCATGAGTTTGAGAGAATATTGATGCAGACCCCATACCATAGTCATTCTTGGGCGAAATTTCGAAGCTTCGACCCTGCGTCATATGTTTGTCGACATATGTAAAAAGACATAGATTCGAAGAGTTTCTCAGAAAAGGTGAATATTATTCTTTTGTCAATCAACTCAAGAATGATCCATCATTTATGACAAATTTTATTTAAATTGTGATGGCGCTTACGCAAGGATTGATGATCTCGACCAACACTGTCGCCACGGTGACTGATGGGGCGACACACCAGGATTGCCGGCCACTGCCACCACCGAAGCGCGTCAACCCGGCCAGCAGGAACAGCATGGCCAACCAGAAGACTACCAGGACGCCGACCGGCCCCAGCCATAACCCCAGGCAGGCCATCAGCTTGACGTCCCCGCCGCCCATTCGGCCATTGCGCAGACGCGCCAGACCCTGGACCACGGCGGCCACGCCACCACCGGCGGCGGCACCGAGGAGTGCGGTGGCCGGATCCACCGCCGGCAGCCCCGGCGCCGCCAGGCCCAGCGCCGCGAAGGGTGCCAGCACCAGGTCGGGCAACACCCTGTGGCGGATATCAAGCCAGGCGCAGACCAACAGGCCACCGATCAGCACCGCCGTGGCGACGATCCGGCGCGGTTCCGGCCCTTGTCCGCATTCCGTCGCCAGGATGCACAGCGTCTGCACCGCCGACAACCTGCGCCAGCCCGGTGCCAGACCGCTGCGGTGCCGCACGGCGGCAATCGGACGATAGTCCAGCAGGAGACCGATGCGCCGGTCGCACCACAGGGACAGGGTTGCGGCCAACGCTCCGCCGGCCATCGACACCGCCGCGACCAAGACGGCGATGTCCATATCAGGGGGCATCACCGTCCGTCGCCCGGACCCGCACGACCTTCGACGCCCCGTCCTGCGGCGCCGCCGGGCCACGACCGGTTCTGGGGTCGAAGGCCCGTCGGCGCAACCATGGATCAGCGAAATAGAACGGCGTTTCAACGCGCAAAGGACGGTTGGCAAATGCCTGCATCAGCAGCAGGTGGCTTCCCTGGCGCATCGACATCAGGTCCGACGGGTGGATCAGCGGAATGCCGGCAAGGCTGCGATTGACCTGGACGGCAAACGGATTGGCCTGCTTTGACCAACCCTGCGTGCGCGTGCGGCTTTGCCCTTCATGGGTGCGGTTCCCCACCATGTCGGAAAATCGTTTTGCCACCGCCTCATTGTTCAGCGGCAGGACGATTTTCGCTGCCGTCGTCGACAGCAGTGTCTCCAGCCCGGTCTTGCCGTATTTTTCCTCGATCTGAGCGAAATCCTGGCCGATCAGCAGGTAGGACAGGCGCTGCCCGCGTCCGACCGCCGGTCCGTCGATCAATGCCTGGATACGCGGCATCTGGGGAAATTCGTCCAGGACGAACAGCACCGGGCAAGGACCGATCCGTCGTCCGTCCAACGCCACTGCCCCGGGAGGATGGGAGATCAGATAGACCGATAGGGCTTCGACAAACAACGCCGTGACGACACCCAGGGCGCGGGCGTCCTGCTGGCTGACGGTGACATAGACGGTCACCGGGCAGCAGCGACCGCCGGGACGGATCGGACGTCCGCGCAAATCGGCGAAAGCGAAATCCGAGCGCGAGGTCCGCTGGCGAACCGCGGCATTCTTGAACACCGCCAGCCCGGCATCCATGGTCGAGAGAATCGAGCCCCGTTCCCGCTCCGGCGTATTGGCCAGTTGAACCAGTTCCATCACCGCCCGCGCCGCATAGCCACCGTCCGTGGCCTCGCGCACGGCCCCCATCAGAACATCGCGCATGGGGTCGGCCAGAAAGGCGGCACTGGGATCCTCGCGCTTCTGGCGATCCTGCTCGGCCGCGGCGGCCAGCGACGCCTCGGTCATCCAGTCCAGCAACATGGCAAAACTGGGCTCGGCGCCGTGCCAGACCTCCGGCAGTCCGGATGAATTGCCGGCCTCGCACTTGGATAGTATGAAATGAACGAACCCCGCCAGGGCCGCCCGGCCCTTCTTGCTCCAGTGTGGATCGGCCGACCCGGAGGGGTCGGGAATCAGGATTGCCGCCAGCCGGTCGACGAACAGATCCCGGTCGGCACCCCGGCCCGGCAGCGACGCCGGAGACAGGGGGTTCCAACAGGCGCCGGTCGTGGCCGACGATGGGTCGTCGGCGACGCCCCAGGCCAGACGGATCACCGGTCCGATCCCGGCGCGATGGCCCGCGGTAATGGCAAACAGTTCGGGCTTGACGTCGTTGACCACCATCGAGACGGTATCGCCGGTCAGGATGGTGGGAACCACGATCCCCGCCGTCTTTCCGGTACCCGGTGGCGCAATGCACAGCGCGGACAGGGTTTCCGGCAGCATCAGCAGGTGGCGGCGCCACCGCCCCAGAACCACCAGCAGCCCATTGACCACGCCCATGCGCCGGGCATCGCGAGCATTGGCCCAACGTGCCGTTCCGTGCACCGGCGCCACGCCGGAGTACGGATTGATCGCCAGGCCGGCCCCTCCGACGGCAAAGGCCAGCATGGGCAACAGCAGGATTGCCGCCGGCAGTCGTCGCGCCGCCAGGGCCTGCCCCAGCCAGCGACGATGCACCGCCACCCAATAGTCGCCATGCGAAACAAGGGTGTCCCCATAGCCGACAACCCAGTCGATGCTGTCCCGGCTGATTCCCCGCTCGGCCAGATAGGTCAGCGGCAGGGCCAGGGGAAGAACGGCCACCAACAGCCCCGCGGTCGCCAGCAGGCAGGTGATCCGCCAAACCAGGGCGCGGCGGACTTCAGGATCCATTTCCACCGCCCGCCGGCGGCAAAAGCGCCGGCATCCTCAGTCCTCCGCGGTCAAGGCCAGACGCGCCATCGCCGGAATGTCGATGGCCGTTACCACACGGCGCGTCCCGAAGCGGTCGATCTGGACGATGCGGCCGAACGCGCCGGCGATGATGTCGATGGCGGTGGCGGCATCAAGGCCCGCGCTGCTTTGTGCCAGATTCTGGTAAAAAGCCTTCAAGGCGGCTTCCGGGCTTCTGGCATGGATGGTCGCCATGAAGTTGGTATGCCCGGTGGTCATCAACCGGAACACGCCGACGGCGTTGGCGATTCCGATCTCTCCGCAGACAATGACATCGGGGGTCAGGCGGACCACCGCATCCACCACCTTCACCACGTCGATGCCGTTGGCGGTCTCGGTGCGCGATACCACCAAATGCACCCGGTTTTCCTGGGGCACGATCACTTCGCGGGCGTCCTCCACCGTCACCACCCGCGTGGCCTGGGGCAGATAGCCGATCAAGGCGTTGAGAAAGGTGGTCTTGCCCGTCGCCGTGGCGCCGGAGATCAGGATCGCCTCGCGATTCTTGACCGCAGCAAGCAGGTCGGCCAACGGCTCGGCCTCGTACCGGTCGCGCCGGGCGGCCACCGGCGGCGGCGGCAGCGCCGTCTGGCCCGGTTGCAGACCATACCGATCGAGCGAGATGCGCCGTGCGGGGTCGAAAATCCGGATGGTCACGGCGATGCCCTGGGTGTCGCCCATGTCATGACGCACGTTGGGGCCGACCAGGGCGGTGAACCGGTGGCCTTCCGGCAGGGTGGCATACAGCAGCGGCATGCGCCGGCGATGGAATGGTTGGCCACTGACATTGGCCAGATGCTGGCACAGACTGGTGATGTATTCGCCGGTCACATTCGCGTCGCGCCGCAAGCTCCAGTCCGCCCCGACCCGCTTGACCCAGACCTCGCCGGGGCGGTTTACCGCCACCTCCTCCACCTGGCCGCCGGCATAGTGCAGGGCCAGACGGCGCAGGCTATCCTGCAACAGGGGGTTCATGGCCGTCCTGCCGGTGTCGCGGCAGACGCCGGCCCCGCGGCCTGGGCGGCCGACCCGGCATTGCCCGGCACGCCGGCCCCACCCGGCGCCTTGGCCTCGATCTCGCCGTCACGCAACTGCTGCAGCAGAGTCGATTGCAGAATCTGCTGCGCCGTCTGCGGCGCCACGCGCTGCAAGGCCGGATTCTGACCGATCAATTCGACCAGCCCCGGCGCCATCTGCATCAAGGGATCGCGGCCCGCGGTCGCCGAACCGTCCTTTGGCGGCGTCACCGCCTGCAACCGGTTGCCGTCGCGCAGCCAGATGTCCTGGCTGGGAACGATGGCGAAGCGGGTTCCCTGCGGCACCGTCAGAACCGGACGGATGTCGATGGTCTCCTGCACCATCCGCTGTCCCAGGCGGTCCAGGTCGTTGCCCAACCGGTTGGCGGCGCGGGCGCGCCCATCCATGGTCTGGGTGGTCCCTCCGAGCGGCGAGGCAATGGCGGTACTGTCGCCGCCCAGGGCCCAATCTCCGGCCGCCGCGATGGCGCTGGTCAGCAGCGAGCCGCCGTACTTTTCGAAGAACCGGTTGTCCTGGTCGCCGGGCAGGCCGGAACGGCCCATGACGTCCACGCCATGGTCGTCGATGTTGATGGTCACGCCGTCGGGTCGCAGGATCCGGCTCCAGGTGATGTCCAGGCGGGCATCGCCATAGCGCCCCAGCGAGCGGTAGGAGCCGATGGCCCGAGACCCGGCCGGGATAAGAACGGTCCGCCCCTCGGACCCATAGACGTTGCGCTCGACCACGGCCACCGCCCGCCCTGGCAACTGGCTGCTCAACGTGCTTTCCAGAACGGCGGGAATATAGCGATCGGCGGTGATCACCCGGGTACGGTCGACCGGAAAGCTGGAAACAACCCCTTTCAGCCCGGCCTCGGCATAGTCGGCTTCCCGCGGGGATCCGCCGGCATTGGTGGCCGCAATGGTCCCGTCGGCGGCGGCATCACTGCCTTGCACGGTCAGGCCGCCGTCCTGGCGCACCCGGGCAAAGGACAGCGAGGCGGTGGCCTGGACGGTCGGCGGCTGGGCCGGTGGAACGGCGGCGGGACGGGCCGGCGGCCATGCGGCGCCGCTCAAGGGCAGAAACAGGACCTCGGCCGTGCCTTGGACCACCACCTCGGCACGGGCCTCCCCCTGCTCCTTCGGGCCGAAGGTCACCGTCATCTGGCAGGCCTCGCCGGCCGCCAGCGACCGCGGGACGGCGCAATCGCCGCCCAGGCGAAAGACCGCGGCATTGCCGGCCACATGGATGTCGGCCAGGTCGGCACCGCGGCCGCCACTGTTGCGCAGACGCACCGTCCGGGTCTGTGATTGTCCCGGCTCCAGGATTGGAAAGGCCAGGTCCCCGGGATCGGCCTCCAGATGGGCGGGAACTGCCGGCGCCACCGCCCGGGTACGCTTGATCAGGTCATCAAGGGCGCTGTCCCCCTTGGGGACCGCCACCGTCTTGCGGGGCGGCGGCGGCGGATCGCCGCAGGCAACCAGCAGCAATGAGACGGCACAGCCCCACAACAGACACCAACACCGCCAAGACGAACGGACCGGTCCCATATGCGGGAAGTTCCCCGACCGCGAAAACACCCGTCCGCGGCGCCCCGGGGCCGGTGGCGGCGTTCCCGGCAAGGGATCAGTCCGTCATCGGCAGCGACGAACTGTATCCGTTTCGGATACTTTTGTAAACATTTCCCCAGTTACTCCGCCGGGGGCTTATCCTCGGGATGGGCGGCCAGGTACCGCTCCAGGTCGGGGTCCAGGGTCTGCCAGGTGATGGTGCGGGCAATCCGCCCATAGACCCAATGCACCAACCGGTTGCGGTGGCGGCAATAGTTGGTCAGGGGCACCAGGACATGCCCCATCTCGATCTTCGGAGCATAGCCGGTCTGGCCGCTTTGGATGACGGAAAAGCCCTGGTCCAGGGACCAGTCCAGCGCCGCCTCCCACAGGCGAAAATAGAGCAGCCAGTCCTTCGGCCGCGCATAGTCGATGCCGATGAACTTGTTGACCATCCGCCGGCCCAAGGCGAAACACAGCATGAAGGCGACCAGGGCGCCGTCCTCGGCATCGCGCAACAGGACGAAATGGCTTTCCGGACGCCGGGCCAGCAGGTCGAAGAAACGACGGTTCAGGCGCTCGAACTTGGTGGTGGCCTTCTCGTAGGTCTGCCAAAACAGGGTGAAGACCTCGTCCATCACCGCCGGTGACGGCTGCTGTGCCACCTGGACCCGGATCCTGGCGGCGGCGGCGCTGCGCTTCAGCTTCTTGCGAAACTGATGGCGGCGGGACGCCTTCATGGCGGCGAAATAGTCCTCCTTGCGGCCGGAGGCCGGCAGGGCGGCCTCGGTCCCGGGAAAACTGGCCATGGCAAAATAGCCTGACCGCTTCGCCAGCCAGTTCAGGTCACTGCGGTCGGCATCTGGAAAATCTTTCCAAACCGTCATCACCGCCCGCTGGTCACGCGCCAGGGGACGCAGGGCGTCGTCAAGCGCGGCAAGGACGGCGCGGCGATCCGCGCCCGGACGGGTCACCACCGTGCCCTCATCGGCGCAGGGCGATCCGATGAACAAGGTGCGCTGCTGGCGCAGGTTGGAGAAGACCCGGCCGGCGGCGCGAAACAGCGGCAGCAGGGCCGGCGGCAAGACCAGATCAAGCGGCACGTCCATGACGAACAGAGGGGCCAGCCCGATCGGCTCGCCGTCACGGGCCACCACGGCGTAGAAAAACCGGAACTGGTCGTCGATGCCGCAGCGTTCCAGGCTTTCATACCACCAGCGCCCCTCCACGCCGGTGGGCAAGGCCTGCCAAAGCAAGTCGGGAACGTCCGCGGCGGAGGTCGCGATGGCGACCGAAAAATGCCCCGCCGTCATGCGCGCGCCATGACCAGTCCGGCCCCCAGGATGATCAGCGCGACGCCCAGCCAGCGCGTTCGGGTGACGGTCTCGCCCAGCAGCCAGCGCGACAGCACGGTCACGGCAACGAAACTCAAGCTGCCCAGCGGATAGGCGATACTGACGTCGAGTGCCGTCAAGGCGCGGGTGTAGACCACCGCCTCGGCAACGAACAGGGTTATGCCCACCGTACCCCACGAGCGTCGCCGCAACCGCGCCGTTGCCGACAGTTTCAGCGAGACCTGGGCCAGCCCTTCCAGCACGGTGCAGACCAGCACCAGAAGAACGCCGACGAACGCTGCCGTCATATGCGAGAACCGTCGGTCATGGACGTCACGGCGGTACGGCTGACCAGCCAGACTCCAGCCAGGATGCAGCCGATCCCCAGCATCTGCACGGGATCGATATGCTCGCCCAAGATCAGGGTGGACCCCAGGCAGACGGTGACATAGCTAAGCGAGGTGATCGGTTGGGCATAGCTGAGATCGGCATGGGCCAGCACTTTCAACCAGTTGCCCAGTTGGCAGATCATCAGGGCACCCACCGCCAGGAAAACCGGCCGATGCAGGATGGCCTGAAGGGTTCCGCCCAACGACAGGCCGGACTCCAGGGACAAGGCTGCCGATTTCCACAGAATTTGCACGACGGTGTCGAGCAGGATGGCGGACGCAAGGCCGATGATCAGCCGGTATGAAATCCTGGTATCGATGATCATCCCCTTGCCGGTCGCTGATGTTCCAGGCCCACATCCGCCGCTGTCCGCGGCATGCCGGGTCCGCGCCGGGTTATATCGGGAAACGGCCGCGCTGAGTAGGAAATCCTCGTCCTTCGACATACCCCATTAGGCAGGGACGTCGTAACCGTTCGGTTCCTGCCGAATCGGGCATCTTGGTCGCCACACCTCCTGCGCGCATTGTAATACAGGCTATTACACCATAAGTATCGGCCGTAACAAGCCGTCCACCTCACGCCATTGGACCGGCGCCATCATGATGCGCTGCAAATGCGCCTCCAGTTCGCGCCCCGAAAATGGTTTCGGCAAAACACTATTGTAACCAACCTGTTCAGCGCGCCGGCTGATCTCGACGCTCTGTTCGCCGGCCATAAGAACGCCAATGACGCGTCGCAACGGCTCCTTGGCCCTGGCGCGCACACTATACATTAATACAAAGCCATCCATCGGGATCATTTCATCGTCGACCAAGATAAGGTCGACATTATTATTTACTTTCTCCATTTTTTTTAAAAAGTCGGAACCGTCCGACGCTTCGACAATTCCCCCGACACCCAGGCCCGACAGCATGTTGCGCAGCACGCGCCGCCACTCCACATTATCATCCACAATCCCTATAGCCGTATGGCGCCAAGGCATTTTCAATTCCAGCGGCAAGGTTTTGCCCTCCTCGAAACGATATTCTACTCCGAAAGCCATCAGCATGACCCGGCCAGGGGTGATAGTGGACGGCTGCAATGAAAGTGTGATACATTCTCCTTCCCAAATAATGACACCATATTTTGGCGTCAAACCAAGAAACAGTGCGAAGGAGGGCGCGGATGGATCATCAGCTCGGTGATTGTGACCTTTCCTTGGAACAGCGCTTGAAGGGGTTGCGAACCTGCCTGGCATTCATCCGCGAAGAGGCCCTGGCTTACGGCCAGGACGACGTCGCCGGGCATCTGGCCATGGCCTGCCACATCCTCGACGGCAATGTCGAGATGTTATCATTGGCTGACCTGAAGTCGCGGCGTTATTCCTGACCGGCAGATCTCTCAAAAATTCATCTGACGACTTGACCGTTTGGCCAAAAGGGTGTTGCCTGAGGCGATGGCACCCGTTGTCAGGAGTTTAATGCCTTGTCCGCCACCACAACCGATCGGCAGACGCCCGCCGATCTTCTCCGCTGGCTGTCCGAAATCGCCCTTCCCACCTTTGCCCGACTGGCCGTCGGCAACGGAACCGAGGGCTATGTCGAGTTCCTGTCTCCGGATCGAACGGTTTCGGTGCGCCCGGACAAGAGCACCTTGTCGACGGCGCGACTGATCTACTGCTTCAGCCATGCCGCGGTCCTTGACCCCGCCGGCCCCGGCCTGTCCGCCGCCAGTCATGGATTGGACTTCCTGCGCCGCCGCCTGGCCAATCCGGCCGGAGGCTTCTACCGCAGCGTCGGCTCCGACGGCACACCTTTGGATGGAAGCAACGACCTGGGCGACCTGGCCTTCGTCCTGTTCGCCTGCGGCTGGTATCACCGGGCCAGCGGCGACGCCTCCGCCCTGTCGCTGGCCGAAACGACCATGGCCTTTCTGGAAAGCCGGATGCGCGCCCCCAACGGTGGTTTCCTCGACGACGACAAGGGCAGCCCGACGCGTCGTCAGAATCCCCACATGCATCTTCTGGAGGCATGCCACGTGCTGGCGGAACAGGCCGGGGAGACGGCCGCCAGTCCCGGCCGCTGGCTGGACCGCGCCAATGCCCTGGTTGCCCTTCTCAAGGGCCATTTCCTCGACACCGACACCGGAGCGCTTTTCGAGCAGTTCGACACCGATTGGCGCCCCCTGCCGAACGCTCCGCTGGAACCGGGCAGTCATTTCGAGTGGGTCTGGACACTGACCCGGCACTGCCGGCTGACCGGCGACAGCAGTGTCCTGCCCATCGCCGATCGGCTTTACCGCTTTGCGCTGACCCACGGTCTGGACCATGACCCGGCCAAGCCCTGTCTTGCCTTCGACGCCATCGACGCGGCGGGGCGCCCCTTGGCCGCGACCAAGCTGTTGTGGCCGCAGACCGAGGCGATCAAGGCCTTTGCCGTCCGCGCCGCCTGGGATCAGGATGCCGCTCGGCGACTCTCCGCCATGCTGGAACTGCTGTTCAGCCTTTATGTCGATGCAACGACGGGACTGTTCCACAACCAGTTGGAGCGGGACGGCACACCGCGTGCCGTGGCGATGCCGTTGCGCGTACTTTACCATCTGGAACTGGCCCTGGTGGAAGCTGCGGCCTGACACCGTCCGGCCATTTGCCGGCAGTCTCTTGCCAAGGCGGTTGCGGTTGCGCAGACTGTGGCCCAACATATCTTCCAAAGGCTGGACCAAGAGGAAAAGGTGCCGCATGAGCTATGAAAAGGTTGAAGAGGCTTGGCAGTTGAGCGAGGCCGCCCGCGATTATGTGAAAGCGGCAGGCCACGACGTCAGCACCCAGGAGATCTTCGAAAAGGTCTTCCTGCCGTCCAACCAGGTCGACGTGGAAAAGACCAAGGCCGAAGGCGGCAATCCGCCGAAGGTGTTCCTGAAGTCCCCCTATGGACTGCAGTTTCGTCCGGAATACAAGGACTGGATCCCCTTCCGCCATGGCCCGGTGACTCTTGAACCCTTGAACCTCAATCCCTGATGGCCGGCCGCGGGCGGCATCACGCCGCCCCGCC